>Ga0247841_10012887_pt1 | contig 10805 bp, 9 predicted proteins | sample LaCruzMarch2015__2_FD_192410 | JGI IMG/M metagenome (GOLD analysis project Ga0247841, IMG submission 192410) | Freshwater microbial communities from meromictic Lake La Cruz, Castile-La Mancha, Spain - LaCruzMarch2015_18m | ecosystem: Environmental > Aquatic > Freshwater > Lake | place: Spain...
TGAATCGAGAAGCTTCCTGAACATCTCTATGCCGGTCACGACCGACTTCTTTGTGTCCTTTATTCCGACTATCTCTATCTCTTCGCCGACCTTTACAATGCCTCTTTCGATCCTTCCGGTGCCTACGGTGCCGCGGCCGGTGATCGAGAATACGTCTTCAATCGGCATAAGGAACGGCTTATCGATATCTCTCTTAGGAGCGGGTATGAATGTGTCGCAAGCGGCCATGAGCTCATGTATGCACTTCGCCGACTCCGGATCATCCGGCGCCGTCATGGCTTTAAGCGAGCTTCCTCTTACTATCGGGGTCTTGTCTCCGGGGAAGCCGTACTTGGTAAGAAGTTCTCTTACTTCGAGTTCTACTAAGTCCACCAGCTCTTTATCGTCTACCAGGTCCACCTTATTAAGGAATACGACTATCGAAGGAACGTTGACCTGGCGGGCAAGGAGAATGTGCTCTCTGGTCTGGGGCATCGGGCCGTCTACGGCCGATACCACCAGGATAGCTCCGTCCATCTGGGCGGCGCCGGTGATCATATTCTTGATGTAGTCGGCGTGTCCAGGGCAGTCGATGTGGGCATAATGACGGTTATCCGTTTCGTATTCGACGTGCGCGACCGCTATCGTGACGGTCTTGGTCTCATCTCGGACCGTGCCGCCCTTAGCTATATCGGCGTAGGACTTTACCGTAGCTTTTCCTTTTTTGGAAAGGACTGAAAGGATGGATGCTGTTAAAGTGGTCTTGCCGTGATCGATGTGGCCTATCGTGCCGATATTTACGTGCGGCTTATTCCTTACAAAATTCTCTTTTGCCATGATCGTATCTCCTATTTTATTTTCTGGAGCTGCTGATCGGTCTACTTCGCCATACAACCGAACGACTACTGGTATGGCTTCGTAGAACCTTCGATATTTCTACATCTGCAAATTCCTGCGAAGCCCTACCGTCTATTACGCCTTCAAGGGCGAAGCAGAATGGAGCTGCTGATCGGAATCGAACCGATGACCTCGTCCTTACCAAGGAAGCGCTCTACCAGCTGAGCTACAGCAGCCACTTATTTCGAGCGGCTATCCCTATAAAAGACAAAAAAAACTCCATCTCGGAGTTTTCGCTATCAATAACTCGTCAAGGCGTCAAATAAAACATGTCGTTAAAACCGGGTCAAGTTTCAAGATTATAGCAGATAGAGAAATTATGTCAAGTATTTTTTTTAAAAAAATAGCGCTCGGCTCCTTGACTAACTGCTAAATATAATATATACTTTTAAATCGGATAATTTAAACTCGAAGGGGGGTGAAATACGATATGAAGAAAGTAATAGTCATAACGATAGCGGCATTATTCATCCTTTCGGCGGCAGGAGCATACGCCTCCGATGCAGATTTGAAACAACCCATCTCAAAACCGCTTGAAAGCACTAAAGACAGAATGTCGAGAAGTATGAACAATATCTTCTACGGCCCTGCGGAGGTTCCCGGTAACATGAACGAGACCGGAACCAAAGGAGCGGCTATGGAGAGGTGTATTCCAAAAACCAAATCCGGCGTTGAACGCGGCATAGCGAGAGTAGTCGGAGGAGTCTGGCAATTGGCCACATTCTGGTATTCAGATCCGGGATGCGTGACATCGACTGTGAACGGAAAAGCAGTTGTTCCGTCGCAGGTATCTGAGATGAAATAAATATAAGCTCTTAAAAAAAATAGCCGGCGTTTAAACGTCGGCTATTTTTTTTAACTCCTCTTAACCTGTTTATATCTCTGCGACCGCAGACTCGCTGACCCACCCTATCTTACCGTCAGAACGTTTCACTCGCGTCCATCCGTCACGCGTGTTCATAACTATAACCTCATCGCCTTCCTGAATCTTAAAATAAGAGCTGGAGTCGTCGATTGGCTCGAATCTGGCCTCCGCGGATTTTACTACCGTCACCCCTTTTTTCAGTACCTCATCTTCGTAGTAACGCATCGTGAAAGCGGCGGTACTCCACAGGAACGCTATAAAAAGCAGCGCGAAAATTATCCTGAACTTCTTCGTGTAATACGGATTGAGCATAAAGAATATCGCGCAGATCACTGTCAGCATATAAATAGTAAGCGCCGTTATTGCCACCGCATTCAGATTGATGCCGCCGAAAGGCGCGTTTATTATCTTTTCGGCAAGACCGGCTTTTGTTCCGGCCTCCGAACCGGGCGCCATTGACCTGGCGTAGATCAGATTCGACTTCATATCCCCATCCTGAGGTATAAGTCTTTTTGCTTTTTCGTAATATAAAATAGCGTATCCATATCTTCCTGTTTTAAGATAGGCGTTGGCCATATTGTAATAGAGATTGCCGCTCTCCAAACCAAGCTTCATGGCGGCGGCATAGTTCTCTATGGCTTTTTCGTAATCTTTCTTCTCGTAATAAACCCCTCCTGTGTAGAATAATCTGTTTTCATCCGGCTTAGTTTCTTCATCAGCCGTATAAACCGTAGTGGCCGGGCCGAATAATGCCGCGGCGACAAGAATAAGAACTACCACAAATCCCCTGATATTCATGATCTACCCTATCCTGTTTTTTTCGAAATAATTTATGACTTCTTCCAGACTCCTTAGATCATCCCTAAGACTCCTGCCGGATACAGGCGACATAGCGAATCTCGCCTCGTCGCACTTGCGAAACAGGCTCTTTATGGCATTCAATATCCCCACATCCACATCTTTTGACGCGAGTATCCCATCCGCTATATCTGCCGTTACGCCTGCGGTGGGAAGTTTGAGCATGTGGCCGAGATATGACTGAAGCGTGTTAAAAAGGGCTTCATAGAAAGCCTTTTCATCTCCATGACCAAGGTGTCTCTTAAGCGTTTTTATGCCCATTCTGGCGGCCCTTGAGGAATTAAGGCGCGATGCGTATTTAGTGTCTCTCTTAAGTCTGTCGGCCCTTGATCTTACGAACCACAACGCGATCATCGCTAAAAACGGTAAGATGACTATCGGCGCGATAAACCCGCTCCTGTATACCTGATATCCGACTGCCCTCCACCTTCCGGGCGCTTCCTTAATATACAGTATATCCCTTCCAATATCCTCCTTAGCCTGATCCTCCTCTTGTTGCAGCGCGGCGGCAGGTCCTATAACCTGAGCAGGCGCTTCCTCTTTCGCCTTTTCTACCTGTATCGGTATAGGCCCCTGACTTATCGTGATATATTCTTTTTTACCAGGGTCAAAATAACTGAACTCCGCCCTTGGTATGGCGGTAACGCTTTCCGTTTCGGGTATAAGCACCGTGGTGAATGTCTTTGTGTGCTCGGCGGTCTTCACCTGAGGTTCGTAAACTTTAAAGCCGGCCGTGCTGTCAAGTTTTGGCTCAAGCACCGTATTAAGATTCCCGGCTCCATTTATCTCCATCTTCAGATTAATAGGGTCCCCGGTCTTCAGTTTTACGGGACTGGCGGCATATATGAACTGGTAATCGCCGACCGCCCCCGAAAAACTAGCCGGTCTCCCGCTTGCCGGAACCGGCGCTACGGATATCTGGATATCCTTTGACTTCAACTCGACCGGATGTCTTTCGTATCTGGTAAAGAAATCGTCGAAAAATGAGTCGCGCGTAAAATCTTCGCTGAACGGATCGCCAGCTCCGCCTCGAGGCCGAGCGGTCCTGCGCCTGACTACGACATTGGCTTTTATAATAGCTGGACCGAGGCGATAGTCGCCGGGTTTATTTCCGAATATATTGGTGGTAAATTCCAGAACATCATATACTGAGCCGTTAACGTTCTCCCTGTACTGCTTCGGCTCCTTAAATTCTATCTTCGAGAAACTCTCCTGGGTGAATACCGGCAGCTGTATGTCGCTTACGTTAAGCCTGTTCACATAAAGCTTCACCGTGATCGGGATCAGTTCATTTACATATGCGATCTGCTTGGTGGACTCAAGGGTGACGAATATCTTATCCTCAACATTCAGCTTTTCCGTAGTCATCTGCTCGTCGGCACCCGGAGCCTTTGGCGCCTGCCGCTCTTCGGTTACTTCCAGAAAAGTTATGCTGGATACGTAGTCGTCTCCTTTGTAGTTGAATTTAAAAGGTCCGAGCTGGAACTTGCCCGGCCTTAGCGGAACTACCGAATACATATGCGTGACCGAGGTTGACACCTGCCCATTAATGACCGTCATCATAGTTGAAGGGCCGGAATAGCGGATCTCGAGGCCGTCGATAGTTCCCACATCAGGCGCAGGCATACTCTGCGTGCCGTAAAAAGACAGCCCGAGCTGCGCGGCCTCGCCGAGAGCCACCTTTGCCTTGTCGATGCTCGTCTCAAACTTCAGATCGCGGCAATATGCCCCATCAAGTGACGCCAGCATCGCCAAAGCCGTCAGTATGTATATACGCCAGTGTTTCATGAATCTTTCCGCTCCGCCTATAATTTCTTATTACTGTTATGACTGTAATTTGGCCACCCGGACAGTGGGCTTCACCTAATTTTGCTCGTCAAGGATTAGCATAGTATTTATAGCTATATTGGTATTTTCAAAGTAAAACTGCGTAATAGTTAAGTATTGCGCAAAATTTATACGGTTCAGCCCACATGTCCGGATGGCAATTGCCTATCATTTCAGAATAAGAAAATTACCAGCTACGCTCCTTTTTTACCGGCCGGGGAGCCCCTCACCAGTCTTTTGCCGGCTCCGACATCTGGACAGACTTACGGGTCATCCTTATCGATTGACCGGTGGCCTCTTCGCCCTTGTAACCCTCGAGCAGCATCTTGGCCTCTCCGGCAGTCATCTCTTTCGCTTCGCCCTCCTGTTGAGGAGCGTTATATGATTCAAGGCCCGCGTCTTCTTCTTTCGGCTTAGGCGCCTGGCCATTCTGCTCGTCCGCCGCTTGCCCTTCGCCAGCAGTCTTATCTTGCCCGGATTCAGACTGTGTTCCTTGCGCCTCTTCAGGCTTACCCTGCCCCTTATCCTTCTTTTGGTCGCCGCTTTGTCCCTGATCTTCGTCCTTCTTGTCTTCGCCTTGCGAACCTTTTTCTTTTTGTCCCTTATCGGATTCGTCCTTACCCTGGTCCTGCCCCTTGTTCTTATCTTGGCCTTGCCCGCTTTGCTGATCTTTTTTCTCATCACCTTCGCCGGGCTTTGGCTGCTGATCTTTCTTATCTTCACCATCCTTCGGCTTGGGTTGTTGGTCCTTTTTCTCGTCACCCTTCGCATCCTGAGATTGACCGCCCTGAGGCTGCCCCGCGCCCTGGTTATTCCCGCCGCCCTGCCCGTCTTGCTTATCCTTATTTTGCTGCTGTTGTTGCTTATCCTGATTATCTTTGTTCTGATCTTTGTTCTGATCTTTGTTCTGATCTTTGTTCTGATCTTTGTTCTGATCTTTGTTCTGATCTTTGTTCTGATCTTTGTTCTGATCTTTATTCTGATCTTTGTTCTGATCCTGATTCTGTTTATCCTGATTATTTTTGTTCTGGTCCTTATTCTGCTCCTTATTTTGATCTTTCTTTTTATCCTGATCTTTTTTATCTTCTTTTTTGTCCTCGTTCTGTTGGTTCTGTTTTATCTGTATGAATTCGTAATTAAATTTCGCGTCTTTATCGCCCGGATCGAGATCTATCGCCCTTTTATAGAACTTAAGTGCCGCATCGGAGTTCCCGAGCCTGTATTGGACATTTCCTATATTGTAGTCGGAGCCCTGGATGATCCGGCCGTCTCCGGACGCTATCGCCTTATTGAAAGAATCTATGCTCTTCTGATACGCTTTGTCCTTATAAAGAGCCGCTCCGCGGTTAAAATTGGCTAATGGCGAAGCGGGCTTCTCCGAAAGACCCTCGTCATAACTTCTTATAGCCTCTTTATACGAACCGCTATTATACAGCATATTGCCTTTTAAGACATCATCCTTAAAAGAGGCATATGCCATCGCCGGAGTATAAATAACAGAAATGAAAGCTGCGATCGCGATAAGCCTCTTCATCGTATCGCCGGCCCCCTCTTCTTTTCCGACACGATCATATCCAGCGCCAGAAGAAGCGCCGCGATAGCGAGAAAATACTGAAATCTTTCCTGATAATGCTTCTTCATCTTAGCGTCTATATCCCGCTTCTCCAGATGAGCTATGCTCTTATCGTACAAAAGAGTGAGCCCGAAATCACTCTGGGTGGCACGGATATAACTTCCTCCCGTTGATATCGCCACCTGTTTCAGAATATCTTCGTTAAGTTTGGTCTTAACGACATTTCCGGACTTGTCCGAAAGATACTCTTTAGCCCCGTATTCGTCCGCGACCGGCACCAATTCTCCGTCCTGAGTCCCGACTCCGACGCAGAATATCTTTATCTTTTCATCCGCCGCCTGCTTCGCGGAAGCGATCGCGTCGCCCTCGAAATCCTCCCCGTCGGTGACGATCACGAGCACATTATACTTCTTTTCGTTCGTTGCCGCCCCCGGGGCTTGCGAAAACACTTTGATAGCTTCGCTTATCGCGCTTGATATGGAAGTGCCGCCGCGCGGTATCGTGCCTACCCCGAGATCGTCCAGCGACAAAAGGAATCCGTTATAATCTATAGTTAAAGGACACTGCAAGAAAGACGTGCCCGCGAACGCCACCAGGCCTATCCTGTCACCGTTAAGCTTCTTGATCAGGTCCTTTACCGCGAATTTGGATCTTTCGAGGCGGTTTGGCTTAACATCCGTGGCCAGCATGCTCTTCGACACATCTATAGCTATAAGCATATCGAGACCGGAACGCTTAGCCTCCTGCCATTCAAACCCCCATTGCGGCCTGACTATCGCCGTAAAAGCGAGAATAACGGCCGAGATCACCAGGATAGCCTTTATCACCCTGCGGGAATTGCTCATCGAAGGCGCTATAGCCGCTAAAAGAGACTCATCTGCGAACTTTTCTATGCGCTTCTGCCTTCTCCTGGCGGCAAACATGTAAAACAATATCGCCAGTACAGACGGCGCTAAAATGATCGCAAGATGATTGGGATTGGCGTAGGTCATATCATGGCACCTTCATAAAAATAGTGTTGGCCAAAAGTATTTCTATCATCAATATTAAAAGAGCCGGGACAAGGAACATGTAAAATAGTTCGCTGTACTCCCTGTAACCGAAATGCTCTATCTCCGTCTTCTCCAGCCGGTTTATATCTTCATATATCCTTCGTAATGTCTCGGTATCAGTAGCGTGATAATATTTCCCGCCCGTTACGGAAGCTATCTTCTTAAGCATCTCCTCATCTATCTCTATCGGGATATTCTGATACACTATCCTGCCGTACATGTCCTTGAACGGATACGGCACAAGCCCTTTAGAACCAACGCCTATCGTATATACCTTTATTCCTAAAGCCCTGGCGGCCTCGGCCGCGACCTGCGGAGATATCGTGCCGGCGTTATTCACGCCGTCCGTCAGAAGTATTATTATCTTCGACTTTGTCTTGGATGTCCTTAGACGGTTCGAAGAGCTGGCGAGCGCAGAACCTATCGCGGTGGCGTCCTCTATCATGCCGACGCGCACCCTGTCGAGATTCTCGTTTATCCACGTGTAATCGGTCGCCAGCGGACATACGGTATACGCCCTTGCGGCGAATGCCACCATCCCTATCCGGTCGTCTTTTCTCTTCTGGATGAACTCTTTTACGACCTGTCGGACGACGTCAAACCTGTTAATCCTGCGCGAGGATATCCTGAAATCTTCGGCCAGCATGCTCGTCGACGTATCGATGGCGAGCACTATGTCGACGCCTTCCGAGACCGTCTTAGTACCCTCGAGGACCGACTGAGGGCGCGCCAATGCCACTATGAAGAGCGCGAGCGCGATCGCGCGCAAAGAGATCGGCAACTGTCGCAAGCGCTGCCTCGCGGTGGGTTTGATGCCTTTCAGAAGCTCTCCTGAAGAGAACAGGAAAGACGAATCGCCGCGCCTGACTCGCGTTAACAGAAAAAGGAGCGGCACCACGATCAAAAAATATAATACCCATGGATCTTTAAACGTGAACATCTTTGGTCTCTTCTATAAATTTACGGGCTGTATTAAATACTGCGTCAGTCTCATCTTTATCCGGAGCGTATTTCGCGAATTTTACCAGGTCGCATGAACCGAGAAATTCCCTTAAACGCGCCTTCTCTTCCGTCGATAAAGAGCCGGAGGATCCAAGCGACATCAGGAACTCTTCCGTCGTCATCTCCGGAGCCCTCATGCGAAAGACCCGCTCTATATATCGTCGGACGGAATCCGATATACAGACGTAATACAGCTTAACATCTCCTGCGCGGGCGTATGCCCCCTTGTGAGACTCGAGCTCCTCCATCGCGGTCTCGTGCGGAAGCTTTATTGGCTTTCTTTTTAAGAATTTCATATAGACCCAAACGAGAGTCGCTATAATTAAAATGCCGGAAATAACGATAATGATGTTTCTCAATATCTCGGGTATCCCGATCGGGGGTTTTATATCCTTTATATCGGATATGGCCTCCCCCTTAGGAAGAACGCTCTCCACGGCAACATCGAGCTGTTTTACGGACAAGTTCTTCTTATCCGACTTGCCTTTAGATCCGTATTTCAGCACGGCTTCCGGGATCGTGTGTTTCCCTACCGTGTAAGTCGCGATATCATACCAACGCGCTTCTTTGACCCCTCCGAGAAAACCCTTTTTAACGATAATGCCCGAGTCTTTTATCTCAAAATCCCCTATTCTTTTATCCGCGAACGCCGGGAACTCGATCTCGAAATTTTTCGCGCGATTCGTCTCGATGGTGTAACGCACTCTGTCGCCTATCAACACAGTCCTCTTATTTACGGACCCTCGGACGCTAACAGGATCGGCCGCATGCGCGCAGTTGAGTCCGGCGAAGACGAGAAGCGCTGCCACGCCGATTCGCAGGAAGATTCTTCTCATATCCTTCTTTTTCTCGCTTTAAAGAATTTTATGAACTCCGATATGTACGGCTTATCGGTCCTGACATCTATATGGTCTATATTGATAGCGTTAAACGTCTTTACTCGCTCTTCCGAAAGCCTGCGCGATGTTTCCGCGTATTTTTCTCGCAGTTTAGGGTTGGATGAATCAATCAGGAACATCTTTCCGGTCTCAGCGTCGGAGAGCTCTATGAGCCCGGCGTCGGGAAGGCCCGATTCCCTTGGGTCGGTTATGGTTATGGCGACGCAGTCGTGCTTCTTATTGGCTATCGCCAGAGACTTCTTGTATTCTCCGGAAAAAAAGTCGGATATGATGAATGTGACCGCTCTTCTCGAGGTCACATTATCCAGATATTTGAGCGCGCCGGCCAGGTCCGTGCCTCTTCCTTTTGGCTTAAAATAAAGCGCTTCCCTTATAACGCGCGATACGTGCTGAAGTCCTTTTCTGGGAGGGATGAACTTCTCTATCCTGTCGGTGAATATTATAAGGCCGACGCGGTCCTTACTGTGTATCGCGGCGTAGGCCAGGATAGCGGAGACTTCCGCGGAGAGTTCGCGCTTAAGCATTTTGGAAGTCCCGAAATACGAAGATCCGGAGAGGTCCAGGAGCAGCATCACCGTCAGCTGGCGCTCCTCAATATATTTCTTTATAAAAGGACGGCCCATGCGCGCCGTCACGTTCCAGTCTATGGAGCGTATCTCGTCGCCGGGCTGATACTCCCTGACCTCGTCGAATTCTATGCCGCGTCCTTTGAATACGCTCTCATAATCTCCCGAAAGCATATCCGTTACGAGCCGCGAGGTCGTTATCTCTATTCTGCGTATCTTCTTCGTTATCTCTTTGGGCAGCATCTTTAGACTATGGTACTTTCACTTCCTCAAAGACCCTCTTTATTATGTCTTCGGAAGTCTTATCTTCGGCTTCGGCTTCGTAACTTATGATGACTCGATGGCGAAGGACATCCATACCTATGGTCTTCACATCCTGAGGCACGACATAACCTCTGCCCTGAAGAAAAGCGTAAGCCTTGGCTGCTATAGAGAGATAAATAGACGCCCTGGGAGACGCCCCATACTTTATGAGAGGAGTCAGTTCATCGAGCCGGTATGATTTAGGCTCTCTGGTCGCGAATATGATATCCACTATATACTTCTCTATGCGTTCATCGATGTAAACTTCATCAACTATCTTTCGCGCTTTCAGCAGAACATCCGGACTTATAACTGGGTTGACCGTCATCTTCTTATCGGTCGTAGCCATGCGCTTCATTATTGCCAACTCTTCATCCCGTGTAGGGTATCCAACTTTCAGTTTCAGCATGAATCTATCGACTTGCGCCTCGGGAAGAGGATAGGTCCCCTCGTGCTCTATAGGGTTTTGCGTCGCGAGCACCAGAAAAGGCTCATCGAGTTTATATGTCGTGTCGCCTATAGTGACTTGGCGCTCCTGCATCGCCTCCAGAAGAGCGCTCTGGACTTTCGCCGGCGCGCGGTTTATTTCGTCGGCGAGAATTATATTCGCGAATATCGGGCCTTTCTTTATAGTAAACTCGCCATCCTTGGGATTGTATATCAATGTACCGATAAGGTCGGCAGGAAGAAGGTCGGGCGTGAACTGCAGTCTCTGGAATCTCGTCTTTACCGCCTGCGCAAGCGTCTTAACTGAAAGCGTCTTGGCCAGCCCCGGCACGCCCTCTATCAGTATATGACCATTAGCGAGGATGCCGAGAAGAAGCCTCTCGATAAGATATCTCTGCCCCACTATCACCTTCTCCATCTCTCGTATAAGTTCCGGGATGAACGCGCTTTCCTTTTTAACTTTTTCATTTATAGCTTCTAATGTCGCCGGCATCTTTATCCTCCTCGTTATAGATTGGTTAATTTAAACTCTTCCCC
>Ga0247841_10012889_pt1 | contig 10804 bp, 26 predicted proteins | sample LaCruzMarch2015__2_FD_192410 | JGI IMG/M metagenome (GOLD analysis project Ga0247841, IMG submission 192410) | Freshwater microbial communities from meromictic Lake La Cruz, Castile-La Mancha, Spain - LaCruzMarch2015_18m | ecosystem: Environmental > Aquatic > Freshwater > Lake | place: Spain...
GGCTGGCAGTCAAGTCAGGGGCAGCCTTCCCCTTTCCACACACAAACACGAAACAGCGATAGCCATAAAAAACACAAAGGAAGGGATTACAAGTGGAAATGACACAAGCACAAATAGATCAGATTAAGGCAGAAGCCGTGGCTACAGCGTTGGCTTCCATGAAGGCAGGCGTGAAGAAAAATGCCGTCCTCACAGAGAAAGTCAGCCTCGCAGCAATATACGGCACGCACAAGGGCAACGGAGTTATGGCTAAATTCGAGGGCTTCAACCCCGTTTTCGTCAAGACCAAGAACACCGCAGCCCTGAGGATAGGCAAGCAATACTCAGCAAAGCTTGACTACATAGGCAAAGGCACAGGCAAGACAATGGGCATGGTAAGAGTAGGCACAAGCCTGGTCTTCCCGCAATACCCGAAGAGCAAGCAGTGAGACAGCACATAGCACAGGGGGTAGAACGCCCCCAATAACCCACAGCAACAGAAAGAACAAGGGAGGCAACCAGCAATGGCAAGACAAAAGAGCATAGCCTCGCTCATAAGAAAATACGCCACCAGCGACGAGATTTTTGAGCGGGCAGCAAACACCATCATACGCAGGGACGCAGAACTGCAATTCGATAGCGAATACGACGGACACGGGCTAATAGACCTGATGTGAAAACCATGAATATCGGCGACTTCATGAGAGAAACCCATGTCCCGCAAAAGAAAGAACACCCCACACCCGCAAGGGCAAGACAGCACAGCACACAGCCTAAACCGCAAACAGCAAAGCACACAGAAGCAAAGCACATAAGCGGAAAGGAAAAGCAGATACAAAGGCAATTCATAACACTGCGGGCAAAAATCATAGAACTGAGAAGAAACAAAAACGAATTCAAACGCAACAAAAACCAGAGGATATACTCGCTAATAAAACCCATACTATATGACTTAAGCCAATACCAGCAGACAGAAAAGCAGATACAAGCGATAGGCATAATGGAAGAGCTACTTAAAAACAAGTGAGAGCAAAATGCGACTACTCCAAGAATAAGCCCGCACGACAGCGGGAGTTCGGGATAAGGCGGCTTTAAGGCAAGGGTTTCAAGCAAACTCGCCACACGGCGACCGCCTTACCAAAGAAACCCAGCCACCATGATACAAGGACACAGAGACGCAGAGACGCAGAGCCACACAGATACACAGCTACACAGCTACAGGGGGGACAGCAGTGAGGAACTACTTAGTGTATGTATCAGCAACCGAATACGGGTACGTGAGGATTGAAGCCAACAGCAAAAAGGAAGCAATGAAGAAGACGCCAGACGCACTCAACAAAGGAATGTGCATATGGGTTAAAAGAGAAGAAGAAATCACAGGGGTTGAAGAAGACAAATGATAGCCACTGAAATACAGCCTTACAACTGCCAGAAGCAATGGCTCATAAAGTCAGACAGCGGAGGGGCATACTCCGTCAAACTCAACACAGCAAAACCGCAGATACACGGGCTTTCATGCAACTGCCCAGCATGGAGATTTCAAAGCAGAGGGCTTCAGCACAGGACATGCAAACACTGCCAGCACATAGCCGCAAACGGAATGACGCTGAGAAACACAATAGAGGCGATGCAATGAAGAAAGTAGAAGTGCCAGACGAGATGTGTCTCTGCAAAGGGACTGCAAAATACCACCACACAGACTACGGAACACCAATACTGCAATGCGAAAAATGCAAAGACCAGTTCGAAGCGGCAGAAACAAACACTTGTGATAAATGTGGGAAAACTGAAAGCACATACGAACTGATATGGATAGACGCAGAAGACTTCCAGCCCACCATAAGCGACAACTGGAACAAGAAAAAAGACAAGCTGCTGAAACAAGCAATTAAAAAATACAGTGCCTTGTGCGAAGACTGCTACAATAGTGAATTCAACAGCAGTTCTGCAACTCATACTAACAACCAAGCCCGACAAACCCCAAGGAAAACATATAAGAGGTGTACAAGAAATGGAAAAGATAGAATATGAAAGCGTAATAGAACTGAATAACACAACCCCTGATGAAGAGAGAAACCTGCTGGATTACCTGACAGCAAAAAAATACAGCATAACCTACTTCAATATCACACGACAGGATATGCAAGAGGGGGGTGAATGGATAAACAGGACAACCTTCATATTGAGCAAGATGACACCAACAGAACACCAACAGATGGTGGGTGGAATGCCAAATAAGCTCATGAATAAGATATATGAAATAAACTACAGGAGATGCTAAGCTATGCCAACATACCCGAACTCATATACTTCAACAAACTACGCACAGGGCAGGTGAAACCATAATGGGCAAAGTAAGCATACTGGAAAACTTAACCACGCCAACAATGTTCGAAATAACAAACCAAGACCGCCTAGAAGCACACCGACTTCTCCTTGACAACACAAGAGAATGGTACTACCTAACAATTCTCGAAAAAGAAACAGAAGCATACCACAAACTACTCGAAACAATACAAGAAGCAATACAAGAAACAAAAGAGGGGGAATAACACAATGCCAGCATGCCCGAACTGCGAAAAAGAAATAACATACCTGCTGACCAACAAGACAGGAACAGCACAAGTAAGCGTCTACATTGACACGAAAGGACAATACGCATCACTTGTAGAAGATTTTGAAGACGACCTATGCACGAGAGACGAGTATGTCTGCCCAGAATGCGGGGAGTTCGTAGTCAATGATGAAATAGACGCAGAAGACTTCCTGAAAGGCACATGGGTGAAAGCACAGGAATTAGCCAGAAAAGACAAAGAAGCAATAGCAGCTGAGACAGAAATAACAGAAGAAGAAATGCCGATAATACGCCAAGTTCAATAATACTCATTGGCGGGCATATAAGTAAGAGACCCCGAAGGAGCCGACGTCCGTCGATTAAATCACTCCGGAAGGGCAACCCTCCAACCCAAAGCCCGCCACTGAACCTCCCCGTAAGCATGCACACGGACTGCGAAAGCAGTCGCATCAGGGCCGCTCGGCACAGTGACATCTGTTGGGAGATTGTTAAAAGAGGAATTACAGAAAGCGAGAAAAAGGAAATACAAGAGGCGAAACTGAAATGTATAAGGAAATAAAAGAAAAACTAGCAGCAAATGGATACACCTTCGCAGGGAAAAAACACAGCTGCGAATGTGGAAAGACAACAAGAACCTTCCTTAACACGGACAAGGGCAGAATGATACAAGTGACAACAACAAGATTTGCAGAAGGGGACCAGCCAAAAGGGTCAGACTGCAACAACGACAGCACAGCAGACAACGACGAGTAAAGACACAAGCTGAAAGCAGGCTGGAAGCAAAGCAACCTTAACTGAAGCTGAAGCAACCAGCCTGCGGCATACAAAAGACATGGGAGGCGAAAGCAACCGATGGTAGAAAAACTGATAGAAGGCAGATGGTATGTCTGGAAAGGAAGCGAGACAAGACCTGAGCTTTTCAACGACTTAGGGGAAATGGACTACGTCCTGCACAGGGAGCCAGTCAAATGCATAGCCCCTGTATTTGAACCTAGAAATCCTGATGGGGTAACAAGGCAAAAAGCCACGCTCAAACCCCAGCGGCTCATAGACATTAGAATAGATTATACATGGACTTGGGAGCCAAAAGACTTCGAAGAAATACCAGCCCCTGTAATCTTGGTGGAAATAGAAGACGAGCCCTTATACAAGATAGAGACAACGCCAGACACCCTACTGAGAACAGGTACAGGGGAACAAGTTGAAACTAAAAAGCCGCTTGACGGGCAGATAATAACAAAAGAGACTTACTCAGGAGAAACACGAATAGTGTTTTTAGACGATGAAGAAAAGCAAGAATGGCTTGTGCTGGAGAACGCAGAAACACAGCTACTCACAGGGGAAGAGCTGGCTAAAGCACAAGAAGCAGAAAGGAAATGCGACGATTGCGGAGAAATAAGAAAAGTCAAGGACATGAAAATGCTGCAAGGAAACTGGTACTGCAAGAGCCACATAGTAAAATGCCAAGACTGCGGATCATACGAGCAAGGGAACGAAGCATACGAGACAGCACAAGGCAAGATTATTTGCCGTCGATGCATGACAGACTTTTATTACACATGCGACGACTGCGAAGCAATTGTGTCTGAAAGCGAAATAAATGAAGTGTACAACGGAGACAGAAGAGTGTGCAACAGATGCTACAGGCACTACATAGAATGCGAAGGCTGCGGAGAGTACATACACGAAGATGAGGCACAAAGAAATTACTGCAACCAATGTGCGGAAGAGCATGAGGGCGAAGAAGATGAAGAAAACTGCAGAGCACCAGAGCTTGACACATTCGTCAAGATAGCAGAACTCAAGCCAGAAGACACGTTCAACATACTGGGAATGGAGCTAGAGTTTATCAGAAAAGACGTCGGCACATTTGACTATGAGCATGAAGACATAGCATGTCTCGGCTTCACAGAAGACGGAAGCCTCAGCAGCGGGGGAAAAGAAGCATTAGTGCCGCCCTTCAGGATAGGGGACATGAAAGCTGAAGAGAAAGTGCACAAGGCAATGGACCACCTAAACAAGGAAGGCAAGGTAAACAAGACATGTGGATACCACTGCCACCTATTCTTCCACCCAGACTTAAACACGACAGAGAACATCAAAAAACTGATGTTCGGATACATCAAAGCTGAAGACTTCCTGTTCAGCATGGTGCCTGAAAGCAGGAGAGACAGCCCATTCTGCAGGAAGCTGTCAAAAGAAGTGCCTGCAAGCGAATTCATGACCTGCAGAGGAAAGAACGGCGTCTGGAGCAAATATTACAAGAAGGTCATAAACAAAGACTGCACGAACATACCGCAGGAAAAGTACATAGAGCCTAGATATTATTACCTCAACCTGCACAGCATAGCACTCAGGAACACAGTCGAAATAAGGCTGCACTCAGGCACAGTCAACTTCCGCAAGGCGATGAACTGGGCAAGAATAAACGCCAACTACCTCAAATACCTGATAAACCCCAAGACAACGCTTTACACCATAGCTGCACTGACTAATGCGGAATTGCAGGGAATAATGGCTGGCGGAGACGAAGAACTTGGGAACTACATAAACGAGAGAAAGTACAAGTTCAGGTCAAAGACAAAGAAAATAGAAGACACAGTCCCAGATGAAGACGGCGAGTAAAACAGCAAAGGAGATGACAAACCAGATGTGCGAAATACACTATATAGCAGCAGATATGATAACAAAAGAAGACGCAGAAGAAATGAGCCAGATGCTAGTAAGCGGAGCCGAAAGCAATGGAGACGGCTTCGGAATAACAAACGGAAAGCAGATACTCAAGAAAGCGGGAAAATACCAGGCGACATACAGAAAGCTCCTGTACAGCCTCAAGGGAGAAAAATACCTCCTTGCACACAACAGGCTCGGGACGCACGGGGAGAAAACAGACGACAATGCACACCCGTTCGACACAAAAGACTTCCTGTATGTGCATAACGGAGTGCTGTATAACTACAAGGAGATAGCTGAAAAGACAGCCACAGAATGCCCCGTCGACAGCAATGCAATAGGCGCAATGCTTGAATTCAACAAGAGCAAGCCGCTGGAAGAGAACGTGAAAGAATGCCTTGAAACGATACAGGGCTCATACAGCATTTTCATATACCACAAGCCGACGCAAAGAATGTTCTACGCAAGGAACTCCAGCGACTTCCATTACAGGCTATATAAAAGCAAGGACAGGACTGTCCTCGCTGGAAGCACATACGACAGCACGATGGACAGCATATACACAGACTACTTGGGAGAAGACATCAACGGCATGAAGCACAAAGAATACAACAACATAGCTGAACTCCACCCTGAAGAAGAGTACATTTACGAGATAAACGGGACGTCAATAACAAAGAAAGAAAAGTTTACAGCAAAGACATACGAAAGACCGAAGAAAAAAGAGGAAATAAACGGCACGACAGCAAGCACATACATGAAAGAATACTACGAAAACCTTGAGAAGGAAGAGCTCGACAAATGGTCTGAAACATACCAAGAATGGCTGTCAGACAGCACAGCAAGAGTGAAGCAGAACAAGAACGGATACTTCAAGATAGACACAACCAAGAAGGCGAGAAAGTTCCTGAAAAAGCTCGGCTTCAGCCACGACAACCTAACCTTCGAAGAGATAGCAATACTGCCCTACAACTGCTGCACAAGGCAGGAATGGGAAACGATGACAGACAGCCAGAAAGAAGATATTGTGCAGGAATACAACGACTGCAAGAAAGCGGCAGTGCTAGAGGTTAACTACAATGAGCAAGTGCTGGACGAGATAAGAGAAGAATACACAAACTACGATGAAGAAGCGGAAGAGCTGGAAAGAAAGACTGCCGCAAAGCTGTTTGCAATAGACAGCACGGCATTGCTTGAGGACTAAAGAGGTGAAAACAACATGCCAAGACCTATAACAAACTACATGGATAATGGAGGACTATGCCCTGACTGCAAAAGTTCACTGAAACCCAACGGAACAATGAGCATCAGACACTGCACTCCAGAAGGTGAAGATCTGTACACAGACGTGCTGTTTGAACTCAGCACAGCGGACGGAAACCACGCAGCAATAAGCTTCATAGACAGGAACGGGCACGTTAACATGATAACTGCCTGCGACATAACAAGAGAAAGCAAGAGAAGGGAAGAAGAAAGGGCAAAAGAAAGGGACAGAAGGGCAATACGAGAACAAAGACGCCAGGCAAAATTAGAGCAGGCAAAGGAAGAGCCTGCCCTTAATGCGCCAACGATAATCCCCGGCCTTGATGACGAAGAGAGTATACTAGAAAGAGAATACCAAGAACTAATAGAAGGCAGAGGCAGGAGGGATGAATAAATGTCAACAGAAGCAGCTGCAGAAAAAGATGCAAGAAATGCAAAGATGTACGGGCGAATGGGGCTCGCATTTCAAAAGAGCTACCTGTCACCAATGAGATGCACAGCAGTGGAAGTTGAGGATGCATGGTATAATTACCTACCTAAAGCGGAAGAAAGAATGCCCACCGAAAATGAATTCATCGTCAAATATGCAAAACAGAAGCTGGCAGAAAGCAAGTTTTACATAAAGCTCAGAGGAAAGTTGGGCTTCGACAAGAACACAATAGAAGCCTCTAACAACGAATATTCTTTCTGCTATGGATATATAAAAGGGCTGCAGGACGATTACAAAAAGTACGTTAACTCGTACAGCGACACGGCAATCAGCTACGGAGGGTATGGTTCATATGGCAGATACTGCTACTAAAACAAAAGCAGCCTTCATGCTCATAATTGAACAAAAAGGGATAATATTCTCGAAGAGAGCAATTGCTACAAACATATCATGGAAGCTTAAAAACTCCGAAGAATGCGGGAGATGCTTTGCAGTTATACCCCTACCTGCAACAAAGAAGCAGATAGACGAATACATAGCAGATATGCAAGAATAAAGTAATATTGCCACATAGAAATATATATTAGAAAGTTCATATATAAAGAGGACGATATACATGACAGCTGACAAGGAACAGATACCCCTGATGCCATACGTGATGGACGGCAAGGGGCGCAAGATGAGAAGAATAAAAGCAGAAGTAGAATGCAGGGATTGCGGGGCTAGAAAAGGCGAAAGGCACAACCACCTCTGCAAAAAAGAAGCCTGCCCAAGGTGCAAGGGCAAGCTAATAGAATGCCCCTGCAAATTTGTTTACTATGTTAAAGACACATACGCAGAGCAATAACAGCACAGAGGCACAGAGGCACAGATTACACAGCTACACAGCTACAAGGGAGGCAAACATAATGAAAGGAATATGTCCGGAATGCAACCAGTCAATAGACTACCTGATAAATATACAGAGCGGGTGGTTTGAATGGACATACACACCGGGGGCAATAAATGAATACGAGCCTTTTTGTGATATACCAGAAAACAGCTTCTCATCAGACGATAATGTAAACCAATGGCAATGCCCAGAATGCAGAGCGATAATTGCATACGACGAAGAAGAAGCAGACAAGATACTAGGGGTGAAAAAATGAGTAAATTTGTTGAGAAACTGGAAACATACGACCCTCTTGTATTAAGAGATATGATGCAAGAACTTCGTGCCGAGAATAAAAAGCTGAAACAACAGCTTGACGATGGTTTGATATGTCCTGATTGTTATGGAGAAGGCACTTGGATAGAAGAAGGGAAAATTTGTCTTGATTGTCCCTTATGTAATGGGCGGAAGAAAATAACATACAAACAAGCATATGAAGAACTGGTTTCTAAAATCAAACAATTTCATGAAGAATTTGAAACAACAACAGGTAATGATGAAGAAAGGTATAATGAGTTGTTTGCGGAGGAGTTGAAATGACTTTGGAAGACAAGACATTTTACAATGCATTAGAAGGACAAGCAGTTATCTTTACCTCTGATGTTCGTTTGGCTGTTGAAGAACTACGAAAACAGATAGATAAATATCCAAATATTGAATTGACACACACGACAATAAACGGAATTATTGATGAGGTTTTCGGATTCAAAGAAGTGAAAAAACCATGAACCTTCAGCAAGCGAAAGAATACTTCAAAAAGAAAGGTGGCTTCGTGGAGATATACCACAAGTACGAGATATGTGATCCAGGCAAGAATTACCTGATGGTACATACTGATGAAGAGCTCATAGAATTAGCAGAAGCCCTGACAAGAAAAACAAGATAATCACATTCAACAGAATGTGTCACAAGGAGGCAAACAAATGTACAAGGAAATAAAAGAAAACATGGCAGCAAATGGATACGTTTTCGCAGGCATGAGACATAACTGCGAATGCGGAAAGACAACAAGAACATTCCTGCACCCCACAAAAGGCAGAATGATACAAGTTGTCACAGTCAGATTTGCAGAAGAAGACCAACCCAACTGGTCAAACTGCAACAATGACTGCGAGTAAAAACCATAACCACAAGGGACAGCGTTTCCCTTGGGGACCCATAATAAACAAGGAGGAAATAACACATGGAGTTCATGGACGCAAAAGCAATATTAGACAGAATAAGATACAACAAAGAAATCATCAAATACTGCGCAGTAGACAACATGGCACTTGAAAGGCTATACAGCGTAGTCACAAATGAAAGTCTGATGACAACACCAGACACAGCAAAAACATCAAAAGTGAAAAAAGAAAAGGAAAAATACCACAAACACAGGGTGGTTAGAAACAGCGGCATAACCAAAGCTGTGCTTGAATACTTCATAATGCACAGAGGCACAAGATTTAAGTCAGTAGATGTCTGGTCTGACCTCAACAAAGTACACCGCGACCTCACACTAAACGACCTTTCAGCAACCCTATCATACCTGCAAAGAAGAAAGAAACTCTACTCTGAATACAGCGGAGAAGGGCACGCCAAGAATTACTGGTACCAATAAGGCGAAAGCAGAAGAAAGCAAACCCACTGCTTAACAAAGAAAGCAACACGAAAGTTAAGAGCAAAAGCTACAGCGGGGAGGGTTTAAACTGGAAGACTTTGATGAAGTGTTAGACAGCCAGAACCTCAAAAGGTTGCTGGTTAAAAAGGAAATCAAAAACCTTAAAGAAATCTGCAAACAGGAAGGCATAGACTTCTACGCGCTTGCAGAAGTGGAAGAGATGGACCTGCCAGTGACAAGCATAGACCAAGGCACAGGCAACTACATCTACTAAGGGGGCAGCCTATGAGAAGCATAAAAGCGAAAGACCTCGGAGAGGGCTGGTCCTATGAACTAGCATACAACGGAAACAAGGTTGAAATCCGTTACTTTGAAGGCCTGCCGGAAATATACTGCGACAAAAAAGAAGTGACAGACAAGTACCCTGAACTAGAAAGAGAGCTAAGCAGAATTGCAAAATACAGCAAACTGGACAATCAGAAGTACACTGCACTGCTGACTTGCTGCACAAACTCACAGCAGAGCCGCAGACCGAAAGAAGGCGAAGAAGACAAGACAAAAATAATCATAACAGGCACAGTAAAAAGACAGCCTTACCTCGCCATGAGAGCCGAGATAGAAAGAATATTCATGAGAAAAGGAAGCAAAAGAGTAACCACTGTATGGAGATACCGCGGCTTTGAAGAAGCATGGAACCGCACAACCAAGTTCGGGTTACATACCCTCATAGCCATACCCAACAATGCAAGAGGGAAGGCAGGCGCCTTGCACATGCACAACGGGGGAGAACACCACCAAATGAAGAAGGGCATGATAGACAAATACAAGAAGCCAAGAGTGATAAAATGCAGGGGGAATAATAAAACATGAGGCAAATAACAAGAGTAAGAATAATACTAAACAACCCGCCTTATCAAGAAGTGCAATTTATAATGAGAGGAAACCAACATGAAGTATTAGAGGCAATAGAACGAGAACTAGAAAACAAAAATGGATTAAGCATATCTGACAACACAGAAGGGATACACATACCCCGCAGGGGTATAATGAAAATAACAACCGAACCGATGTGAATAATATGAACAAAAACAAAATAGGCAAATGCGACATATGCGGATGCATGGCTGCAACGAAAGGGGCTATTGTCTGGACAAAAGAGACAAGCACAATCACATACAATTACTGCCCGCAGCATGACAGCATGAAGCTGTTAGAAATAGCAAGAACAATCGCAAGAAACAGAGAAAAGGAGATGGAAGCAAAATGGGTTTAATTCAATCGCCGAACGTAAAGATAGCGGCAATAATGGTGCTTACCGCACTGCTAGTGGGGCTAGGAACATATGGAATACTA
>Ga0247841_10012890_pt1 | contig 10801 bp, 12 predicted proteins | sample LaCruzMarch2015__2_FD_192410 | JGI IMG/M metagenome (GOLD analysis project Ga0247841, IMG submission 192410) | Freshwater microbial communities from meromictic Lake La Cruz, Castile-La Mancha, Spain - LaCruzMarch2015_18m | ecosystem: Environmental > Aquatic > Freshwater > Lake | place: Spain...
GGGCTCGTGGCATCAGCTTGATGAATGATGTTTCTTGCATTATCTAAATATACAAATTTCGTAAAACGGATCAGATGACTTGCGCAATTAATTTCGCAGAGGATTTCAATTGAGCTAAATCCTTTATCGCTCTTGTTGACCGTTTGCAAATATTCATTGATCATCCGCGAATATTGACTCCTGTTTGACGGCGCAAGCTTGACCCATATTGATTTCGTTTCGGGAGTTGGTGCGGCAAGCCTTGAAATATCGGCAAAGACGGCATCCCGATATTTAGTGTATCCGGTAATCCGCCAATTGGCGGTCATTTTTTCCGCTGAAAGCGGGGCGGGTATTATCAGAAACAGGTAAACTAGAAAAAAGAGTATTTTACATACAGTCGATATCTTCATAGTGTTTAAAGTTCCTTTCTATTAATTTTGCCTTCCATCTACAATAAAATGTCCGAAATGAAAATATAAAATTATTGAAAAAAGCTTGCATTTATTAAAAATAAATCTTAATTTAAAAAAGAGTTGCCATTGATTTTGGAGGAGTAGATATGTGGGAATATACAGACAAAGTTAAAGAGCATTTTCTCAATCCGCGTAATGTTGGTGAAATCGAAAATCCTGATGGTGTGGCGGAAGTCGGGTCGCTTGCCTGCGGTGACGCGCTCAAGCTTACGTTTAAACTAGATGAGAATAAAAAAATAAAAGAAGCCAAATTCAAAACATTTGGTTGCGCCAGCGCCATAGCATCCTCATCAGCCCTGACGGAAATAATCAAGGGCAAAACGGTAGAAGAGGCGCTGCAAGTCACAAATCAGGATATTGCCAAGTATTTAGGCGGGCTGCCGGACGAAAAAATGCACTGTTCTGTTATGGGCAAGCAGGCTCTGGAAAAAGCAGTCGAAAATTACCGTGGTGCACCTGCCTTGGAAGCAGGCGCAAAAATAATTTGTGAATGCTTCGGTGTGACAGATAAAGAAATCGAACGGGCGGTACGCGAAAACAATCTCTCCACAGTGGAAGATGTGACCAACTATACCAAGGCGGGCGGCGGTTGTGGCTTATGTCATGACGCCATCGCTCAGATCATTGATCAGGTGCGCAGTGAGCCGAAAACAGATAATAAACCAAAACTAACCAATATTCAGAAGATTCGGCTGATTGAAGAAACGATCGAACGGGAAATTCGGCCTTCGCTCAAACATGATGGCGGCGATATAGAAATTATCGATATTATCGGGAATCGTGTTATCGTCACCATGTGTGGCGCCTGCTCTACTTGTAAGGCTGCGGATATCACCCTGAAAAACTTCGTGGAGCATCGTCTGAAAGAACTTGTTTCGCCGGATATAGTAGTTGAGGAGGTCTCTAAATGAACACGATTTATATGGATAATAATGCCACAACCCAGGTGGCCGAAGAAGTTTTGGCAGTTATGATGCCATATTTTCGCGAGTTGTACGGCAATCCATCCAGCATGCACACTTTTGGCGGGCAGGTCGGCCAGAAAATTCGCGATGCCCGTGAGCAGGTTGCAATGCTTTTGGGCGCGAATCCGGATGAAATAATTTTTACCAGTTGTGGCACTGAAAGCGACAATGCCGCTATTCGCTCGGCACTGATGACGCGTCCGGATAAGAAACATATCATTACCAGCCGCGTGGAACATCCAGCTATTCGCGCTTTATGTGCGCATCTGGCCACACAGGGTTATCGGGTAACAGAACTTCCTGTGGATAAGAATGGCTTGCTTGATTTGGAAAATCTGGAAAAAAGCATGACCCCTGATACCGCTGTCGTTAGCTTGATGTGGGGCAACAATGAAACCGGAGTGATTTTCCCGGTGGAAGCAGCGGCCCGTTTAGCGCATGAGAAAGGGATTTTGTTTCATACTGATGCTGTACAGAGCACCGGTAAAATTCCCATCAATATGAAAAATAATGTTATCGATATGCTTTCGATTTCCGGGCATAAGTTGCACGCGCCTAAAGGGATTGGCGTTCTTTATATCCGCAAAGGAACCAAGTATGCGCCGTTTCTTATCGGAGGGCATCAGGAAAGGGAACGCCGCGGTGGCACGGAAAATACGCCCAGCATTGTGGGGCTGGGCAAAGCCTGCGAGCTTGCCGCCAAAAATATGGAGAAAGAAAATATCAATGTGGCGCGCCTGCGTGACAAGCTGGAGTTTGAGCTTTTGAAAAAGATTCCGCAGAGCAGAGTCAATGGTGATACGGCCAATCGTCTGCCGAATACAAGCAACATCAGCTTCGAGTATGTTGAAGGTGAAGCCATCCTGCTCCTGATGAATGAACTGGGAATTTGCGCCTCATCAGGCTCAGCCTGCACTTCCGGCTCTTTACAGCCTTCCCATGTTCTGCGGGCAATGGGTGTTCCCTTCACCATGGCGCACGGTTCTATCCGCTTTAGTTTAAGTATCCAAAATACTGAGGCGGAAATTGATTTTGTGATCGATAAAATGCCGGCGATAATTGAGCGGCTGCGCGGCATGTCACCTTACTGGAATGCTTCACAGCCGGCTACCAAAATATAAGAGGTTTAAAATATGATGATGAAGAAGTCTGAACAGAACAAGGAATGCAAAGACGAGATTAAGACGGCTAAACACGCCAGAACAGAAATTCCTGACATAGTTGATGAACTGGTATCGACGTGTAATAAGGACGGTTGTTTTGATCATGTAAGCGCGGAACCTATACCATATAGAGAAGCAATTGTTGATATTCTGCGCCGTTGTGCCATTATACTTTATCCCGGATATTTTATTAAAAGGCGGCTGGATCAAATCAATCTGGAATATTACTTAGGTCAGGAAGTGACGGCCCTTTACGAGATACTTTCTGAGCAGATAATATTGGCACTACGTCATGATTGCATTCGCCAAAATCTTGCCTGTATAAAGTGTGATGGATTAGGACAGGAGATAACCGTAGAATTTCTGAAAAGTCTGCCGGGGTTAAGGCGTTTTTTGGCTAAAGACATCCGCGCGGCTTATGACGGAGATCCCGCGTCTAAAGGCTATGACGAAATCATCTTCAGTTATCCGGGCATCTGGGCGATAATGGTTTATCGTCTGGCACATCAGCTTTATCGTCAAGGAGTACCGTTGATTCCCCGAATAATGACTGAATACGCTCATAGCCGAACCGGTATTGATATTCATCCCGGCGCGGATATAGGCGAAAGTTTTTTTATTGATCACGGAACGGGTGTCGTAATAGGTGAGACGGCTTCAATCGGTAAGCAAGTCAGAATCTATCAGGGTGTTACGCTGGGGGCATTGTCGCTATCCAAAGTTGATTGTAAAATATTAAGAAACAAAAAGCGCCATCCTTCGATTGAAGATGATGTCATCATCTATGCCAATGCGACTATTCTGGGCGGACAAACAGTGGTGGGCGCCCGGTCAGTCATCGGCGGTAACGTCTGGCTGACGCATTCTGTGCCGCCCGATACGGAAGTATTCATCGAGAAACAGGACTTGATTTTCGGCGAGAAAAAGTTTAAAAAACAAGCTCTGAAAAAGAGCTTTAGTTAATGAGACCCAAATTTCAGAAACGAAGTGCACTGAAATTTGATGGTCGAATTATCCCCGAGGCGAAGCCGAGCGGGATAAATTTGGGTCTAATTCCCCGCCCCTTGAGGCGCAAGTTCCTTTGGATACCCCGCTGCTTGCGGCGGGGTAATTCATTATATCTTCCTGTTTTAAAAAAAGTTGTTTATTTTTTTTAAAATAGTGATAGTATGTAGGCAACAGCTTCACAAAATAAATCTTTTAAAAGGAGAGTTCAATGAACAAGGCAGAATTAATCGCGGAAGTAGCAAAAGTTACATGCACCAAGAAAGAAGCGGACGTGGCAATTAGCGCGACATTGGCGGCAATTCAGAAAGCGCTGAAAAAGGGCGATACCGTTACGCTTGTCGGATTTGGCACATTTAAAGTGAGCAAGAGAAAAGCCCGCAAAGGCAGAAACCCCCAGACAGGCAAGGAAATAAAGATTGCCGCAAAGAAAGTCCCTGTATTTAAGGCCGGCAAAGGCTTTAAAGATGCTGTAAAATAGACCTCTTCAAGCATCCACGGATATGAAAAAGAGCTGCCTCTACTTAAGATGCGGCTCTTTTTTTTACTGAACAAAAGAAACGAGAAGAGATGGGATTAATCTGGATAAATAATGTAACGGTTAGTTTTGGGGGTCCGCTGCTGCTCGATTCTGTTTCTCTCCAGATTGAGGAGGGCGAAAGGATTGGTCTTTTGGGACGTAATGGTTCGGGCAAATCCACGCTTCTGAAGATGCTGTCTGGTGAAATCCCTGCTGATCAGGGTGAGATCGTTCAAAACAATGAGGTACGGATTGCCATGCTGCCTCAGGATGTTCCCGATGATCTTCCGGGAACTGTTTATGATGTCGTAGCCTACGGAGGCCGGGAGCGTCTGCAAGTGGAAACAGTTATAAGCCGGACTGGCCTTGATGAAAACATTGAATTCAATCTACTCTCTGCGGGGATGAAACGCCGTGTTTTGCTAGCCAGGGCTTTGGTTAATGATCCGGATCTGCTTTTGCTCGATGAACCGACCAATCATTTGGATATTAACGCCATCATCTGGCTAGAGGAATTTTTACTGAAGTTTGAAAAGACGGTTATATTTGTAACACATGATCGTGCCTTTCTCCAGAAGATAGCCACGCGTATTATTGAGATTGACCGCGGGAGTCTGCTTTCCTTTTATTGCGATTATGTTAAGTACCTTGAACGCCGCCAGGCGATGCTTGCGGCTGAAGAAAAGCAGTGGCATGATTTTGCCAAGAAACTCTCCAAAGAAGAAGCCTGGGTCAGGCAGGGTGTCAAAGCACGCCGCACCCGTAATGAGGGGAGGGTAAGGGCGTTGCAACAGCTTCGACAGGAGCGTTCCCGCAGGCGAGAGCAGGCAGGTGTAGCCCGCATCGCAATTCAGGAAGCTAATCGCAGCGGCAAACTAGTAGTGAATGCCGAAAATATCCGTTTTGCTTTTGGTGAAAAGAAAATCATCGAAAATTTTTCTACAACGATAATTCGCGGGGATAAAATAGGGATTATCGGGCCGAATGGTTCCGGCAAGACCACTTTGCTTAAGGTTTTACTGGGTGAACTGCAACCACGCAGTGGCAAATTTCGTCTGGGAACCGGCATTGCGGTTGCTTATTTTGATCAACTTCGCGCAAGGTTTGATGAAAACAAAACTCTCAAGGATAATATTGCGGGTGGCAATGATACGGTCATTATAGATGGAGCGCCACGGCATATTGTCGGCTATCTGCAGGATTTTCTTTTTCCTCCGGCACAGATTCTGGCATCCGTTAAATCTCTTTCTGGAGGCGAAAGAAACCGTCTGCTTCTGGCTAAGCTTTTCAGTACTCCGTCCAACCTGCTTGTTCTGGACGAACCGACAAATGATCTCGATACTGAAACTCTGGAACTGCTGGAGGCCAGGCTTTTGGAATACAGTGGCACAATATTGATGGTGAGCCACGACCGCGCATTTCTCAACAATGTGGCCACATCCACTATTGTTCTGGAAGGCGATGGTGTTTTGCAGGAATATATCGGTGGCTATGATGACTGGTTGAGGCAATGCACAACGGCAAATGATCCTTTTTCGGCTGTATCATGCGATGAAAAGCCAAAAAAGGAAAAGTCCGGGTCGGGCAAACGCAAATTAACATATAAAGAAACACGGGAAAGGGAGGACCTGCCCCGTAAAATAGAAATACTGGAAGCAGAAAAGCAGCAACTGATCGCAAAGATAAATTCATCAGAGTTTTATGCTCAAAGCAATACAGCACAGGTGATTGAAACCAATAAGCGGTTGGAGAGCTTGGAGAGTGAGCTTGACTTGGCCTACCAGCGCTGGCACGAGCTTGAAGAATTAGCCGCCGGAAACGCAGGCTGAGCTTGTGTGATGCCACAATTAAACATTGTCATATCGACCGAAGAGAGATATCTTTGCTTCGCGCCGGATTTTTTAAGATTTCTCATCCCGCCACAACGGGATTCGCAATGACATTATTATAAGGAAGGAACTTTCGATGAATATAAGAGATATCCGTTTGCCCCGGCAGTTAGAAGAGGATAATTCTGACGAAGCTATTCGTCAGATATTGATTAAATGCGCCGCTAAGCTCATACCGGGCGGAAAGTTCGATGTTTCGATAATTAACTGGAGTGACCCCTTGAAAATGGCGTTGCAGAAGGCCAGGCTTCAGGGGCGGATTCGACTGGGTTTGGAATCCATAACGGAGAAGCTGGCCAGTGAAAGATATGGGATTAAGAACGCCCACCAGAGTTCAGGCGCAGCCTATGGTGATCGAATCTCCCGCTTACTTTTATTTTCTAATGATGGCGCTGATCGTTTCTACAGGCATATAGAACAGCTTCTGGAGCAAAACTTCCCCAGGTTGCTTGGATGCAAGCTTGATGTTGATGCCGGTGTTCTTGGTGAGTTGTTTCTGGGTAAAGACAAAAAAATTAAAATCATCATGGCTGAGCATAAGGATGTTGTATCCGGTGTGTTGAGAGCGATTGTTGCCTTCCGAGATTCATGATTGTGCGATAATCTTTGTAGTCCGAACCTTTGGCGGAGGTTGTCATTGTAAGGATTGCTCAGTAGGGTCTGATCCCCGAGCAGACAGAAAAGTGGTGCGTTCGGGGATCGCGCCCTACAAAATACATTACAGCTGCATTAGAACTTCCACCTTTTTAAACATCGCCAGCGGGGGGACACGTATTGGCCATGAGAACGGAATGAAGGTTAAGTTGTGCTTGCTTATTAGCAGGAAAGAAAGTATTCAGTAGATATGACGAAAACAAAAGAAACAAAAGAGATGACGTTTAAAGAATTAGGCCTTGATAAGAGAATACTAAAGGCAATAACCGAACTGGGCTTTGAAACGCCGATGCCGGTTCAGCAGGAGGTTATTCCTTTTATATTAAATCAGGCTAGAGATCTGGTAGCCTTGGCGCATACCGGAACAGGGAAAACCGCGGCCTTTGGCATACCGATTATTCAACAGATCGATCCCACGTCTATAAAAACTCAGGCACTGATTCTTGCCCCCACCCGGGAACTTTGCATGCAAATAACGGACGATTTGAGCAACTTTGCCAAATATATGGAAAACCTTCATGTAGTCGCGATTTACGGTGGTGCTAATATCATGACCCAGATCAGGCAGGTAGCATCCGGCGCCCAGATTATCGTGGCTACACCCGGCAGGATGATCGATATGCTCAAACGCAAGAAAGTGAATGTTTCCGCGATTCGTTTTCTGGTGCTCGATGAAGCCGATGAAATGTTGAACATGGGCTTCAAGGAAGAGCTAACTGCGGTGCTGGCAAGCACACCGGAGGATAAGAGAGTCCTGTTATTTTCCGCCACAATGCCCCGTGGTATTGAAAGTATCGCCAGAAGCTACATGAAGACGCCTGCGGAAATTACAGTTGGTTCCCGCAATACAACAGCGGAAAACGTCCACCATCAGTATTATGTGGCGCATGCCAAAGACAGATATATAGCGCTCAAGAGAATTGCTGATTATTATCCTGATATTTACTCGATCATTTTTTGCCGCACAAAAATAGAAACACAGGAAGTTGCCGATTCGCTGATCAAAGACGGTTACAATGCCGACGCCTTGCATGGTGATCTGTCTCAGGCACAAAGAGACAGTGTCATGAACCGCTTCAGAAGCAGGAATTTACAAATGCTTGTGGCAACCGACGTTGCCGCCAGAGGTATTGATGTTAATGATTTGACGCATATCATTAATTACAATCTGCCTGATGATATTGAATACTACACTCATCGCAGCGGGCGAACAGGCAGGGCCGGCAAATCTGGCATTTCGATTCTTATCGTTAACCTGAAAGAAGTGTTTCGCGTTAAACAGATTGAAAAACAGATCGGCAAGAAATTTCAGGCGGTAAAGATACCAACGGGGAAAGAAGTCTGCGAAAAGCAACTGGTTTATCTGGTGGAAAAACTAAAAAACACGGATATTCAGCACGATGAAATCAGCGCTTTTTTGCCTGCCGCTTATGAGCAGCTAAAATCATTAAGCAAAGAAGAAATAATTCAGCGCTTTATTTCAACAGAATTTAACCGCTTTTTGAGCTATTACCGCAAAGCTGCCGATATTAATGTGGAGTTAAGGAAAGAAAGCCCGGCACGTTTTACCGGCGGTTCCGGTTCAAATTCCAAATCCGGCCAAGTCCGATTATTTGTAAATCTGGGGCAGATGGAAAGATTCACTTCTCAAAAACTCAAGTCATATCTCCAAGAGACTGTAAACGTTGCTAACCTCCATGTCTCTAATGTTGAGGTGATGCGCTGTAATGCTTATTTTGAAGTAGGCGCACAATTTGCGGAAATTGTCATGGCTAAATTTAAAAAAGAAAAATTCCAAAATCGCCGTGTGCAGATTGATTATGCCGACAGACCCGGTCGAAGTAATTATAAGGATCAAGGATATAAAGGACGCCCAAAATCCACGGAATCATTTTTTTTCAATAAAAGGAATAAGCGATCAGGGAAATAGGGCGTTTTCAGCCTTTAATTGTCTGACTAAAAAACTATCCAGTTGATTGGCAAAAGCTTGACGGTCATTTTTGCTAAAAGCGGCAGGGCCGCCTGTAAGCATTCCGACATCTCGAAGCTCACCTAGCAGATCACGCACAGACAACCTGTCTTTGATGTTACCCTCAGTATAAAGATCGCCTCGTGGAGTAAGCGCAAAGGCACCCTTGGCGATAACTCTATCGGCAAGTGGAATATCGGAAGTGATGATCAGATCACCGGATTGCGCAAGCTCCGCAATGCAATCATCGGCCACATCAGTACCATCCCCGACCAGAACAACGGAAATATTTGCCGATTTTTTTATTCGGAGGGGTTTATTGGCCACAAAAACCAACGGCACATTCAACCGTTCCGAAGCCCTGATTAAAATATCCTTGATCACATTTGGAAACGCGTCCGCATCGATATATATCTTCATTTACCCGAAATTTCCTTGACCCGGCCAACTATGCCTCCTTGCAGACGAACTTTAATGCCATGAGGATGAACGCCGGAATTGGTCAGAATATCCTGAACAACACCTTTAGTAAGCTTTCCGGTGCGCTGATCCTGTTTCTGAACAACCTTAACCATCATGCCTACTTTAATTTCAGTTCGGTTATTTCCCTGTGATGTTGATTTATCCATTGTAGTTAACTCTTCCTAAATCGCAATGTTCGGAGAATCCGGCAGGTGGAACACCCAAGGCCTGAAGCAGACGCGCCCAGTAATTGACCTGAGCGACGGTGCTGGCCAGAATCACGATTTCCCTCTCGGTAAAATTTGCTTTGAGTTTATCTGCAAAGTCCTGTGCAAACAGCAACGGTGTAGCGGAAATTAAAACAGCATACTCCATAGCGATAATTTCTCGCTCAGAAAATGCATTAACATCCGAAATCTTAATCTGTCCTTGTAAAGCAGCAAGCTCTTGCGGTGTTATATCAAACTGATCATAGTCGTAAGAATTCATATCTATGCAAAAAGGACAGGCAACAGAAAAAGACGCCCGCAGGCGGACAAGCTTGAGAATCCGTTTGTCCAGTTTTGCATCTTTGTGCGCGACAAGAGCTTCCATAATACCAGAGCCGATTGCCGCTTTGGGATACCAAGCCAAAAGCTTTGCCGGCAGAAGATCACGGCCAGTAATTATTTTGGAAATCAAAATACCGATTTTCAGGTATAATGGAATATGCTTTGGCGGATCGATAAAAGCTTTCATGAAGATCTCCTTAAATTCTTTTACTTCTTTAGCAAGTTCATATACATGTCCTCAGGTATTGCGTGTAAAATATTTTGATGATTTACGTCAGAAATAATTGCATAAAGATAAGCTAAGCCGGAGCGGCTCTTGTGGCCGCGATCGGCTTGAGCGCCTTGTTCGCCTTTCAATGATTATCAAATGCATTATATTTTGCTTTTGTGCGTATGGCAGCACAAATCTCAAGCAAAGCTTGCCTTACAGGATCAGACTCTTCAATAAATTGAATATTCATTCTTTTTATACGCGCCCGCGCACTTTCAAAAGCTGCACGAAAAGCAGGCTGGCTTAACAAATGTGAGCGTGAACCTTCTTTTCTGTAAGTTGCTTTCATATTATCTGTTTTTTCTCTAGCAAGAAGAAAAGCAAAAGTTGCCTGATTGTGACTATTTCGCATGTGGTATTGGAGTCTTTTACGCATATTATTTGTACGCCCTGCGTACAACACAATAACGCCTTCTGATAATATGTATATACCAGCAAGTGGCATTTCTTTAGGCAGCTCAGCCATTCGGTTTAGTTGAGATTTAAGAAGATCTTCGCATTTTTCATCAACATCTTTTACTGCTTGTGCAAATTCATCCATATTATTTCCTTACGGCGAACAGTGTATTACGTGGAAAATATTCCGTCATATCACTTCATATAGGTGGACGACTTTTCCACTTATTTTGTATTTGTAGCACAAAACATGGAATAAAAGACATATTATTTTCAGCTTCTTACAAACCGTTTACCGAATTCCACTTATTGAGATATAGAAATATAGAATATGGAAAATCACGGGTATGAACCACAAAGCTTGCTTTGGGGTTCATACCCGTGGTGAACCCACAAAAAGGTTGATATGCCGATTATCGATCATTTTTTACCGCGCCTGGTCATTACGACTATACCGGCTGCGGCTGCGATCAGGCAAATCCCGATGTACAGTGCAAATGC
>Ga0247841_10012891_pt1 | contig 10801 bp, 8 predicted proteins | sample LaCruzMarch2015__2_FD_192410 | JGI IMG/M metagenome (GOLD analysis project Ga0247841, IMG submission 192410) | Freshwater microbial communities from meromictic Lake La Cruz, Castile-La Mancha, Spain - LaCruzMarch2015_18m | ecosystem: Environmental > Aquatic > Freshwater > Lake | place: Spain...
CCTTCGTTATACCGAGAAGCACGGGCGTCGCGTTTGCCGGCTTACCTTTTTTCTTAACCACGCGTTTATTTTCATCCATATAGGCCAGTTTATCGACCTGCTGTCCGGGGAGGAATGTGGTATCGCCCTGCTCCTCGATCTTCATCTTCCTCAACATCTGACGGACTATGACCTCTATGTGCTTATCGTTAATATTGACTCCCTGAAGCCTATATACTTCCTGCACTTCATTCACCAAGTATTCCTGTAATTTCTTATCCCCGGACACCTTTAATATATCCTGCAGAACCACCGGACCATCGATAAGCTGCTGACCGGAATATACTTTATCCCCCTTATAAACGTTCAAATGCTTTCCGTGTGGGATTATATATTCCTTCATCATACCGGTTGAGGATTTTACTATAACTCTCTTCTGACCCTTCTTAGACTCGCCAAACTCGACAATACCGTCTATTTCGCTTATTATGGCCGGATCTTTCGGCCGGCGCGCTTCAAAAAGCTCAGCCACTCTCGGCAGACCGCCGGTTATATCTTTCGTCTTCGTGAATACCCTTGGAGTCTTAGCAAGAACTTCGCCGGCCGATACAGGTTTACCGTCGGCCATCACTATATGCGCGCCGGCCGGTATCGGATATATAGCGGCTACTTCCTCGTCTTTATTCAATATCAATATCTGCGGATGGAAATCGCCTTTATGCTCTACGATGACCCTGTTTTTAAGCTTGGTCGCGGGATCGACCTCTTCCTTCATCGTGACACCTTCTTTTATATCCTCAAATTTGATCTTGCCGGAGACTTCTGTCAGGATCGGAACTGTATACGGATCCCATTTCAGGAATATAGCCCCTTTTTCGACATTATTTCCGTCTTTGATCCTCAAAATAGCGCCTTGCGGAACCGTATATCTTTCGAGCTCACGGCCCTGAACGTCGTTTACACTGATCTGACCGTTCCTATTAATTACGACCAACTCCACTTCCTTCTTGGTCTCTACAACTCTCAAGCTATGATACTTTACTATTCCTTTATGCTTGGATTCGATAAAGGACTGTTCCACTATCCTTGATGCCGTGCCTCCGATATGGAACGTTCTCATGGTAAGCTGTGTTCCGGGCTCACCTATAGACTGCGCGGCTATGATGCCAACAGCCTCTCCGAGTTCGACCATCCTCCCGGTCGCAAGATTCCTGCCATAGCATTTCGCGCACACGCCTTTTTTAGACTCACACGTTAGAACGCTTCTTATTCTTATTTTCTCTATGCCCGAGGCCTCTATCTGTTTTGCCTTCTCCTCGGTTATCTCGTTGCCTGCCTCAACTATATTGCTGTCGGTTATAACATCGACGATATTGTCCAGGGCTGTGCGGCCGATGATCCTGTCAGACAGGTCTACGACCAGTTCGTCCCCTTCAATTATTGCGCTAACGAGAATGCCGTTCAAAGTGCCGCAATCCTCTTCATTGATTATCACATCCTGGGCGACGTCGACCAGCCTTCTGGTCAGGTATCCCGAATCCGCAGTTTTTAACGCAGTGTCGGCAAGACCTTTTCTGGCTCCGTGAGTCGATATGAAATATTCCAATACGGTCAATCCTTCCCTGAAGTTGGCTTTGATCGGGGTCTCTATGATCTCGCCTGAGGGTTTAGCCATCAATCCTCTCATGCCGGCCAACTGCCTTATCTGAAGTTTTGATCCCCTGGCCCCGGAATCCGCCATCATGAACACGGGATTAAACAGATCCAGTTCCTCGAATATAAGGTCCGATACGTCGTCCGTGGTATGCGTCCATAAGTCGATTATCTTGTTATATCGCTCTCTATCCGTTATAAGCCCGTTCTTATACTGATCGTCGACATGTTTCACGTCGGCTATAGTCTTCGCTATATACTCTTTCTTTTTAGCCGGTATTTTCAGATCGTCTACCGATATTGAGAGACCAGCTTTCGTCGCTTCGTCGAAGCCCATCTTCTTAAGATCGTCAAGAAGCTTTATGGTCCGGTCGCGGCCTTTCGCCTTATAACAGCTTTGTATGACTTTGCTAAGCTTTGATTTTATCATCGTCTCGTTCACGAAATCAACGTCCTCGGGAAGGATGGTATTAAATCTCGCCCTCCCGACTGTAGTATCTATCATCTTGCCCTTTATATTGACTTTGATCTTCGCATGCAGCTCGATCTCGCCGTCCTCGTAGGCTATAACGACTTCATCTATAGATCCGAAAGATTTTCCTTCGCCTTTGGCGCCGAGACGCTCTTTCGTCATGTAGTAGCAGCCCAGGACTATATCCTGAGTCGGAGCGGTTATCGGCCTGCCGTCCGCGGGAGAGAAAATATTATTAGTGGAGAGCATTAAAAGCTTGCATTCCGTCTGCGCCTCGATAGAAAGCGGAACGTGCACCGCCATCTGGTCACCGTCAAAATCCGCGTTGAAAGCCGTGCAGACGAGAGGATGTATCCTTATGGCGTTTCCTTCTATAAGTATCGGCTGGAACGCCTGTATACCTAACCTGTGAAGCGTCGGCGCGCGGTTAAGCATTACCGGATGGTCTTTTATAACTTCGTCGAGAATGTCCCACACTTCAAGTTTCGCCTTCTCCACCATTTTCTTGGCGCTCTTTATGGTATGGACAAATCCCTTCTCTTTTAACTTCTTTATAATAAAAGGTTCAAATAGTTCGAGCGCCATCTTTTTCGGCAATCCGCATTCATTAAGCTTAAGCTCAGGCCCAACCACAATTACCGATCTTCCGGAATAATCGACTCTCTTACCGAGAAGATTCTGCCTGAACCGACCCTGCTTTCCTTTTAACATGTCCGATAAAGACTTCAGCGGTCTGTTACCCGGCCCAAGTACGGCCTTCCCGTGGCGTCCGTTATCAAATAGCGCGTCCACAGCCTCCTGGAGCATGCGTTTTTCGTTACGTATGATTATCTCGGGAGCTTTCAGCTCCATAAGTTTCTTTAGGCGGTTATTCCTGTTAATAACCCTCCTATATAGATCGTTCAGATCGCTTGTGGCGAATCTTCCACCATCTAGCGGCACCAGCGGCCTGAGATCCGGCGGAATTACCGGCAGGATCTCGAGGATCATCCACTCCGGCTTGTTGCCTGAGCCCCTGAAGGCCTCAACGAGCCTGAGGATCTTATTTCCCTTCTTCTGAGTATTATCTGATTTTGTATCTTTAACTTCCCTCTTTATCTTCGCGGAAAGTTTATCCAGCTCAAGCTCTTTGAGAAGATCCTTAATCGCCTCTGCGCCCATCTTTGCTGTGAATTTCTGGCCGAACTTCTCCCTGAATTCCTTGTACCGATCTTCGGGGAGTAGCTCCATCTTCTTCAAGGAAGTCTCTCCGGGATCTGTGACTATGTACTCCTCATAATAAAGGACCTTTTCAAGCTCTCTGGAACTTATACCTAAAAGCGCGCTTATCTTAGAGGGCATGACCTTAAAGAACCAAACGTGCGAAACAGGGCATGCCAACTCTATGTGCCCCATACGCTCACGTCTTACGCTTGAACGCGTAACCTCAACGCCGCATCTGTCGCATGTTATACCCTTATGCTTTATGCGCTTATATTTGCCGCAATTGCACTCGTAATCTTTGGTCGGCCCGAATATGCGCTCGCAGAACAACCCGTCTTTTTCGGGCTTAAGCGTCCTATAGTTTATAGTCTCGGGCTTTTTAACCTCGCCTTTTGACCATGACTTAATGATCTGCGGCGAAGCTATCTTTATCGTTATGGCGTTAAATAGTCCCTGATCTTCTATCATTACTCGGTACCTTCTCTTTTGGGCGGATCTTTCTTCTCCAGCTTAATATCGAGACATAAACTCTGTATTTCTTTTATAAGAACATTGAAAGATTCCGGAGTTCCGGATTGCAGGCGGTTATCGCCCTTTACAATGGCCTCATATATCTTAGTCCTTCCTATAACATCGTCGGATTTCACCGTCAGGAGTTCTTGCAATGTAAACGCGGCTCCGTAAGCCTCTAGAGCCCATACTTCCATTTCTCCGAACCTCTGTCCTCCGAACTGCGCTTTTCCTCCCAGCGGCTGCTGGGTTACGAGAGAATAAGGCCCTATGGAACGGGCGTGTATCTTATCATCTACAAGATGCGCGAGTTTGAGCATATATATATAACCGATCGTCACCTTCTGATCGAACGGCCTTCCGGTAAAACCGTCAAAAACCTGCACTTTTCCTTCTGAGGGAAGCCCGGCTTTCTTCATCTCCACCTTTATCTCGGCTTCAGTCGCGCCGTCAAAAACAGGCGTCGCCACTTTAAACCCGAGGACCTTAGCTGCCCACCCCAGATGCGTTTCGAGGATCTGTCCTACGTTCATACGGCTGGGTACTCCTAGAGGATTCAAAACTATCTCGACCGGCGTTCCATCAGCCAGAAACGGCATATCTTCTTCGGGTAATATCTTCGCCACAACGCCCTTATTGCCATGACGCCCGGCCATCTTATCGCCGACAGATATCTTTTTCTTGCTGGCTACATAAACTTTTACTTTTTTGAGCACGCCCGGCGGAAGCTCGTCTCCGCGCTTCACCCTATCTATCTCCCTTTCCAACTCGAAAGAAAGATCTTCAATCTGGCCGTCAAGGAGGCGAGATATTCTGCTTACATCATGCTCTTTTTCGGGATTATTTATTTTTATGTTCTCAAGGTCCCCCTTATCCGCTATGCGGCGCAGATCCTTAACCCTTATCGTGCGTCCCTGCGATATGATCGCGCGCCCGGACTCCTGGTCAAGTATGCTGGCGGAAAGTTTTTGTCCGGCCAGGATATTCTGCAATTTCCTGTACTTCTCTTCCTTTATCTTGGAGATCTGTGATTCGTAGGAAGCCTCGAGCGCTTTTATCTCTTTAAGCTCTTCGGTTCTTTCCTCTTTGGTCTTCGATCTGGCGTCGCGCCTCTGAAATACACGGACATCCACCACTATACCGTTAACTCCGGGGGGCGTTGTCATTGAGGAATCTCTTACATCTCCGGCCTTTTCGCCGAATATGGCGCGCAGCAGCTTCTCTTCAGGTGAAAGTTCAGTTTCTGATTTCGGAGTGACCTTGCCTGCGAGAATATCTCCGGGCTCGACTTCCGCGCCTATCCTCACGATACCGTTCTCATCGAGGTTCTTTAAGGCCTCGTCGCCGACGTTAGGTATATCGCGCGTTATCTCCTCATTTCCAAGTCGGGTGTCCCGCGCTTCGAGCTCAAATTCTTCTATATGGACCGATGTGTATTTATCCTCAGCAACGAGTTTCTCGCTTAGGAGTATCGCGTCTTCGAAGTTATACCCTCTCCACGACATGAAAGCCACGAGCACGTTCTTTCCGAGCGCAAGCTCGCCGTCCTTAGTGCCCGACCCGTCCGCGATAACATCGCCTTCTTTAATTTTATCGCCAACTTCCACAAGCGGCCTCTCGTTTATGGCCGTGTTGGCATTCGATCGTTCAAATTTTCTAAGTTTATAGGTCTTCCCGCCTGCTACTATCTCACCGGAATCGACCGAACTTACAGTTCCATCCGCTTTAGCCACAACAACGGCTCCGGAATCTTTAGCGGTCACGTACTCCATACCGGTCCCGACAAGAGGCGATTCCGTATAAAGAAGAGGCACGGCCTGGCGCTGCATATTCGAGCCCATGAGCGCGCGGTTCGCGTCATCGTGCTCCAGGAAAGGTATCAAACTGGCGGCAACGCTTACGAGCTGCCTGGGTGACACATCCATATACTGCACTTCCTTTGGTTCTACCTGCAGGAAGTCGTCTTTAAATCGGCAGAATATCTTATCTTCGGTAAAATGGCCGCTTGCATTTATCTTTGAATTTGCCTGGGCTATTATGTAAAGGTCTTCGACATCGGCGGATAGATACTCGATCTTGTCCGACACAACGCCGTTATTTACTTTTCTGTACGGTGTTTCGATAAAACCAAACTTGTTAATTTTCGCGTATGTGCTTAAACTGGATATCAAACCAATATTCGGGCCTTCCGGAGTTTCTATCGGGCACATGCGGCCGTAATGCGAATAATGCACGTCACGGACTTCAAAACCGGCTCTGTCGCGATTAAGACCACCGGGCCCAAGAGCGCTCATCCTTCTCTTGTGAGTAAGTTCGGCCAGCGGATTGGTCTGATCCATAAACTGCGAAAGCTGCGAGCGTCCGAAGAAATCCCTGATGACGCCGGATACGAGCTTCGAATTTATAAGATTATGCGGCATGACGTTAGCCAGCTCGTAAAGATTCATCCTCTCCCTGCACGATCTCTCCACCCTCGAAAGGCCTATTCTGATCTGATTAAGGAGAAGCTCGCCGACGCATCTGACGCGCCTGTTCCCGAGATGGTCGATATCGTCGGTGGAGCCCTGGCCGTTCTTAACCGCTATAAGCTTCACAAGCACCTGTATCAGAGTAGCGGGAGTTACGAGCCTTTCTTCCAGAGAAACTTTCATGCCGAGTTTTCTATTGAGCATATAGCGCCCGACCTGTCCCAGATCGTAGCGTTTCACATCAAAGAAAAGCCTGGTCACAAGATTTAATGCGGATTCGGGGGTCGGGGGATCTCCGGGGCGAAGCTTCCTATATATATCAAGGGCCGCCTCTTCCTTATTTTTCGTATGATCCTTGATTAGAGTATTTATAACCTCCTGCACCGGCTTTTCAATTACGTCTACACGCCTTGCAGAAGACGCCCATATGGCGTCCGCGGTCTCTTTTGTTATTTTAGCGTACTTTTCAGCCACCACCACATTGTTCTCTTTATCCACCACATCTTTGGCAAGCGTGGATCCGATAAGGCTTTCAAGCTGAGAAGATCGCGATATTTCATGAGTCTCGATACCGCAAAGCGCCTTTACTATCGACTCGTCGGTTTCATATCCGAATATCCTGAGGAATGTCGTCGCGAGGAATTTTCTCTTCCTGTCGACATAAACATAGATTACTTCGTTTATATCGAACTCAAACTCCACCCACGCGCCCCTGTAGGGTATTATCCTGGCTGAGAATATATTTTTGCCGGTGGGATGCGGTTCCGATTCAAATGATATACCGGGAGACCGGTGAAGCTGACTTACCACCACTCTTTCGTCGCCGTTTACTATAAAAGTTCCGGTCTCGGTCATCAGCGGTATGTCGCCGAGATATACTTCCTGTTCCTTGGTCTCTTTCTTCGACTTTAAGCGCATCATTACGCGTAAAGCGCCGGCAAAACTCATGCCGCGTTTTTTGCATTCATATATGTCGTATTTTGTCTTGCCAATGGTGTAATAGAGATATTCGAGTTTATATTCCCCGTCCGGCGATTCAATCGGGAATATCTCCCTGAATGCCGACTCCAGCCCGTCATTGGTGCGCCTGGACTTGGGTACATCCGCCTGCAGGAACTCCTTATAAGAGTCCGTCTGGATCTCCAGAAGGTTAGGAAGCCTGTAGCACTCTTCTATCTTCGCGTAATTTTTGCGCTTCGACATATTCTCCAGTCAAACCACGCGCCCCCGGCGAGTGGTATCTTGTAAACCATTCCCCACGCGCCAAGCGTGGGGTACAAAACTACTTAAGCTCGATCTTCGCGCCGGCAGCCTCAAGCTGCTTCTTTATCTTCTCGGCTTCGTCCTTCGTTGCGCCTTCCTTTATGGTCTTTGGCGCGCCATCTACGAGATCCTTAGCTTCTTTCAGACCGAGATTCGTTATGGTCCTGAGCTCTTTAATAACCTGGATCTTGGTCGTGCCTGCGCTAGCGAGAACCACTGTGAAAGTGGACTTCTCTTCCGCCGCCGGTCCTGCCGCAGCGCCCGCACCGGCTCCGCCGACCGCCGCAACGCTTACGGCTGCCGCGCTTACGCCGAACTTCTCCTCAAGAGCCTTTACGAGATCGGAAAGTTCCATAACGGTCATCTTTTCGATCGTATCCATCATTCCCTTCATCTTGTCAGTCAATTCCACTTTTTGATCTCCCATTGTCCTATTCCTCCCTTTTCTATTTTCCTTGTGCAGCAGCATCGGCAGCAGCCGGCGCTGACTGTGACGGCACAGCCGCCTCAGATTTACTCTTTTGTACCCTGATAGCGTCTACCGCGTAGACGAACTTTCTTAATGTCCCGCTCAACACATTGACAAAACCGGCTATAGGCGACTTCATAGTAACAACAACCTGCGTAAGAAGAACGTTCCTTGAAGGTATGTTCGCCAGTTCTTTGACTCTTTCGACCGAGATGGATTTACCTTCCATCACCGCGCCTTTTATCTTGAACTTAGTGTGATCTTTGGCGAAAGTAACTACGGTCTTGCATGACGCTACCAGATCGTCCCCGCTGAAAGAGATGCCCATGCCGCTCTCTATTTTCGACGTCTCTTCCGAAAGTTTTAACTTATCGAAAACGACTTTCAGCACCGAATTCTTAACTACGAGATATTCCGAGGATATCTTCTTCAGGTTTTTCCTCAATATCTCGAGCTCCGATACCGAAGATCCCATAAAGGTTGTTATGATAAAATTCGGTCGCTCCTTAAAGCTGGCCATAACCTCTTCGGTCATGCGCTCCTTACATATCTTCCCTAATTTCTTCTTTTCAGCCATAGTAGTTATTTCCTAAATTCCGCAAGGTCAAGTTTCAGCCCGGGCCCCATAGTAGTCGAAATATACAGACTCCTTACATGCTGCCCCTTGGCGCCATGAGGGTTCGAGGACATTACCGCGTCAATAAGAGAGATCGCGTTTGCGGTGAGCGCGCCTTCATTAAACGATATCTTCCCTACCGGAGCGTGCACCCCGGCCTGTTTATCCATCTTAAACTCGATCTTTCCGGCTTTCACTTCCTTAACGGTCTTGCCGGTATCCATAGTCACGGTACCGGATTTCGGGCTTGGCATGAGGCCCCGTGGCCCGAGAACCTTACCGAGCTTGGCTATATCTTTCATCATTTCCGGAGTAGCGACAGCCACATCAAAATCGGTCCATCCGCCTTGTATCTTTGCCACCAGGTCATCCGCACCCACAAAATCAGCGCCGGCATCCCGCGCCTTGCGCTCTTCCTCGCCTTTTGCGAATACCACCACCCTGACCTTTTTTCCTGTTCCATGCGGAAGGGCTACCGTGCCCCTTATCGGGGATGTCTGGGCCTCTTTAGGATCTATAGTAAGATCGAAAGATACCTCGACGGTCTCGTCAAATTTTAATTTCGGGGACTTCTTCAATATGGATATCGCATCTTTCAGCGAATATATCTTATCGACTACAAATTGCGACGCTATGGTCTTTTGTCTTTTAGTAAGCTTAATTTTTGGGCTCATTATTCGGTTACCTCTATTCCCATGCTTCTTGCTGTTCCTTTTATCATCTTTATCACTTTATCGATATCGGTCGTGTTCAGGTCGCTCTTCTTAAGGCTCGCTATCTCTTTTATCTGATCTATAGTAACCTTGCCTACCTTTTCCTTATTCGGCGTTCCGCTCGCCTTTGCAATACCGCAGGCTCGTTTTAAAAGTACCGCGCATGGCGGGCTCTTTATTATAAAGGTAAAGGTCCTGTCCTCATAAGCCGTTATAACCACGGGAAGCTTAAGGCCTTCCTGAGAAGACGTCTTTGCGTTGAAAGCCTTGCAGAACTCCATTATATTCAAACCATGCTGCCCAAGAGCCGGACCTACCGGAGGAGCCGGGTTTGCGGCGCCAGCCGGACAATATAATTTAATTATCGCTTTTACTTTTTTAGCCATTTATATTTTCTCCACCTGCCACGTTTCGAGTTCCACCGGCGTCGCTCTGCCGAATATCGATATCATAACCTTCACTTTACCCTTAGCTACATTAGCCTCTTCCACTACGCCGTTAAAATTTGTGAACGGGCCGTCATTTACCCGAACCGATTCTCCTTTATCAAACACTACCTTAGGAGTCGGCTTCTCTTTTGCGTCTTTAGCCTGGCGCAATATAGCCTCTATCTCTTCCGCCTGAAGAGGAAGCGGCTTTGCTCCCGCGCCGACGAACCCGGTGACTCCCGGTATTGATTTTATGAGATACCAGCTTTCGTCCGTAAGCTCCATTTCCACAAGTATGTATCCGGGAAAGAACTTACGCTGCGATATGCGCTTCTTCCCAGCTTTGATCTCTGAGACCTGCTCTACCGGTACCAATATCTGCGCTATAGCATCTTTCAAAAGACTTGTCTTTATCTTGCCCTCAAGCAGGTTTTTGACCCTGTTCTCGTATCCTGTCTGAGTATGTATAACGTACCAATGTTTTGCCATCTAGAACCGCGCCATTATAATATTTATCGCGCTCGACAGGGCGAGATCGCATACCCCTATGAACGCCGAGAGCATACCAAGGGATACCAGGACTATGACAGTAGAGCCTATAAGCTCGTCCCTGTTAGGCCACGTCACCTTAGCCATCTCCAACTTTACTTCTTTAAAGAAACCCGTTACTTTATTAGCCATATACCTTTCAGTTTTCAGCTTGTCATAATTTCTGCGAAGCCATACCCGATCTTCGCCTCATTGAATGGCGAAGCAGAATGGCAGGCCAGGAGGGACTCGAACCCCCAACGCGCGGCTTTGGAGACCGCCGCTCTACCAATTGGAGCTACTGGCCTCTGTAACATCTTTAGCCACCGAAACTACCCCGGCTTGTTGAAATAAGGAAGACTGTTAGGAGGGGATCTGACCCGCTGCCAAACAAACGCCTTCTTACTTAATCTCTTTATGCAGAGTATGCTTCCTGCACGTTTTACAGAACTTCTTCAGTGACAACTTATCGGGGGTCGTCTTCTTATTTTTCGTGGAC
>Ga0247841_10012892_pt1 | contig 10801 bp, 10 predicted proteins | sample LaCruzMarch2015__2_FD_192410 | JGI IMG/M metagenome (GOLD analysis project Ga0247841, IMG submission 192410) | Freshwater microbial communities from meromictic Lake La Cruz, Castile-La Mancha, Spain - LaCruzMarch2015_18m | ecosystem: Environmental > Aquatic > Freshwater > Lake | place: Spain...
CTTTGAAATCCAGGATGATCTTGATATAACCGAAGAAATCCGGCTTAAATACCGCTACCTCGATTTAAGAAGAAATAAAGTTTTTAATAACCTGCTTCTGCGCAGCAACCTTTATAAAATCATTCGCAATTATTTAGGAAATAACGATTTTATTGAATGCGAAACCCCGATTCTTACCAAATCAACTCCCGAAGGAGCGCGGGATTACCTGGTTCCTTCACGCGCAAATCCCGGCCAATTTTTTGCCCTACCCCAGTCACCGCAGCTGTTTAAACAGATCCTTATGGTTAGCGGTATCGAAAAGTACTACCAGATCGCCAAATGTTTCCGCGATGAGGACCTGCGCGCTGACCGTCAGCCGGAATTTACCCAACTGGATATTGAGATGTCTTTTATAAACGAAGAAGATATTTTTACTTTAACTGAAGGGCTAATGAAGCTGATTTTTAAGGAGTTAAAAAATATCGATATCCCTACCCCATTCAAGCGCATAAGCTATAAAGAGGCAGTGGAGAAATATAAATCAGATAAGCCGGATTTAAGGGTGGATGAAAAGACTGATTTTGTCTTTTGCTGGGTTGTAGATTTCCCGCTTTTTAAATTTAACACAGAAGAGAAACGTTGGGAAAGCGAACACCATCCTTTTACTGCCCCGGCTGCAGAAGATTTAGCAAATTTAGAGGTGGCCCCGGATAAAATCAGGTCGCGTTCATATGACCTAGTATTAAACGGAATGGAGCTTGGCTCAGGCTCGATAAGAATCCATCGCCAGGAACTTCAGGAAAAGATATTTAAAATTATCGGCATAGACCAAGAGCAAGCGCGCAAACGTTTCGGTTTCCTGCTTGAGGCTTTTCAGTTTGGCGCGCCCCCGCACGGAGGAGTTGCTTTTGGGCTAGACAGGCTCTTAGCTATTTTATCCGCAGAATCAAGTATCCGCGAGGTAATCACATTTCCTAAAACTTCAGCCGCGTTCTGTCCGTTAACCAACGCACCAACGGATGTTGATGACAAGCAATTAAAAGAATTAGGCATAACCATTAAAAGGAGGAAAACAGAATGAGCAAGATTAAGTTAGCAGGAATCTGTGTATTAACTTTAACACTAGCGTTATCAGGCTGCGTGGCAAGAACGTATAACTTAACTCGCGACAGAGTTGACCAAGATCTATCTTCATCATCGGGCAACCGTGGTTATATTATGGGCAATGCGCCTGAGCCAAAAGAACATCCATCTACACGCACAACAAGAGTTTTCGAAATCGAGTTAGGCACTAAAAAAAATATGTCTAAATGCCCGTCAACAACGCCGCTTGCAACAAATACAAATATAATAGAAGAGCCTGCGATGATTCAGGATCAAGAAGCACAAGTCGAGACAACTTCGCAAAGTTTTGAGAAATATACTGTGGCTAAAAATGACACCCTGCAGAAGATTTCTAAGAAATTCTACGGCACGACCAAAAAATGGATCAAAATTTACGAGGCAAACAAAGATGTTTTGCGCGGCCCGGATAAACTTTATCCCGGACAGATTATAAATATCCCTTCCATCGGCACAGTAAAATTGGAAGAACCGAAAGAAAACTTGAAATAATGGATAAAATAATCAAACTGCAGTCCCAAGCCGAAGCGCAAGGGATTACCGGTAATCACGATGCCAATATTAAAAGCATCGAAAAAGAATTTAAAGTTAAGCTTACTTTACGCGGGGAACACCTGAAATTAAGCGGAACTACTACAAATATTAAAAAAGCAGGCCAGCTTATTGAATACCTGCTTACGGGATTGCGTTCCGGAAACCAAGAGATTGGCAGCAGCGATTTAGCCTATTTAATTTCTAATCTCAAAAAAGGAAACTCGGTCGAGCAATTAGGGCAATTAGATAGCGGGATAACCCGTTCTTTCGGCGGAAAACAAATCGGCCCGAAAACAGGTGGCCAAAGACAATACGTTGAGGCAATTGCAAAACACGACATTGTTTTTGGCATCGGCCCCGCCGGAACAGGTAAAACTTATCTTGCGATGGCCTGCGCAGTAGAGGCGCTAAAAAAACAGGAAGTACGCAGGATTATTTTAACCCGTCCAGCCATTGAAGCAGGAGAGTCTTTAGGTTTTCTTCCCGGAGATATGCAGGCAAAAATCTCTCCCTACCTGCGGCCGCTCTATGATGCTTTATATGACATGATGGACGCAGAACGCATCGAAAAATATATCGAGACCGGAATAATCGAAGTAGCGCCGCTTGCCTATATGCGCGGAAGGACTTTAAACGACGCCTTTATTATTCTTGATGAGGCGCAGAACTGCACTGCAGAACAGATGAAAATGTTTTTAACCCGACTAGGATTCGATTCAAAAGCAGTAATCACCGGAGACTTAACCCAAAGCGACTTACCGCTTGGCAAACCTATCGGCTTACTCCAGGCACAGGAAATACTTAAAATCATTGAGGGGATAAAATTTATTTATTTTTCCGGTTCTGACGTGGTTAGGCATTCTTTAGTGCAAAGGATAATCGAAGCATATGAAAAAACTGTTTAATAAAAACAACCTCATTTTCATTGGAATATTGGTGCTTTTATTTACAATTAGCTATGTCGCGCGTATAAATCCTGCTGTACCGTTTTTTCTAGTTGCCCTCTATTTATGTTTCTATGAAAAGCTTTCAAAAATAAAAAACGCAAATCTCACTAATTTAAGTTTTCTTTTTCTGGTTTCTTTTTGCATCGGCTACACCTTCCTTAGGCAAGGATTATCCTTTTATTTTATCCCCATCGCAATTATTCCCATACTGGCTGTTTTGCTATTTAACAATCTTGAAGTAGCCTATTTTTTATCCTTAGCAACCAGTTTGCCGCTTGCTACTTTAACTCAAGAGCCATTTAAGGCCTGGTTTGTTTTAATGGCATCCTGCACAAGCGCAATACTGTTTGTAAACGGTGCACGTAAACGCAGTAAAGTTATCCGCGCAGGAGCCATCGCCGGATTATTTCAGTTAACAAGCCTTGTTCTTCTCGAAAACTTTATCATTGCTGCACCCCAAAGATACTTAGTAATTTTAATCAACGGATTGCTTTCCGGAGTTATTGCTTTAGGAGTTCTTCCATTATTTGAATATATCCTGCAGACAGTGACTAACATTAGTCTCCTCGAGTTAGCGGATTTAAACCATCCGGTTTTACAGCGCTTGATTCTTGAGGCCCCGGGCACTTATCATCATAGTCTTATTGTCGGTAATCTTTCAGATACAGCCTGCGCCGCAGTAGGGGCCAATGGCTTACTTGCGCGAATTGGCGCTTATTATCATGATATCGGAAAATTACATAAGCCAGAATATTTTATTGAAAATCAGGATATAAAAAATAACCGGCACGATGACCTCAGCCCTACGATGAGTAAATTAATTATTATGAATCATATTAAAGAAGGCTTGGAGGTGGCTAAAAAATATTCTCTTTCGCCTGCGCTTTGGTGTTTTATCCAGCAGCATCACGGCAATAGCCTTGTTTATTATTTTTATCGCCGCGCGCTTGAAGGCAAAGAAGAAAATCAGGAGATAGCTGAAGAAGGATTCCGCTATCCTGGCCCCAAACCAGACACCAAAGAAACAGCAATTGTTTTACTGGCTGATTCAGTTGAAGCCGCTACCCGTTCTTTAAAGGAACCTAGCCCAGATAAGATCGAAGAAATGGTGCACAAAGTAATAAATAATAAATTTATCGATGGCCAGCTTGACGCCTGCGAACTTACCTTAAAAGATATCGAAAAGATATCTGGCGTTTTTATTAAAATTTTAAGCGGAATATACCATAGCCGCGTAAGCTACTCTTAAAAAAGGATTAGAATGAAAATAACTATAAAAAATCTGCAAACGAAATTACCGGTTCATCCGGCGAGAATAAAAAAAATAATCCTTAATATCCTTAAAGACGAAAAAGTAAAAGAATCCGGATGGATTAATGTCTGTTTTGTGGATGATACGCTTATAAAGAAATATAACGCTAAATTTCATAAAACTAAAGGCTCAACCGATGTTCTGGCTTTTAATTTAAGCGATAAAAAAAATAAGAAAAAAATACTATTAGCTGATATTATGATTTCTACTGATACTGCAATAAAACAAGCAAAAAGTTTTAAGACAACTGCCGATTATGAATTATCTCTTTATGTCGCCCACGGCATATTGCACATACTTGGTTATAACGACCATACCGAAAATCAAAAAAAATTAATGCGTAAAAAAGAAAGCCGCTATGTCGATAGATAAAGCCGAAGGCCTTGTTTTAAACAAGCGCGATCTACGGGAAACTTCTTTAATTGTTGATTTTTACACTAAAGAATTTGGCAAAATAAGCGGGATACTAAAAGGTATCCGCACGGAACCTGAAAAGTTCGCTTCAAACTTAGAACCATTTTCTTTAAATGAAATAATATTTTATCGCAAGACTCACTCAAACCTGCATTTAATTACCCAGGCGGACAAGCTAAATAACTTTACCGGCATAAGGCAAAGCATAGAGAGGGCAACTACCGCCGGATTCATGATGGAGCTGGTTAATTCAATTATGCAGCCTGAAGACAAAAACGAGGAAATTTTTAATCTAGCCTTAGCCAGCATAAAGGAATTAGAAACTAACTACAACCCTGAAAAAATCGCAACCATATTTAAAATCAAAATGCTTAGTCTTTCAGGGTTTAAGCCTCATTTTGATTCTTGCGTTTCCTGCAGAGAAAAAATAATGGGGCAATCTAAATTTAGCTTGTCTCTTGGAGGGCTACTTTGCCCCTCTTGCATGCAGAAAGACCCAAGCAGCCGCTCAATATTCCGCGGAACAATTGCGACGATATTGCATATTGAAAAAAATAGTTTTTCAAGCAGCCTTAGTTTAGGCATGAATCCCCAAATAAAAAAAGAGCTAGACCTTATTCTAAATGCGTTTTTAAACTTCCATCTGGGCCGTGAACTAAAATCTCAGAAAGTATTAAATAAAATGGAGGAACCGGTATGAAGATCGTAGTCGTCGGGCCGGGAGCAATAGGATGCCTTTTTGCCGCCTTTTTAACTAAATCAAAGGAAGATGTCTGGCTCTTAGATAAAAGCAAGGAGAATGCCGCGAAACTCAATGAATGCGGAATTTCTTTAGAGGGACTGTCCGGGCCAAGCCACATAAAAGTAAAAGTTACAGCCAACATAACGCAGATCGCAAAAGCTGACCTGATACTTGTCTGTGTAAAATCATTTAACACTAAATCAGCTATTGAACAGATCAAGCCGCTTTTAACTGATAACACTAAGATTTTAACCCTGCAAAACGGAATCGGAAACATTGAAATTATTTCTGAAGTTGCCGGAGAAGACAGGGTAATCGCAGGCGTAACTAATGAAGGCGCTACTTTGATTGCGTTAGGAAAAATCCGCCATGCCGGTCGAGGCGAGACAATAATCGGCTCCCCGTGCGGAAAAACTCCGGTTGAAATGCGCGCAATCAGAGAGGCTTTTAATAAAGCAGGCTTTGAAACAAAAATGACCCGTGATATAAAAAGTTTAATCTGGTCAAAATTAATTATTAACGTCGGTATTAATGCCTTAAGCGCAGTTACTCGCCTGCCGAACGGTAAACTTACGCAATTTGAAGGGACAAAGCGGATTTTAAGGGACGCAGTTACTGAGGCTACTCGAATTGTCAAAAGAAAACGCATAAAGTTGATTTTTGATGACCCGCTTGCTAAAGTCGAGGCAGTTTGCGAGAGCACATCCGCCAATCTTTCTTCAATGTTACAGGATGTATTAAGAAAAAAGCGCACGGAGGTTGATTTTATTAACGGAGTGATCGTGCGCCTTGGGCAAGAGTTAGGAATTGAAGTGCCAACCAACAAGTTTCTTCTCGACTTGATAAATACTATAGAATCAAGTTACGAACAATCAGCCGGCTAAAAAATGGCTTTTACTGAAAGAACCCGCAAGTATTTAGTTATTTTTTTAATTATTGGCTGGGCAATCACTTTATTTTTTTCAGCCAAGCCCCCTGAGAAACTCTATCGCAACAGCCAGATTTTGATGGGAACATTCTGGGATGTGCTATCTTGCGATAAAGAAGCAAGCCGGATTGTTTTTGGCCAGGCACAGCGCATTGAACAGTTGCTCAGCAAATACCAAGCCAAGAGTGAAATCTTCCGCCTTAATCAACAAGGAAAATTAAAAGTAAGTCCGGATACTTTTTACATCATAAAAAAATCAAAAGAATTATCTCAGGCAACCGAAGGCGCATTTGACATTACTGTTGCGCCACTGGTCGACCTTTGGGGATTCACCAACCAAAAATTTCGCCTGCCCAGCAATAAAGAAATCCGCGCTGCTTTAAAGCTCATAGGAAGCGATAAAATTATTTTGCACGAAAATAATAATATGGTAGAATTTAAAATTCCAGGAGTAAAAATTGACCTGGGGGCAATCGCGAAAGGATTTGCTCTGGATTGCGCGGTAAGAGAATTAAAAAAGAACGGAATCAATAGCTGCCTGATCAATGCCGGCGGCCAGGTTTATGCGCTTGGAGACAGGTTTGGTAAACCATGGAGAATTGCCATAAAAAACCCGCGCAATGAAGGCGTAACTAGCGCCTTAGAATTAAAAAACCAATCCGCTTCAACCAGCGGAGATTACGAACAGTTTTTCTTAAAGGATAAAAAACGTTACAGCCATATAATAAACCCTAAAACAGGATATCCGGCTGCCTCAGGCATTACTTCTGTAACGGTAATTGCCAATTCAGGGCTTGTTGCTGACGCTTTATCTACTTCAATATTTGTGCTCGGCAAAGAAAAAGCTGAAAAATTACTAAACAAGTTTCAATCCGTAAAAGCGGAAATTTACTAATGAATATATCTGCTGCTAAAATGTTTATTTTTTTCTCTGAGTTAATGGGCAAGCCCGTGTTTGATAAAGACTCCAGGCGAATCGGAGAAATTTATGATTTAGTGGTGAAACCCTCGCAGGTCTACCCGATTTCAGACGGTTTGGTTATCCGCAAAGGTTTTCCTAATCGCAAATACTCGATCGTCAATTGGCTGGATATCGAAAAAATTGATCCAGAGGGGGCTGTTATAAAGATCCAGGGCTCTGCGTTAAATTATTTCGAAATTCATGATGACAAAAAAGAGCTTACCCTTAGGCGTGATATACTCGATCAACAAGTAGTCGATACACATAATCATAAAGTTATCCGCGTAAATGATATCCAGCTTTTAATCGTTGACCACGCGTTAATGATCGCCCACGTTGACATTGGCGGACGCGGGCTCCTTCGGCGTATGGGCTTTCTAAAAAGTGTGGATTTAATTGTGAAATCATTTAACCCTAAGGCAAAGTACCTTAAAAACGAGCATTTAATCTCCTGGAAACATATTCAGCCGCTCACGATAAACCCGGTGAGCATGACGATAAAAATTGACCTGCCGCAAAAAAACCTTACGAATATCCCCGCCGCGGATTTAGGGGACATTTTTCTGGATTTAAATATTATTCATCAAATCGCACTTTTTAAATCCTTAAATCTTGCCAATAAAACTAAAATTTTTACTAATATTGATTTTAAAACCCAGCGGCTTCTGCTTGAAGAAAGTTCAGACCAAGAGATCTCTGAATTACTCAACAACATAGCCTCGGATGAAGCCACGGACTTTTTAGAGAAATTACCCCGGGATAAAACTAAACATATTCTTAATCTAATTGAAAACAAGTACTCTAAGCGCTTATCGCAGCTTCTAGGTTATTCCGGCGATTCTGCCGGAGGCCTGATGACTACCGAATATATCGCCATTGCCAAAGATACGAAGGTTTTCGCTGCTTTAAACCAGATAAAGGAACGTAAATTTAAATCCGAGCCTGCGCAGTTTATTTATATTATTGATGAAGCCAATCATCTTATTAACACAACTAATTTACGCCGGCTGATTATGGCAGGCCCAGATGAACCTATTCAGAATTCCGCTTTTCCTAAAACATATTTTGTGCACCTTGATTCCAGTGTTAAAGAAGTTGCTTATTTAATGGAAAAATATAAGTATTTCGCTATTCCCGTTGTCGATGAAAATAACGTCTTACAAGGAATTATAACTGTCGATGATATCTTAAGTCAGTTGATTGCCTTTGCCTGGCGCAGGCTTAAAAGAATAAAAATTATACAAAAAACATGAAAAACCTAAAAACTTTCTGGGCAAAAATTTTAATTTTTCTCTCAGTAATGGGCCCAGGGATTATCACCGCAAACGTCGACAATGACGCCGGAGGGATTACTACTTATTCCGTAGCCGGTGCGCACTTTGGCTATGCTTTAATTTGGTCATTTATCCCGATCATTATCGCCCTGGTGATCATCCAAGAGATGTGCAGCCGCATGGCGGTAGTTACCGGCAAAGGATTGGCAGACTTAATCCGTGAAGAGTTCGGAGTCAGAATAACTTTTTACGCAATGACAGTTTTAGTCTTTTCCAATATCTTTAACACGATTTCAGAGTTTGCCGGCATCGCTGCCAGCGCGGAACTTTTCGGAATCAGTAAATATCTGTTAGTGCCGCTGTGCGCGATATTTGTCTGGTGGCTAATTGTAAAAGGTACCTATAAATCAGTAGAGAAAGTATTCTTAGTTGCCTGTTTATTTTATGTTTGTTATATAATCTCAGGGTTTCTCTCTAAACCTGACTGGAACTTAATCGCAAAAAGTTCTATTCATCCAAATTTTCAGTTTGATAAAGCCTATATTTTTATGCTTATCGGTGTTGTAGGCACCACGATTGCCCCCTGGATGCAATTCTACCAACAATCTTCAGTAGTCGAAAAGGGGATTAAAATTGAGAATTATAAATATAGCCGCCTGGATGTAATCATCGGCGCATTTGTGGTCAATATTATTGCTATTTTTATTATTATCGTTTGCGCTAACACTCTTTTTGTTAATGGCATAAGAATTGAAACAGCCAAAGATGCGGCCTTAGCACTTAAACCATTAGCCGGGCAATACTGTTTTTACCTTTTTGCCTTTGGCCTGCTTAATGCCTCAGTATTTTCAGCCTGCATTTTACCCCTATCTACGGCATATTCAGTCTGCGAAGGGATGGGCTGGGAGATTGGAGTTAATCGAACATTCAAAGAAGCGCCGCAATTTTATAGCTTATACACAGCAATTATCGTAATTGGTGCTGCGGTAATATTAATACCCGGAGTTAAACTCGTACCGATTATGCTCATCTCTCAAGCCACTAATGGCATCTTGCTTCCTTTTGTGCTAATCTTCATGCTACTTTTGGTAAACAATAAGAGGCTGATGGGTAAACATGTTAATTCTAAATTCTATAATTTCTGCGCAATACTCATAATCGTATCCATGATTTTACTTTCTCTATTTCTATTTTTCACAGTATTTATCAAATAAAATTTCAATGAATATAAATGCGATCAAAGATTTAAAAGGCAGGCGTAAAATTACCATGCTTACTGCCTATGACTACCCTACTGCTGAATTAATTGATAAAGCAGGAATAGACATAATCCTGGTAGGCGACTCATTGGCTAACGTTGTGCTTGGGCTTGATTCAACTACTAGCGTTGGCATGCCTGAAATGCTGCATCATAGCAAAGCTGTAAGGCGGGCAGTAAAAAACGCCCTGCTTATCGGCGACATGCCGTACTCATCTTATCAGCTTAATCCTGAAGAATGCGTCAAAAACGCGCAAAAATTTATCAATGAAGCCGGTTGTCAGGCTGTCAAGCTGGAATGGTTCGAGCGCTGCCTGGAGGTAACCGAGCGCATTATTAATGCAGGCATACCTGTAATGGGGCATATCGGATTGACTCCGCAGACCGTAGATAAAATTGGCGGATTTAAGTGTCAAGGCAAAGATGCCCTGGCGGCTAGTTGCCTAATTGAACAAGCAATACGCTTAGAAGAAAAAGGATGTTTTGCTATTGTTTTAGAGTGCGTACCGGATAAAATTGCCCAGCTTATTACAAGAAAAATAAAAATTCCCACCATCGGTATCGGCGCTGGGCTTTATTGTGACGGCCAGGTTTTAGTGGTCAATGATATGCTTGGACTTTTTCAGCGCTACATCCCGAAATTTGTTAAAAAATACGCTGACCTTTCCCCGTTAATTTTAAAAGCGGTGCAGGATTTTAAAAACGAAGTTATTAATGAAAAATTTCCTGATCCCGAACACTCTTTTACAATTAAAGAAGAGGAGCTTAAAAAGATCAATGAAATCTAAAAAATTTACTAAGTACTTAACTCTCGCGATTATATTTATTCTCTCCGTGGGATTTGTAGCTAGGTTTGCCGGGCCGGTTATTTTAAAACAATATATTTCTTACGGCATCGGAGATTGCAAGGCTATTCCTATCCTTTGCATGCAGCCTGAAGACAAAATTTTTACTCCCGAAATTGATAAAGATTACCTGGCAACCTTAGTTGTGCAGAAATTTCCTAAAATGTCAGTTTCAGTACCCAAAGGTTTTGCCTTAGTGCAGGAGTTAATTAAAAAAACATACTATAAAAAAAGGCATCCTAACAACAAAGCAGTAATTTACCTTTTACCACAAAAACCTAATGATTTCATTAAGCTCTATCCTGATGTCCAAAAACAGGGGGTAAATGATAATCAAGAATTTATCCGCCGCCTTGAGTATGCCAACTTAAATAATATAAATAACATTACTGATGCTTTTTTTATCATTATGAAAAGCGTTTTTACTCCGGATATCGGGAATCAGAAAATAGCCAAAATGATTAGATTTAAGATAGAAGATA
>Ga0247841_10012893_pt1 | contig 10801 bp, 10 predicted proteins | sample LaCruzMarch2015__2_FD_192410 | JGI IMG/M metagenome (GOLD analysis project Ga0247841, IMG submission 192410) | Freshwater microbial communities from meromictic Lake La Cruz, Castile-La Mancha, Spain - LaCruzMarch2015_18m | ecosystem: Environmental > Aquatic > Freshwater > Lake | place: Spain...
ACGTCAGCCAGCTCAAAAAGAACTGTCGTCCCGGTGACATTTTCTGCCGCCCCCGCCAACGCCAAGCCCTCCTTCATTGGGCTTATGATAGTAGAAAGATTTAAAAGTCACCACCCATCACGCCATAGTGTGGCGTGATGTAGATTAGGTGTATTTTAGAGAGGTATTTTGTTTAGAATAAAAAAGGTCCTTGACTTAAAAAGTTAAAAAAGTAATAATCAAATGGTGAGTAATTTTAATTACGTAGATTTATTTTCGGGAATTGGCGGCTTTCGTGTGGCGCTTGATTCTTTTGGTGGAATAAGTAAAGGTTTTTCTGAGATAGATAAGTTTGCTATTGAAACATATAAATTAAATTACAATGATCCAGATGACCATAATCTTGGTGATGTTACAAAAATAAATAAACTTCCTAAAATCGATGTACTTGTTGGTGGTGTTCCTTGTCAGTCCTGGTCTGTTGCTGGGAAGAGAATGGGTTTTGATGATCCGAGAGGTAGGTTGTGGTTTGATACTATTAAAATGGTAAAAATATCAAAGCCAAAAGTTTTTGTGTTTGAAAATGTTAAAGGGCTAGCTGACCCGCGAAATATAGATAATTTAAATCTTATTATTAAGGCTTTTAAAGATTTAGGTTACATATTAACTTTTAATATTTTAAACGCTTATGATTTCGGATTACCACAAAATAGAAGTCGGTTATTTATTGTAGGATTTCGTCAAGATCAAAAAAAATATTTAAATAAATTTTCATTTCCAACTCCGCTAGCTAATAAGCGACACTTGGTAGATTTTTTAAATGGAATTGATAAGAAAAATGTAATTAAAGAAAAAATTAGTGCGAGAGATTTATTTAATGGAAAGTTGCCATTATCTAGAAATGCCTCTCAAAAGAATGATGAATTAAATGATTTTTTTGTTTTATGTGATACAAGAAATGGCCACACAACTGTTCACTCTTGGGATATAAGAGAAACTACTCTCGTCGAAAAGAAAATATGTATGGCAATTCTTAAGAATAGAAGGAAAAGTATTTATGGAAATAGTGACGGAAATCCTCTGTCATTTGATGATATTCAAAAATTAGTACCTGGTGTAAAGGATGTTAATATTGAGAGTCTAATAAAGAAAAAGATTTTAAAATATAATTCAGAGGGAAAAATCATTCTTATTAATTCGAAGAATTCGTCAGGAATAGATGGAATATATAGGATTTATATGCCAAACTCTACAATTTTTTCTACTTTGACCGCAACTGGGACTAGAGATTACGTCGCAACTAAATACGTTGAGGGTAAAACAGTAGCTGAATATAAGACTAATTTTATTAACGAAGTTTTGAAGAAGAAAAACTATAGACAGATTTCTATTCCAGAAGCCTTGGTGATTCAAGGTTTTTCGAATGATCACAAGATAATTAATAATGAAAGACTAGCAAATAAACAGATTGGGAATTCAGTGTCTCCTGTGGTGGTAAGGTCTTTGTTTAAAAAGATAATTGATACTGGAATCTTTAAATAATATTTATACTCCGTACGCCCGGTGAAATAAATCTAGAAAGTCGGTACTTTCTGTTTTGAAATCTTTAAGTTTTATTTTTCTGACCTCTGCAATGGCTATAGGTAAAGCCAAAAATAATTTAAGTAATGCTTTTTTGTCACCAGTAACCATTTCATAATATGTTGATCCATCCACGGTTAGTAAATCACTTCTTTTTGTTTTCCCCCCTGGAGCAAAAACTTTATTAAATCGGTTAGGTGTTTTGGGAATTATTATCACTACGTAACCCTTATATCCTTTTTTGGTAGTGTTTAAGAGATTACACATCGTGTTATAGGTATCCGATGCTGAGCCGGAATTGAACGTGTTATATTTATTTTTAATTTGAGCAAATATTTTTAATTTTTCGTTTTCAGAATCGTAAATACCTCCAGCCCCCGGATCTTTCCAATCTCCAATATGACCCAGAATTCTTTGGTGGAAGTAGCCGATTCCATTTTGAAGGGTTTTTTGTAACTGCCTGTGCTTTTCTTGCTCAACCCATTTATTAAGAGGAATATTTTGGCCTGAAGCGTCAAACAGGGCAGAAAAAGGGTCAATTACATTATCATAAAAATCTCCATCAATTTTTTTTAATGAATTGTCAATTATCTCAAAAACACTTGATACTTCTTTTAAGAAAATCTTATCTTCAATATAAGGGAAGAACGTTTTACTCATAAGTGAATTATACATAAATATTAAACTATGGCTAGTGGCCTGAGAAGTAATTTTCTAGGCTAGAGCCTATTATTTACTTAGTTTTATGCTAACATTTGTTTGTTAACGGTTATACAAAGGAATTTGATGTCTTATTAATTATTTAATTTAAGTAGGTTTAATATTATAAAAAATGGATTACAACGATATTAATTCAAGATTAGAACGATTGTATTTATCCATTAACTCAAAATTCGAGGGAAATGTTTTAGAACACATAAAAACAGAGTATTTTACTAAAGGTAAAAAATTTAGTGTAAGTGTTAATTTTAAGGCCAAACATAATAAAAACGAAACAATTAATAGGATTAATACTATTATAAGTAATTTAGCAAATTTAAAAGATCATCTAAAGATAAGATTTAAACAAAAAGGAGGAGATCCACAAAAAATAGAGGACGAAATTAATCAAGATCTCCCATTACAATTAATATTAGATCTATATAATCAAGAAAAGCACGGTTATCCACTTAAAATCACTAGACGTTCCGGTAAAGATCCTAGAATAGTAAATATATCAAAAGCTATAACAACTAGACCTGGTGTGATAGCAACGGGCTTCATTAGAGATCCTATTACTGGAGCGGGTGTTACTAATAATATAGCTATTGTAATTACTGCTGATATAGTCGACAACCAAGGTAATCTACTATGTAGTCTTAGCGATTTAATTAGTAAGTCATTAAATAGTTGGGAGACAATTATGACTAAATATAACCTAAATTAGGATAATTATATTTTTTTAATTAAAATAGTTCCAGCTTTATACCAGAAAGCCAGCAAATTACAATTCCTATTGTGGCTATTTAAATTTGCTGGGGGACGCAAGTGATGTTTATCACTTGCGTCTTAGAATCGAACGGCGTAGTATATTATGAACACTAGTGAGTAATTCAAGCCGGTGCCCAGACAAATTTGAGCGACGACGAAAATTTAGTCGAGAAGGACTAAGTTCTCTTGAAAGAGTCGTATATAATTTGTTTAAAATATATGAACAAAAAAACAATAACACTAACTGTCATTATTGGTTTGGTTACAAGCCTTATTTATGAAAGTATGTTCAGACCAACTTTTGGTTGGTTTTTTCATTTTCTTTTAAATGTGTCGACTTTGGGTTTAGAAAAATATAAAGATAATATTTATATTGAAATTTCTAAAGGATTTCACGAGGATATGAGTTTACAGATTTACAAGCTTTCAATTGGTTTGCTTATAGGATTCGTACTCAGTTTAATTCTAATGTTGCTTGTTAGAAAAAGTAAAGATGAAAATTCATATATTCATAAAATTTTTAAAACACCTTCAAGAGTAATGGATAGTAAAATATTTCTTGTAACATACATAGTTGTTCTGTTGGCAATTACGAGTTTAGATATTACCCAAAACGTATATATAAATAAAACAATTACCTATTATAATCAATTGTTAAATATAATTTCACCCAATCTTGATTTTAATCAATTTCAGATATTTAATTCTAGGTTTGCTCAAATATCCAAACGTCAGGATTATATTGACATAATTAACGAATTAACTGATTTAGCAAAGATAAATAATAAGACTATTCCTAAAAAAATAACATTCATATTTTAATATATGACAAGAAAAATAACTAATAAAGAATCAGGTAATTCAGGAGAACAAGAAATTGTTAATTTAATTCCATGTCCAAATTGCGGAAAAAAGTTGATGAAACTACCTATAAACTATCCTTTGTATGACGTTCAATGTACAGGATGTTCTTTCCGAGCACAGGTTAAAAAAAATCAAAGTAAGCCGAAATCTGTTGCATTCGGTGCGGGTTGGCAGATCATGAGTAAAGTCTTAAAGTCTGGTTATATGACGCCACTATTGTTTTTGAATTTTAAATGGGAAGAAAAAGGTGAAGAAAGACAAGAAGTTAGATTTTATCCTTTTGTTCCAAAGAAAAATTTATCAAACTATACGCTTTCTCCAACTGCTCGTAGGGCAAATTATGAAATGTTTACTTATATAGGAATGGATAAATTGCCGTATTTTATTAGCTATAATAAATAAAAATGAAAGCACTAATTAATTTTTATGCAGGAGTTTCAGAAACTACCGTTAATAATCTAATTAACTTTATTACCCAGCAAATTGCTACTCAAAAACCAGAAAATCCACTAGATGAAATTATAATTCAAATCTCAAGTTCAGGAGGATCATCAGATCATGGATTACTTGCATATAATTATTTAAAACAGCTGAGTTTAAAGAAAACAGTTATTGGTATGGGTAATGTCGATAGTGCTGCCGTAATGATTTTTTGTGCAGGTGATGAAAGGTTAGTTATGCAAAGTTGCAGATTTACTTTACATGAAGCATTAACTACAATTCAACAGGGTATCTTTAATGGTACAAAACTACATGAGATTGCCAATTTAAATGAACGCATAACCGATGATTATTGCAGAGTAATTTCAAGTGTAAGTGCAAAAAAACTCCACGATGTTAAAAAATTTGTAAAACAAGGTTACGTTATGTCTTCCGAAGAGGCAAAAAAATTTGGTCTCGCAATGAATATTCAAGATAAACCTTATCTTAATTCAATGCAAAACATAAATATAATGATGATCAATAATCCACAACAACCACAACAAATTAAAGTACCCGGACAAAGCGATCAAATTCAAAGTTAGTTATATTTAATAGTTAATTCATTATGGATACTATTCCAGACGGCCACCATCAATTTTATTCAAGTCTTTTTTCTATGTTATAATATCAAAATGAATCACTTAATATTTTTTATATTTATTTTATTGATAATTGTGGCGTGGCTGGCGGTGGCTTTGGTGCGAGCGCATAAGGAGGATGTGGTGGTGAAGACGATGACAAATTTGGATAGGATAATAAGTCTTTTTGAAAGTGATGCCGAGCTCACTAATGCGGAAATAAGAAAAGCCCTAGGCGTATCCGCCCGAACGGTGGTACGTTATATGGATGAGCTAGAGAAGGCGGGTTTGGTAGTCCAAACCCGCAAAACCGGTCCTCTGACTACTTATATTTTGAAAAAATAACCAAATCTTTCTCCTGAAACAACTTTATAATTAGCCCCCTCCATCACGCCACCCCATGGCGTGATGTATGTTGAATAGATTAAATATCTAAAATCTGCTAGAATCTCCAAATGTCATTATCAATTGGAATTGTAGGTCTACCAAACGTGGGTAAAAGCACCTTATTTAACGCGCTGACTAAAAAGAGCGTGTTAGTAGCTAATTATCCTTTTGCCACTATAGATCCTTCTGTGGGGGTGGTAGCGGTGCCTGATGAGAGGCTTTACAAGCTAGCCGAGTTTTCTAAAACTCAAAAAACTATCCCAGCAGCCGTAGAGTTTGTAGATATTGCTGGTTTAGTTAAAGGCGCTTCGGCTGGTGAAGGGCTTGGTAATAAATTCTTAACAAATATTCGCGAGACAGACGCTATTGCTGAAGTAGTGCGTATTTTTGATGATGAAAATATTATTCATGTGTCAAATAAGGTAGACCCAATGTCTGATATTGAAACTATTAACCTAGAGCTTATCTTTGCTGATATGCAGAGTGTGTCTAAACGTTTACAGAGCTTGGTAAGTGAAATAAAAAAAGGCAGCAAAACAGCGGTGATTGAAAATTCTGCTCTGACTAAAATTAAAGATTGTTTGGAAGCAGGAAAGCTAGCTCAGACTGCTGACCTCGATGAATTTGAACTTGTAGAAGCTAAAAAACTTTGTATGCTGACCATGAAGCCAATACTTTATGTTTTAAATAAAATGTCTGGCGGAAAAAATCTAGATGAGATGGGGGATGAACGTTATGTAAAACTTCTAGCCTTTTTTAAGGAAACAAATTCTAAATATGTAATAGTAGATGCTGGTATAGAAAATGATTTAAAAGAAATGGAGGGTGCTGATAAAGCCGAAATACGTGAAGGTCTAGGTGTAAAAGATGACGGTATAAATGATCTAATAAAAGCCGGTTATGATTTACTTGGTTTGCAGACATATTTTACTACCGGAGAAGTGGAAACCAGAGCTTGGACTATCAAGAAAGGCTGGACTGCCCCTATGGCCGGAACCGCTATCCACGCTGATTTTAAAGAGAAATTTGTCAGGGCAGAGATAATCCAATGGGACAAGCTAATAGAGGCTGGCTCAGAATCCGCCGCTAAAGAAAAAGGCTTGATTCGAACTGAAGGTAAGGAATATGTCATGAAGGATGGTGATGTAGTGGAGTTTAAGATATAATTAAAACATTATTAATTAATCACCCATATTGGGTTTAAAAACATGGAAACTTTAAATCAAGAAGTTCAGCCAAAGAAATATTCCTCAATTATAAAATGGTCACTTATTATTGGTATTGTGATTGTGGTTAACTTATTTATAAATTATGCCATCTCTATGGTATATGAATCACCTAAATATGAAAATTACTGTAAACAGGAACAGGTGATAGAAGCGGTTACTACCCAAGATGTTTGTTTAACTAAAGGTGGTCAGTGGAATCAAAATACTTATATGGACCCGGTCATTGTGGGTAAAACTATTGCCAATGGTTCTTGTGATTTACAATTCACTTGCCGAACGGAATATGATAACGCTTCAAAGGTATATGAGAGAAATATATTTATTATATTAGTCTCATTTGGTATTATTTTGGTGGCTGGTAGTTTTGCCTTGGCTTTTAATTGGATACTTTCTGTTTCTGCTGCTATGGCAGGTATATTATCTATTATTATTGCTTCTGTCAGATATTGGTCTGAAGCTGATAATTGGTTGAGAGTGCTGATTCTCTTTATTGCTCTTTGTGCTTTGATTTATTTTGCCGTTAGAAAATTTAAAGATTAAATTTTATGAATGAGTATAATCATTTAAAAATAGAGCCAAAGTGGCGAAAGGTTTGGGAGAAAAAAGGGGTAAATAAAACCAAGGATACTACTAAAGGTAAGAAATTTTATATCCTAGATATGTTTCCTTATCCTTCTGGACAAGGTCTCCATGTCGGCCATCCTCGTGGTTTTGTGGCCACTGACGTATATTCTAGATATAAAAAGATGCACGGTTTCAATGTTCTTCACCCTATGGGTTGGGATGCTTTTGGTTTGCCAGCTGAGAACTATGCCATCAAGATGAAGGTGAATCCAAAAGTGATGGATAAAGTTAACGTCAAACGCTATAAAGACCAGATCTCTATTTTAGGTTTAAATTATGACTGGACAAGAGAAATAAATACTACTGATCCAAATTATTATAAATGGACCCAATGGATTTTCTTGCAGATGTTTAAAAAGGGTCTGGCTTTTGAAAGTTATGAACCCATAAACTGGTGCCCATCTTGTAAAACTGGTTTATCAAATGAGGATCTAGAAGGTGCAAACTGTGAACGCTGTGGTACGCTGGTAGAAAAGAAACCAATGCGTCAGTGGGTTCTTCAGATTACTAAATATGCTGATAGATTAATTGATGATTTAAAGGATTTAAATTGGGCGGAAAATATCAAAGATGCTCAGAGAAACTGGATTGGTAGATCTGAGGGTGCAGAATTAGAATTTCAGATTGTAAACTCTGATAAAAAAATAAAAGTATTTACCACTAGAGCAGATACTTTGTTTGGTGTAACTTATGTTGTTCTAGCCCCAGAAGCTAAACTAGTTCAAGAGTTGAAACCCCAGATTAAAAACTGGTCTGAAATAGAAAAATATATTGCTGATTCTAAAGCCAAAACAGAGATTGAACGAACCGCTGTAAACAAAAGTAAAACCGGAGTTGAGCTTAAGGGTGTTTCTGTGATTAACCCAACTACAAATGAGAAGGTGCCAGTTTGGATTTCTGATTATGTTTTAGCAAATTATGGTACCGGGGCAGTAATGGCCGTACCAGCGCACGACGAAAGAGATTTTGCTTTCGCTCAGAAATATAATTTACCGATCAAAGAGGTAATAGTTCCTATTCGCGTAGACAAAAAAAATCCACCACAAGAAGGTAAAAAGGTGGTAGAAAGAAAAACTATTCATGCTTTAGTTTTAAATAAAGATGGGAAGGTCCTTTGTTTAAAGTGGAAGAAATTCCCTTGGACTGGTTTTATCGTTGGTGGAGTAGATGAGGGTGAAGATATTGTAGATGCCGCTAAAAGAGAAGTGCTAGAAGAAACCGGCTACAAGAATCTTAAGTTTGCTCGTGTTCTTGGTGGAACAGTGCGAGGTGAATACTTTGCTGCTCATAAAAATGAAAACAGAGTTGCTTATTCTAATGCTGTCCTTTTTGATTTGGTAAATGATGAGCGAGAAGAAGTGAGTGCTGAAGAAAAAGAAAAGCATGATGCGGTTTGGCTTGATCCAAAAACTATCACCCCAGACAATTTTACTTGTGCCGAGCTTGATCTCTGGTTTGATCGTATAAATAAAAATAATGATTCTTATACAGATGGTGGTGTCTTGATAAATTCTGATAAATTTAATGGTATGGATAGTGAGCAAGCTAGAAAAGAAATTACCAAAGCTTTTGGTCAAGAAAAAATATCATACAAACTCAAAGACTGGGTATTTTCTAGACAACGTTATTGGGGCGAGCCTATCCCACTTATCCACTGTGAAAAATGTGGTGTGGTGCCTGTACCAGAGAAAGATCTACCGGTAAAGTTACCTGATGTGAAGTTTTATGAGCCTACTGGTACTGGTGAGTCACCTTTGGCTACCATAACCAAATGGGTAAATGTTAAATGTCCAAAATGTGGCGGTAAAGGTAAAAGAGAAACAAATACCATGCCTCAGTGGGCTGGTTCTTCTTGGTATTATCTACGCTACATTGATCCAAAGAATAAAAAAGTTTTAGTCGATAAAAAGAAAGAGAAATATTGGTCACCAATAGATTTGTATGTGGGAGGTGGGGAACATAATACCAGACATCTTATCTATGCTCGTTTTTGGCATAAGTTCTTATTCGATATCGGTGTTGTAAGTAATAAAGAACCTTTTATGAGGCTTATGAATCTAGGAATGATCCTTGGTTCTGATGGCCGAAAGATGAGCAAGCGCTGGGGCAATGTAGTGAACCCAGATGATGTAGTGAGGGATGTCGGGGCAGATACTCTACGTGTATATGAAATGTTTATGGGTCCGTTTGATCAAGAAATCGCTTGGAGTACTGATAACATGGTGGGGTCTAGAAGATTTCTAGATAAAGTCTGGAAATTACAAGAGAAAATTTCTCTCAAGAAATCATCCTCGGATGTTTCTCGAGAAAATTTTGAAATTCTCTTAAATAAAACTATTAAAAAAGTAACGGAAGATATTTTGAATTTTGGATTCAATACCGCTATTTCTGCTTTTATGATTTTGATTAATTTAGCTGAGAAGACAGAAGTAACTAAAAAAGAATACGAGATAATTCTAAAATTGTTAGCGCCTTTTGCTCCGCATATGACCGAGGAAATCTGGGCTAATCTAGGTAATAAAAAATCTATTCATTTGGAAAAATGGCCTGAATATGATGAGAAGAAGGTAGTTTCTGAAAAGATAGTGATTATGGTCCAAATAAATGGAAAACCAAGGGCTTCATTTGAAATGCCTTTAGGTTCTAATCAAACTGAGGTAGAAAAAGCTGCTTTTGCTAGAGAAGATGTCTCTAAGTGGCTAGTGGGGAAGGAGATAAAAAAGAAGATGTTTATTAAAGAGAAAATCTTGTCTATCATTACGGACTAAAGTTTGACCCCGTAGTAGATTTTTGAATAAAATTTACTACCGAGTTTGACTTAAAATGCTAAGGGTGCTATACTAGACACAAGACATTATTATTAGTCAATAACAATTAATTTGTATTTATGTCAACTGTAATAAACTTTAAACCAAAGCAGTCAAGCAAGGTCTTACTTGGAGCCTTATCTCTAAGGTCTCGAGATGTAATGACTAAAAGATATGGTCTCGGCAAAGATTCCGAGCCTATGACTCTTGATGCTATCGGTAAAACATATGGCATAACCAGAGAAAGAGTCAGACAGATCGAGAACCATGCCCTTACAGTTATCCGAAAATCCAAACAATATTTTGACGAAAAAGCTACTTTTGATGAAATAGAGCAGATTATCCACTCTCTTGGTGGAATCGTAGTAGAGGAAGATATTTTAAATTATATTTCTTCTGACACATCTGTTCAAAGCCATATAAACTTTCTACTTGTAGTTGGTCATCCTTTTAATAAGATAAAAGAAGATGATGATTTCAAGCATCGCTGGTTTATTGATAGCTCTCTCTCAGATAAGGTTCATGAAGCTTTGAAAAAACTTTATGCTACTTTGAAAAATGAAGATTTACTTTCTGAAAATGATATTATCAAATCTTTCTTAACTCACCTCGAAGATGTTTCTGAGAAATACAAAAACGAAGAGATTGCTAAACGATGGTTATCTCTGTCTAAGAAAATTGGTAAAAATACTTTAGGTGAATGGGGTAAAACTGATTCTTCAAATATTAAAACTAAGGGAATGCGAGACTATGCTTACCTTATTATCAGAAAACATGGTTCCCCAATACACTTTAGAGA
>Ga0247841_10012895_pt1 | contig 10800 bp, 11 predicted proteins | sample LaCruzMarch2015__2_FD_192410 | JGI IMG/M metagenome (GOLD analysis project Ga0247841, IMG submission 192410) | Freshwater microbial communities from meromictic Lake La Cruz, Castile-La Mancha, Spain - LaCruzMarch2015_18m | ecosystem: Environmental > Aquatic > Freshwater > Lake | place: Spain...
GAAGAATATGCTGGTTGGTGATATGCAGAAAAATATTGATCTGTATGTTAATAAAACAATCGACCTCTTGGCTTCCATAAAAAGTGATATTTACGGCACAGATGACAGCCGTAATCTGCATATTGCTGAGGGCATCAAGTCGGATATCCATAAAGGGTTTATTTATCCAAAAATAAGAAACTATCTAAAATGATTCTAGAAACCGTTAACGTCGGGCCAATGCAAGTGAATTGTTATATACTTGCCTGTGCAGAAGGCAGGCAGGCTATTATCATTGACCCCGGAGACCAGGAGCGTAAGATAAAGGTTGTTTTGGATAGGTACCACTTAAGCCCTGCGATGGTGATTAATACGCACGGCCATTATGACCATATTGGAAGCGATGATGAATTTGGCGTTGGCGTTTATGTGCATCAGCAGGATTTGGTGATGCTTGAAGATGCCAAGATTAATCTTTCCGCCGCCTTTTCCTTGCCTTATAAGGTCAAATCTGAAATTAAGACTTTAGAAGATAAAGAAATCATTAAATTGGATTGTTTTGAATTGGAGGTCTTACATTTGCCCGGGCATACTCCGGGGGGTATCGGGCTTTTAATGAAAAAACCGGAGGCGGGAATTGTTTTTACCGGCGATACATTGTTTTGCCAGGGGGTAGGCCGTTATGATTTACCGGGAGGTAGTGAATACCTGCTTGAGAAATCAATAAGAGAAAGATTATTTGTATTGCCTGATGAGACAAGGGTCTATCCCGGCCATGGAGCGTCAACTACTATAGGCAGAGAAAAGAAGAACAACCCGTTTATAAGCTAAATTGAAAGAACTTATCGATTCATTTTTAGATTATCTCTCGGTTGAGCGTGGGCTAGCAAAAAATACCATTATTGCTTATCGCGAAGATCTGAATATTTATTTGGATTTTATGATAAAACGCGGAATAAATGCCCTTTCTAAAATTTCTAAAAATGATATCATTGAATTTATGCTTTTTGAAAAGGAGAAGGGGGTTTCGCCTACCAGCATCTCCCGCCGCCTGGCAGCTATACGCATGTTTCATCGTTTTTTGGCCAGGGAGAGAGTTCTAAAAGATGACCCTACAACCTTAATTGATTCCCCAAAATTATGGAAGAAGATTCCGGATACCCTTTCTTTGAATGAAGTAGAGGCATTGATCAGCCAGCCTGATCCGCGGATCCGCCAGGGGGCCAGGGATAAGGCGATTTTGGAGACTCTTTATGCTACAGGTATGCGGGTATCCGAATCCACTAATCTTAAGGTTAATAACGTGAATTTAGATATTGGATTTTTGCGCTGTATCGGAAAAGGCAATAAGGAACGGATTATTCCATTAGGAAAAAAGGCGATTCATAGTATTAACAGGTACCTGGAGTTTAGCCGTCCGCATTTTTTGAAGAATAAAGCGTCAGAGTTTCTTTTTGTAAACCGTTCTGGAAATAAATTATCCCGGCAATCCATTTGGAAATTAATTAAACAGTATGCTAAAGAAGCCAAAATTAAGAAACTGGTAAAGGTGCATACTCTAAGGCATTCATTTGCTACGCATTTATTGGAAAGAGGCGCGGACCTGCGTTCAGTGCAGGAGATGCTCGGGCATTCCAATATTTCTACTACGCAGATTTATACGCATATAGATAAAGAGAGGCTTAAGACAGTTCATAAGATGTTTCATCCCCGGCCGTAAAGGCTGTAGGCAGGATGTAGGTAGAGATGAGAGAATACTTAAAAAAGTTACCCCAGGAAATAAAATATCTAATCGATGCGGTAAAAAAGGTTTCTCAGGAAACTAAGATGCCGGCATATTTGGTAGGTGGTTTTCCCCGCGACCTTATCCTGGGGCTTAAGGATTGGGATTTGGATATAACCGTTGAAGGTAATGGTATTAAATTTGCCGAGAATTTAGCTAAGAGATTAAATTCCGGGTTAATAAGGCATGAAAGGTTTGGTACTGCAACTTTGATTTTGGATCATCGACTGAAAGTGGATATTGCCACTACCCGCAAAGAGATTTATCCTTCTAATGCTTGTCTGCCGGTGGTAAGCCCGGGATCATTAAAAGAAGATCTCCTGCGCCGTGATTTTACTATTAATGCCATGGCGGTGAACCTTTCTGGAGGGGCCGATCAGAAATTGATTGATATCTTTGACGGAAGAAGTGACCTGGCAGCAGGCAAAATCCGTGTTTTGCATGATTTAAGTTTTAAGGATGACCCTACGCGTATCTTAAGGGCTATTCGTTTTCAGCAACGCTATAATTTTAAGATTGAACCTAAAACGCTTAGCCTTTTGAAAGAGGCAGTAAATTCAGGTTTATTGGATAAGGTAAATCCCCATAGGACACGCGATGAACTGATATTAATGCTTAAAGAAAGAAATCCTTCAGCGCAGCTCAGGCAGCTTCACGCTTTAGGCGGGCTGTCTTTTATTAGTGATAAATTAAAACCCGATAAGCCGGCATATAATTTGTTTAAATCTGTAAATAAAGAGATCCTTTGGTTTATGCAAAATTTTCCCTTTCATGGGCAGTTTGACGCATGGCTTGTTTATTTTTCTGCGCTATTAAGGCCGCTTACTTTGGCGGAAAGTAAAAAGATTATCCGAAGGCTGGGTTTGTCTAAGCAGGAAGAGAAGAAAATTGTTGGTTGTCGTAAGATCAGTCGAAGATTTATTATGCGCTTAAAAAATAGACAGATTAAACCCGCACAGATTTTTACTCTACTTAAGCCTTTGAGTTATGAGGCGGTTATCTTGCTGCGTTCTGCTTCACGGGATAGCGTCTTTAAGAAACATATCGCAGATTTCCTTAAGATTTATAATTGCGTGAAACTTTGTATTTCAGGAGATGATTTATATGGCTTGGGGTTTTTACCGGGACCGGGATATCAAAAGATATTAAATAAGGTGTTGGCAGCCAGGCTTAATGGTAAAATAAAAAATCGCCAGGGTGAGCTTACTTTGGCCAGGAAATTAGTAAAATTAAACCCTCGTGCTAAAGTTGAGGCGAAAGTAAACATAAGAACGGAGTGAAAATAAAATGTCTAGACTTGAACGCGTTGAAGAAGCGATAAGGAAAGAAGTAAGTTTGATTATTCATGATGAGCTTAAAGACCCGCGTATAGGTTTTGTTACTATAATCCGGGTTGAATTAACTAAGGATCTAAGGAATGCTAAGATTTTTTACAGCGTGCTGGGGAAAGAGGATGATCACAAAAAAACCAAGCTGGCCCTAGATTCTGCTTTGGGCTATATCCGCAGCCTGGTTGCTCAGAGGATTAATTTGCGTTTTGCCACTGAACTGGTGTTTCAGGAGGATCATTCAAGCGAATATAGCGTAAGGATTGAAGAAGTATTAAACAAGATAAAAGAGCTGGACCAGTCCCGGGATTCTTCTGATAAAGCGGCGGCTGAGTTAAATACAGGAAAGGAAGGGCGGAGTAGTGGGCCTAAAAAGAATCTGCGCAAGCATAAGAAAGTATGATAACTTTTTAATTACCGCGCACACCAACTTAGAGGGAGATGCTTTAGGAGCAGAGCTTGCTTTTTACGCCTTGATTAGGAAATTAGGCAAGAAGGGGATAATCCTGAACGAAGATAGCATTCCTTACGGGCATGATTTCCTGCCGGGTGTAAAAATAATACGCAAGCTAGATCGCAGATCGCCTTCCATTAAATTTGATTGCCTGGTGGTTTTGGATTGTGCTGATTTAAAACGCACCGGAGACCTATGGCGGCTGAATAAGGACAATAAGCCTATCCTAAATATTGACCATCATATCAGCAACCAGGGGTTTGGGGATGTGCATTGGGTTGACGCGCATGCTTCATCCTGTTCTGAGATGATCTATCGTATTTATAAGCAAATGCGCCTGCCTATCAGCAAGCCCGAAGCTGTTGCCATGTATACAGGCATAATGACTGATACTGGATCTTTCCGTTACTCAAATACCTCCAGTTTTACTCATCAGGCTGTTGCTGAACTTTTAAAATTTGATATCAATGTTCCGCTTATTTACCGCTATGTTTATGAAAACCTTGCTTTAGATGAAACAAAGTTATTAATTAAATTACTGCCAAAGATAAGTTTTTCCGGGCAAGGCAAAATCGCTTATTTTAAGCTTAAGCGCGGTATGCTGAAAGATGGGGCAATATCTATGGATTTAGGAGATCAGCTTCTAAGCTTCGGCCGCTCAATTAAAGGCGTGGAAGTTGTAGCTTTATTCAAGGAAAGTTTAGGAGCTAAGAATCAGGTGCGTATTAATTTAAGAAGCCATGGGAAGGTAGATGTAAATAAGATTGCCGCAATTTTTGGCGGAGGCGGGCATAAAACCGCCTCGGGCTGTACTGTTCACGGAGAGATCAACTGGGTTATCAAGAAAGTCCTTGCTAGTATTCAACGGGTTTTAAAGTAATCGTAAGATGATAGTAATTACAAGAATAAATGAAATTCGCAGGTTTAAAAACCCCGTAGTAGCTTTAGGGGTTTTTGATGGTTTGCATCGCGGCCACCGTAATGTTTTGCAATCTGTGGTCAAGAAGGCGAAAAAGACAAAGGGCACAAGTATAGTCTTGACTTTTTTCCCCCATCCGCAGAAGGAAAAAAGCCTGTATTCTTTGAAACACCGCTTAAGGTTAATTTCCGAGTTAGGCATAGATGTGTGTATAGTGATTAATTTTAGCGCAAGTTTTGCAAAAATGAGCGCTAGTAATTTTGTCGCTAAGATATTGGTTAAAAAGATCCGGCCCCGGTTTGTTTATATCGGAGAGAATTTTCATTTTGGTAAAGGCGCTTTAGGTGATTGTAAATTGTTATCTGTTTGGGCCAAAGAAAATAATTTTAATCTTAAAATATTTAAAGTAATTAAGTCTCATGGCCGGCCGATCAGCAGTACTGCGATAAGGAGATTAATTAAGGGGTCTAAAATTAAAGAAGCGGAGAGGTTGCTTGGCCGCAGGGTGAGTGTTTTAGGTTCAGTAATCAGGGGCAGTATGATCGCCCGGGCTTTAGGATTTCCCACGGCCAATATCAACCCGCATCATGAAGTTATCCCGCCGTCCGGCATTTATGCGGTGCAGGTTATATTTGCGGCTAAGAAATATAACGGGATCTGCTATATCGGAAGCAGGCCAACAGTTTGTGTTAGAAAAAATCATATTCAGGTTGAAGTACATATATTTGGTTTTCATGAAAAGATCTACGGCAGGTTTCTGGAGATCCAGTTCGTAAAATTAATCCGCCGGGATAAGAAATTTGCTTCTATGAAAGATTTAGCTGTGCAAATCCAAAAAGATATAATCTCTTGCCGTAAGATCCTGCAGCGCTCCCGCTAAGCACCACAATGGCTGGGTACTTCGCAGTCAACTATCCACAATTGATTGTATTTCCTATATTTAAGGCAATTTTCTTCTTGACAAAGGGGTTGGTTTTGACTATACTCTGAGTATTAAGTGGATAGAAGTGGAGTAAAGTGGAAGAGAGGAAAAAATGTTTTACGGTGAATTCGAACATTCCATAGACCGTAAAGGCCGCCTGATTTTGCCTGCTAAATTTCGTGAAACCGCTAAGAATCAATTCGTAGAAAAATTCTTTGTTACCCGGGGTTTAGATAAATGTCTTTTCATGTTTTCCGATGAGGAGTGGCGTTCCCAGGAAAATAAATTTAAGACCATGTCATTTACCAAGCAGCAGTCGCGTACTTTTAACCGGCTGCTTTTTAGCGGGGCGGTTGAAGTGGGGCCCGATAAGCAGGGGAGAATTTTGCTGCCCCAATATCTGAAGGATTTTGCCGATATTAAAAAGGATGTGATGATTGTAGGTGTTTCTAACCGCATAGAGATTTGGGCAAAAGATACGTGGCGTGATTTTTATTCAAACACCCGGCAATCTTTTGAAGAGATTGCGGAGAAATTAATGGATGTTTAAGTGGTAGAAGAAAAGCTGCATATACCTGTAATGTTGCATGAAGTTATAGATTATCTGGATCCTGCGCCCGGACAAATAATTGTGGATGCAACTCTTGGGACTGGCGGGCATAGCCTTGAGATATTAAAGAAGATTATTCCCGGAGGCAGGCTGATCGGGATAGACCGCGATGAAGATTCATTGGCTATTTGCCGTCAAAGGTTTAGTGAATTCAGCGGCAGTTATGAGTTAGTACATGCCAATTTTGTAGATTTAGATCAAATTTTGGAAAAGCTCGGAATAGATAAAATAGACGGAATAATTTTTGACCTGGGAATTTCTACCTATCAGCTTAAAGATATAGAGAGAGGTTTTAGTTTTCAGCAGGAAGGACCGCTGGATATGCGTATGGATAAAAGCAGTTATATATCAGCATACGATTTGGTGAATAACCTTAATGAAAATGAGATTTCTCATTTGCTCTGGAGTTTTGGCCAGGAGCGTTGGCATAACCGCATTGCACATTTGGTGGTTGAAGAACGCAGGAATCAGCCTATCTCAACTACCAGGCAACTTGCTGATTTAGTGATGCGGGCTATTCCCTATAGATATCGTAAGGGGTATTATCGTATACATCCGGCCACGCGTACTTTTCAGGCTGTGCGTATTGCCGTTAACCGCGAATTAGAGATTTTAGAAAGTAGCGTTAAGAAAGCTGTTGCAATTTTAAGAAAAAAAGCTAAGATATGTGTTATTTCTTTCCATTCTTTGGAAGATCGCGTAATCAAACATACGTTCCGGGCTCTTAAAGCCGACGGATTAGTTGATATTATTACGGCTAAACCCATGACTCCTGCGGATAGTGAAGTAGCGGCAAACCCTTCCAGCCGCAGCAGCAAGTTCAGGGTAGCTGAAAGGATTTAAGGCATATGAAAATGTCAAAGTTTATTTCTGTAACAGTATTTGTTACTTCATTTTGCGTGCTTTATGTCTACCAGCAGAGTGAAATCTTCCGTCTGGCCTACATGGGGTCAAAAAAACAAAACACTTATAATGAATTGCTTGATAAGAATACTGCGTTAAGTTACAATATTAAAAAAAGTTCTTCTTTGGTAAACATTGGCAGCCGGATCAGCGAAACTCATGATTTCCAGATGCCGGACAAATATCGTTTTGTCAAGGTTGTAGCTTCTAAAGATGGATTTAGACCTGCCAGTCAAAATCAGGCTAGGGTGGGTTTGCTGGCGGGTATTTTTAGTTTAAAGCGGGAAGCTCAAGCAAAGACAATTAACCCCTAATTTTTATTACTCCTTAAAAAATAGTGTATATAAGTAACTATCGCCGAAGAAGCGAGGCGGTATTCCTGGTCTTCTCCATCTTTCTCCTCTTTTGTATAGGCCGGCTTTTCTTCATCCAGTTTTTCCGTTCAAATTATTTAACTTCAATAGCCAAAAAACAACATAACCAGCTTGTGGAACTTGAACCGCGGCGCGGTGCGATTTACGATTGTAATCTTAAGGCTCAGGCATTCAACCTGTCCATGGATTCGCTTTATGCCACACCTAACACCATTAAAGGCAGGGACAAAGAAAACATAATCGAGAAGCTTTTGCCTATTCTTGGGACTGATCGCGTATATCTAAAGGATAGGCTTTATCGCAAGAAGTCATTCATTTGGCTGGCACGCAAACTAACTCCGAATAAGTCCGAGGCTATAAAGGCGCTTAAGCTTAAAGGTTTGGGGTTTATGAAAGAAACTAAGCGTATCTATCCTAATAGTTATTTGGCCAGCCACGTTATCGGTTTTAGCGGTATGGATAATATGGGTTTAGAAGGCATTGAGAGGGATTTTGATAAATATCTTAAGGGGACTGCGGGCTGGGCGATTTTTCTGCGCGATGCCCGACAAAAGAAACTGAATATCTGGGAGAAGATGGTTTTGCCTGTTGATGGACTGGATTTGGTTTTAACCATTGATGAGGTTATACAGTATATCGCTGAAAGAGAACTCGATAAGGCTTTTAAAAGTTTTAACGCAAAAGGCGCAAGTATTATCGTTATGGATCCGCATACAGGAAGGATCCTGGCTATGGCCAGCCGGCCTAGCTATGATTTAAATGACCACTCTTCTGTTAACAAAGATTCTATGCGTAACCGTTCTATCTGTGATTTATTTGAGCCCGGCTCAGTGTTTAAAATAGTTACCGCCTCCGCCGCCCTAGAAGAAAAAAAGGTTACAGAGGAAGATAAATTTTTCTGTGAAAATGGGGCTTATAGGGTAGGGGGGCGCATTTTGCATGATCATACTTCGCACGGGGTACTTACTTTCCGGCAAGTAATTGAGGAGTCAAGTAATATTGGCACAGTTAAAGTTGCTCAGCTTTTGGGTGCGGATACAGTTTATCGGTATTTGAAGGCTTTTGGTTTTGGTTCAAAACTAGGGATTGATCTTTCAGGGGAAATCTCCGGGATGATTAAGCCGCCGCGGGCCTGGTCAAAGACCTCTATTTCAGCTATCCCCATTGGCCAGGAGGTAGGGGTTACTGCTTTGCAATTAGTCAGCGCAATCTCCGTAATCGCTAACGGCGGCCAGCTTATGAAACCTTATATTATTGATTCGGTGAGGGATAAAGGCGGCCGGGTAATTAAGCAGAATAAGCCGGTATTGATCCGTAAAGTAATTTCCGTAGATACTGCTATGCGCATAAAAAAGATTCTTACCGGAGCGGTTGAAGAGGGGACTGGTAAGTTAGCTAAGGTTTCCGGGTTTAGCGCCGCCGGCAAAACCGGTACTGCCCAAAAACTTGATCCAAATGGCGCGTATTCTCATACTAAATTTGTCGCTTCTTTTATCGGTTTTTCTCCCGCCGAAGACCCCATTTTGGCAATTGTTGTAACAGTTGATGAGCCTCACCCGTATTATTTTGGCGGGGTAGTGGCTGCTCCGGTTTTTCAGAAAGTCGCCGGTGATGCGATCCGCTATATTAAGGGAAATGAAATACCGCTTGGAGCAATGGCGCAATGAATATCGCAGGGATAGAAATTAAAGGGATAACTTGTAATTCCAAAGCCGCAAAAAAGGGGTTTGCTTTCGTGGCTATAAAAGGGGCCCGCCAGAATGGCAGCTGTTTTATTAAAGAGGCGGTTGCTCATGGCGCTAGCGTAGTGATAACGCAGGGAAATATTCCGGGGGTAAAAATACCCGCTGGGGTAAAATTGCTTAAGGTAAAAGATTGCCGTAGATTCTTGGCAGAGGCTTGCGCTGAATTTTATGGTCGTCCTTCGGATAGCCTTAGGGTTGTCGGTATTACCGGTACTAACGGCAAGACAACCATTTCGTATTTAATTGAAGCTATAGTTAAGCAATCAGGATGTAGTTGTGGAGTCATCGGTACGATTAATTACCGTTTTAAAGGAAAAGAAACTCCTGCTAAGAATACTACGCCTGGCCCGGTAGAATTGCAGGGATTGCTCGCAAAAATGCGGGCGCAGCGGATTAAATATTGCGCGATGGAGGTTTCTTCGCACGCCCTGGATCAGAAAAGAGTTTTAGGGATTAATTTCAGGCAGGCAATTTTTACTAATCTTACCCAGGATCACTTGGATTATCATGGCAGTCTGGAAAATTACTTTTTGGCAAAGGCAAAGCTTTTCCGTATGCTTGCCGCATCAGGGGTGGCAATAGTTAACAACGATGATCAATACGGCAGGCGGATTAAGCGTTTAATTTCCTGCCGTCTGCTCAGTTATGGAATAAAAAATAAATCTACTATTATGGCCCGGGATATTCATTCCGGTATAGATGGGGCTGAATTTACCCTGGTTGCCCCGGGGATAAACTCCAGGATCAAAACGCATCTGGTTGGCAGGTATAATATTTATAATATATTGGCAGCTGTTTCCTGGGGCATAAGCGAGGGTCTGAAGCTTAAAGATATCAAATCCGCCATTGAGAAATTTAAAAATGTACCTGGAAGGCTTGAGAAAGTTGGGCGTAATATTTTTGTTGATTACGCGCATACACCTGATGCGTTATTTAATGTGATCAGCGCGCTGAGGCCGCTGACCCCGGGAAGGGTAATTGTTGTTTTTGGATGCGGCGGAGAACGGGATAGGCTTAAGCGGCCAAAGATGGGTAAAATCGTCACGGCCCTGGCGGATTATGCGATTATCACCAGCGATAACCCGCGTTCCGAAAACCCTTTGAGCATAATTAAAGATATACGCAAAGGCATACAAAAAGATAATTATCGCGTAATTGCCGACAGGTTGAAAGCCATTAAAGAGGCTTTAAAACTAATTCAGAATAATGATTGCCTGATTATTGCCGGTAAGGGGCATGAGGATTATCAGGTGTTGAAAAATAAGGTTTTACATTTTAGCGACCGGGAGGTAGTAGTAAAGTGTTTACGCTAGATGAAATAATTAAAGCTACAGAAGGCAGGCTTATCCAGAGTAGCCGTATTGATAAGTTTAAGGGTATCTCTACTGATTCAAGGGCGCTAAAACCCGGGGATGCCTTTTTGGCTTTAAAGGGGAATAATTTTGATGGCCATGACTTTATTCCTACTGCTTTAAAATTTAAAGCAGCTTGTATTATCTCCGAGAAAACATCCGGGTTAAATATCCCCGCGGGCAGAGCATTGGTTAAGGTTAAGGATACGACCCTGGCATTAGGCGACCTTGCCAGGTTTAGGCGGGGTTCGTTCAGTAAACCGGTTATTGCTGTCAGCGGTTCAAACGGTAAAACTACGCTGAAAGATATGATTGCCTGGGTTTTATCGGCAAATGGCAGGGTATTAAAAAACGAGGGCACTAAGAATAATCAGGTCGGCCTGCCCCAGGCATTGATCCAGCTTAAGCGAAGCGATGATTTCGCGGTGGTT
>Ga0247841_10012900_pt1 | contig 10797 bp, 10 predicted proteins | sample LaCruzMarch2015__2_FD_192410 | JGI IMG/M metagenome (GOLD analysis project Ga0247841, IMG submission 192410) | Freshwater microbial communities from meromictic Lake La Cruz, Castile-La Mancha, Spain - LaCruzMarch2015_18m | ecosystem: Environmental > Aquatic > Freshwater > Lake | place: Spain...
CATTTTTTAGAGCATAAAATGAGAGTACCAGGCTAAAAGTGTGCGGTCTGTTCCCATCCCATATTTGTGTTGATGAGAGCGTAGTTATAGAGGTCTTTCCTGATGCCACCTGGATGAGCCCGCCCGATTTCTCAAACATGCTGCCCACATTGCTTTGCTCAAAGGGACTGTTCCAATTGGCTTGCAGGGAACGGGAAGTTCCCGGCCCTATCAAACCAACCACACATGTGCTTATTTTACTGTCTTTGTCTGGCTGAGCTATCCATGCCTTCAGATAGGAGCTAACCGTTGCATCAGCATTCCCGAACGCATGGAGCGACAGTTTATCTTCCGGGTTGGTTCCTTTGAGCGCATCAACCTGCTCTTCCCTGGAAAGTACCAGCCCCTCACTAATTTCTTCTTGTGTCAGCGCCGCCACAGTTTAAAGTCCCATTTTTTTCCGTAATCTCATGGACTTCGCCCTCACCCTTTTTGCTGCGCCGGTAAACGCCTTTTTTCTGGCCATCTTAAGCCCCATCCTCTGTGCTGTTGATAGTTTGCGTCTTGGGCGTTTACCCTTCAATTTCTTTCTTTTCAGTACGATCCTGCCGCCCCTGACTGCCTTCACAAGTCCTTCAAGGATCGGGGCATCACTGACTGCGTAATCGCTGATAATAGTTTCGTCGTCTTTTTCTATCCCCTGCATCTTCTCGGAAAGAAAAGAACCAAGTTTCATACCTTCATCGTCATCTTCATCGTCGATAAAAGTCTGGACATTGTCTACATCGGCGCCCAGCGCAACAAAGGCGCTGGCTATTTCGTTAAACATTTCATTGAGATAATCATCTTCATCATCCGAAAGCTCTTCATCCCCATCCAGATCCGCGATAACGGAAAGGGATTCGTCGAGGGCGCCATAAGAATAATCTCCGTTTGCTATCCATGCCAGGGCACACGCCATCGCCTGAGCCCGCACTTGCTTATTGGCAAAATCATCAACCGAACCCGCGTCGGCTGCTTGTTCGAATATACTTCTGTCTCTGTCGGGTTTATCCCACATCAAGCCGCCAAAGATTTCATTTGCTTCATTTATTCCATACATATTACACCCTCCTTATTTAATGAGTCTCGGCTGTCCGGCAATACGGCGGGCCGCTCCAGTCGGACAAAAATCCCAGGTCACAAGCCAGAGGTCGATTTCTTCCTGTTTCACTGTCAGAATATAGGGGTTTGTCCCATCCGCAGTATCCCTTGGAGTAACCAAGGCTCCCGAAGTGACAAGCTGATCAAGTATCTCTTTGGTTAATCGCGTGAGTATCGGTTTGGTTAAACCGTCCGGCTCAAACTTCGCATAAGCCGCGGCCTCGACAAAGCGATGGTCAATGTAATTCGCAATCCTGTTAACCCAGATGAAGCGGCTATAATTCTGTTTGTAGTGGATTGTCAGGGCATCATCAATCATAGCGCCGCCCGTGTCGCCCGCCACTACAGGATTGATCCTTGCATCATAGAAATCATCACGGTTAATTACATCGTCGGGGGAAAGTGACTTCACGCCCGTCCGCTCTAACATACCCCGGTGTATTCCAGCGGGCGCGTAATGAATACCAGGAATGGCGCCGGTCATATTCGCGTCGCCTTTTGCGCAAGCGTTTGCCGCCGCGCCTGATATCCCCCATACCGTCTTACCGCCATACCAACGGTCGTTGGCGGCGAAGGGGCTGTAGTAAACTGCGGCCTGTCTGCTTTCAAGGCCAGTGCCTTTTATCCAGGCTATGGCAGCTTCGGATTGCAGATTGGGATTAACATCGAAGAAAAAGGAACAGTGCCTCTCGTCAGCAATGTCGATGCAGTTTGCAAGTACATCCTCATCGTAGACACCCGCTGCAAACATGAGATGGCACAGGAACGTTTCATTTCTGAACAGATCCCATGCGGCAATCCAGTCCGCCGTTTCAGGAGTAGAACCATTTGTTCCACCCACAAAAGCTGTTTTTGAAGCATATTTCAAACTGTCTTTGACTGTCGCCCATGTCAGGTCTTCATCAATGTTACATCTGAAGCGGTCGCTGTTTTGTTCCAGAACGGTCTCGATAAATGCTGGTCTGCCCATATCATCCGTATCGGCAGGAGCTATCCCTACCAGGTAGGTTTCAAGCAGATATTCAACTGCGCTCTCGTCCTTGTCATAGATATTCAGGGTGAACCGCTGACCGTATTCGCCCTTGTATGCTTTCCAGTAGGTACCGGGGATGGCCAGTGTCGGAGCACTCTCAGATGTGTGTGCGGTGATACAAATGAGTTTGCCACCTGTCACTGTGACCACATCGTTGACATCATAAGCAGTTCCAGTCACCCATGTTTTTTCAGTGATTACATCGGTAAGCTCAAAAGAGCGGTTGACGCTCGGATCACCGTCAATGGGCCAGATTTCCATAACATACCCCGCGCCCAGAGAAAGGACTGTCCCATAGGGGTGCCCATCAGATCCGGACGTTTCCCCGACTTCACATGTAGTCGCCAAAACACTCCAGTTTGTTTCATTAGGGGGATCATTTTCGGATGACGAGGTGTGCGCCAGGATGCAAAGGTAACTAACGCCCGTCTGTGTAACAATATCACCAGCGATATAAGGATGACCGCTCGCCCATGCACCATGATTGGACCCTGCCCATGCTTCCCAATGCGTTACATCGTCGGGGGGATCATTTTCGGTTGATGCTGTATGCCCCAGAATACAGATGTATTTGGTGCCGGTGACCTCAACAATATCGCCAGCTATATAGACATGACCGGATGCCCACGCACCATGATCAGTGCCTGTCCACACCTCCCAGTCCGCCGCATGAGGAGGCGTATCCCCCGATGTTGATGTATGCGCCAGAATGCAGATGTATCTGACATCGGCCTGTTCAACGACATCGCCTGCTACATAGGCATGTCCGCTCGCCCATGCACCATGGTCGTTGATTAATTTGACCAGCAAAGAGGGAAATCGGGCGTCATCGTGCACAACCCGGACAACATTGACATAATTGCAACTCTTCACGGCGTCTGATAAATGTCTGAGCCCTTCCATAAAGCTGGATCGTTTGGATAGCGGCTTACCGAAAATGTCCTGCCAGTTATCGTCCCGTACCTGGGTGACTACCCCGACAGGACCCTTACCGGCCACAACGACCGAGGCTCCCACGGAAATGGGACCGCCGCCCGTCTTGTATGTATTGTCTATCAGCCGCAGAACGGTTATTTCAGCGGCGTTCGTGATAATTGATTTCATTTCTTACCTCCGTTTTTTTTTGGGGTTTTTTCTTCGCGGCAATCTTGGTATCCTTTGTCGTCTTTTCTTTTTCTCTCACTTTTACATTCACCTTTTTTTCTTCTACCGTTTCTGTCGGGGCAGGTTCATCAGGTTTGGACTCCTGTGCTCCATTTTCTTCCATCATTACATCGGCACAGGCAGGAATTACAGGAGCAGGGGTTATTCCCGGCTTCTCTTTCTCTGCTGCAATCTGTGTGCAAACGACTGCGGGATGCCTGTACTTGAGATAGGACATTGCGTCATTGACATATTGAGAGGGGATATCAACGGTTATTGAAGACTGACCGGGTATATCGAGGACAAAGCCCCGATATTTCCGGTTGACGCCCGACACGCTGTTATTATCGAACCTTATTTTCATTTTTGCTGACCTCCTTCTGTCAGGGGGGGGGGTAATCCGTCTGCAAAAGATCACAGACGGATTACCTATGGACAGATTTTATGGTACGTTGGTGATGGCCAGCTCCATGAAATACTCACGACCATCAAAAGGATTCAGGTCGCGATATGCCAGTTCCCAAAGTGTGTTCTCGTATTTGAGGTCACTCTGCATGGCGTGCTTGAAGGCCATTGCGGGAATTGCATCCCCGGCAATATAACCGGCCTCTCCGAGACCCTTGCCCTTCGCGTAACACAGGCAACTATAGTCTGTTGCCCGCTGAGGGTCTTCATAGACATCCCACATGCCAAAAAGTCTACCGACATAGTGGGGCTGAGGAATACGGACGTATCCGGGATAGGAGATAAAATTTGGTTCTCTCATGCTTTTTAATACGACTGCGGACTTGGCGTCAGCAACTATTCCCACGAGGCCGGAGGTGCCGGTCTGTGCCATGAGATCTGAGTCAATTTCAAGCAGGGTTTGTTTCAACGTCTCGTAATGCTCCTGAAAATAGACCTGATCGGGAATGTGCATGTTCCATGATACCTGACCTTTCATATAAAAATACATGTCGGCGAGATGCTTCCGATCCTTATCGGCGCTCAGAAGATTTCTCATGGCAAGCATGGCCATGCTTTCAGCGTTAAGATTAAATTCCCGACGCAAGGTCCAGAGAGACTGGAGCGTGGTGCTTGCTTCAATAGCCGATTCGTGCGGGTAGATAGTCCTGGAATCCATCTCGTGGTTGACCCCGGGAATCAGTGTCGGGTCTTTTTCGATGTCGATATCGACACCAACGTGTATCTCAATTCCGGTTGCCGGAGCCGTCGAAAACACGGGATGTACGATACCGCTGGCATAGTTAACCGTACCGGTAACGGTAATGGTTGTTCCACCGACAACAAAGCTGCCGTGTAGTGCAGCGGCGCCATCATCTACTGCTACAACGTTGCGGTCATGGAGCACCTTGACAGATTTTTTCTTGAAGGGCCGGATTGCGCTCCATTTTGTGTTAGAATTCAGGTCAAAGTCGGTTGTTCCCGAACCGGTTTTTGATCCATTGCCGGTACCTGTCAGGAATCGTTGATCCATGCTGGAATACTGGCCGGAAAAATCGTGCCTGATCTTGTCATTTACGGTAAGATCACCGAATGTACTGGCAGCTACTCGCCATATCTTGAATATTTCGCTCTGGTTAAAAGTACCAGGGATGTATGAAACGATATTGCCGGTAACGGACAGAAGCATGACGGGTAGTATGAGCGCAACCATACGATCTCTCATGAGTATGCCGTCCGTAGTTGAAATGTTGGCTGCTTCGAGAAGCATACCGCCAACTTTCTGTTGACCCTTTCCTGTCGTAGCGGATAAGGCGTTTTCGAGTGCCTGATATGCGCTGGCGAGCATCTCATCCGAAGGCATATGTCCACGCTGCAAACAATAGTGACGAAATGCGTTCGACCAGGTTGCCTGAGCCATTGCTGCCCCTTTGCCGAGTCCTTCAAAAATACTGGTTTTTGTGGCGGCCTCCAACCTGTCCGCCCTTGTTCTCTGGTCGCCGATGAACTGCCCGGTTGCCTGGTCAAGTACCGGGGCCAAGAGGGCATCCCGTAAATGGTCTGCCTTGTCCGTGATTAATCTTATCCTTTCGTGATATTCTTTCATCTTACTCTTAACCTCCATTTTTCATTGTTTGTTGCTTTCATGATCGTTTCTCCTTTTTCGGCGCGGGGGTGCCGAATATAAAAAAGTGGGCCTTGTCAAAGAAAGGTTACTCGCTTTTTTATCAAAAGGGAATATAGGAAAAACGTTGTTTAGTGATAGAAAAACGCAGGTTAGTGAGAAACATGGGGAAAACATCTCTTTCAAAAAGTAGTTATTTTGTTATTTTCATAATACCGACACCCCGGTCAATGTCCGTGGTGGTTTGTGTTTGACCCGCCGTCAATTATGTCGCCGGTTGCACTGACATTTCCCGTCACATCAATGTCGCCCAATATCTCAAAATTGCCGGTCAATATGGCAGCAGCTCCCCCTCCCCCCATGCCTAACGCGGCAGTAGTAATATTTACCGCCGGTGCAACTATGCTGATTTCTTCGTCGCTTTGATAGGTAGCTTTGCCCATTGACTTTACCGTTGTGGCTCCCCTGGTGGTAATGTCAGAATTGCCGGTCACGTCAATCTGGGCGTTGCCCTCCACAATCACCTTCAGGTTTTCGATGGCCGACATGTAGATAGATTTCTCGCCGTGTAGCGTAATGTCCCCTTGGGGTGAAACACGGATAGCAGTTCCTGTCTCCCGCTGGGTAATGGCAATGGATTTATCTTCATTCACCTCAATAGTTACGCCGTGCTGGGTATAAACAACATCCCGATGGTAGCCTGCGGCTGTGGGGGCGGGCTCTTCACCGGTCGTCTTGTGGGTTAACTTTTGGGCTCCCGCAAATGACTCATGGGGAAAATTCGGAGTCCCTCCGGGGGCATGATGGACAGAACCCGTAATCCTTGGCCGCCTCGGATCGAAATTGTAGGGGTAGTCAATCCATACCCAGTCACCGACATCAACCGGCGTGAAAAATCCGTCGTTGACACGAGCGCCCACGGGAAGCTTGTACTCTGCCCACGGGAGGTCCTTTGTCGGCACCTTGTCCGTATGAATGACCATGACCCTGACTTGCACGCGCATGAGATGGTCCGGGTCGCTGACGCTTTCGACCCGCCCGATATATTCGCCGAAATACTTCCCCTGGTTTGTTGATACCTGGTTTGGTTCGAGACTCATAATGGCAACACTCCTTTCACCCTGGTAAAGAATTTCTGTGTACTGTAAAAATGCGCCACCGTCCCTATTACCACCTTGACGGGTAGACTTTCATCTATTGGAGCATCTATTTTCCCGATATTCCATTTCAGGGCTATCGGTATACCGGCCATAAGCGCCCCGTTTCCCAACGTAGTAAAATCAATGGCCGGGCAAGGGATTTCAAGCAGGCGGTTCATGGTCGGCATATTACTGACGCTAACAAATTCAGGCGGTTTTGCCGTCTGCTTCCCGGATTTCACTATTCCCTTGACCATATTCCACCCGATGATATTGCGCTCTACCCGATCCTTGATCACTGACCTGGCGTTTGCCCTCGTGAAATGAATGATCTGATTCTTCGCTATCGGATTGTCATACTCATAAGTGTGCTTCACTTTTGTCTTCCCGAGTTCGGTTAGTTTCTTGAACACGAGCTTGCCCCGACGATAAAAACAGAGCCCGCCCTTTTCTTTCGCCATTTGCCGTAACAGCCTGGTAGGACGTTCCCCTGGAAGCAGATGATAGTCCTCTATGGCCGGAAAATTCCCGACCTCGTATTTGAGACCAGGTGCGAGGCGCTTCAGGATGGTTTCCACGGGCTTTTTCGTGAACAGGATACTTTCCTTCGCTGGCCGCTTCAAAAGGTCTATGTGGGCCTGCATACAGTTAAACGTGACCATACTACCGTTATTCGGCATGGTCCAGATCACAAACATTATCGTCTGGTCTATCCCGTCCCGTTCCCACACATCGGCAATGCGAACCTCCAGCACATCCCGCTCCTTGACATTCATATCGTCCCGGATGATGGAATCGGGATCGTTAAAGGTCATTATCAACCGGGGGCCGGAAAGGTCAATAGTTTCTACAAACACGACTTCTTTCAGAAATGACAGGTCAAATACCCCCGCATCTTCGCCGTTCTTGAACAGTTTCACTCTTTGAAGCAGATAATCTTCCTGATTGACAAGCTCAGCCATTTGACGGGTCTCCATAATTTATGAGGTTTGCAAGTGTACCCTGTACTGCAAATTCTTCCGGCGCATCCACTTCCGCACCGAAAATAACGTCCGTAGCGATTTGCATCCCGGTCGAGACAGCATAAACCCGGCCCATATCCTGTCCGGGAGGTACGCTTTCATCAGCGCATAAAAGCGATTTGTGATCTGTCAGATAGGCAGGGCTTTCAAGCACGTCAGCATCCGACCCCACTTGATATTTGCATGTGAATTTATCGTGCCTGACCGCATAGGCATACCAGGCCAGTTGTAACTTATCGAGTGTCGGCTTGTCCCAGGCCAGGAAGAACATTCTGTAATCAAGAACAAGGGGCAGAACCATGAATTTATATGCGTTTTCAAGCTGTCCTTCCTCTCCTTCCGAGAACATGTAGCGCCCCCGCCTTGTCATCTCTTTGTCCATTCCGTTCGTAAGCCCGGGCTTGCGAAAATAGTAAATCAGTGGCAGCTCGACAAGATTTGTTTTCGCCCCGGCCACGGTTTTTTCAGCGGCTTTAGCGCCCCGGTACACCTTCAGGAACTCTGCCGGGGTACTCGCGTCATGGCGATAGATTTGCCTGTTCGTCGGTCTCCCCAGAAACTCCCGGTATTCTTTAGGACCTGTCTGACTATTCAGACCGGTAAGCGCTGCCGCGATAAAAGAACCGAGGCCGAAGTCAACTGCTTGCAGTTCGGAAAATTCGTTACTCATTCTCAAGCTCCTCCGCTGTGGTAAATTTCGTTTCTTCGGACCAGTCAGACCATACGGCCTCTTCACCCGCCACATCGCCCGCCGCACCCCGGTATCTGACATGCCAGAAGTAGACACTGCCTGCGATTAACTTCCCTGACGGCACGACATGGCTTTTCAGATATGCACACGCATTGCTATCATAAACGGGTGAGGTATAGTTTCCCGATTCCAGCCGTACCTGCCATTGACTCTTCCCGTGGGTGTCATCAGACCCATGAACAACAAATTCGCTTGCCGATAACGTCGGCGTCAAGGTGATATCCCCGGCTTCATCATCCGGGCTCTCGTTCAACGGTGGTTCAATAAATTCAAAGTCAAAGACCTGGAAGGGGAAGCAATAATGCTTTTCACATGCCCCAGGGGCTTCACCTATAATCTCGCTGCGCATTATGTAAAGCGACACCACCCGGACATCTGTATCGTTGATAAACTCCCGGTATTGCACAACGCTCTGTTTCGGGATATCGGGATCGGCAATCAGGATCACCGTCGGTTGGTCCATATTCCCGTCCGGCTCCCCGCCCACATCTACACTCGTGAAGGGGGTTTCATCCGGTATCAGAACGGCCCTGGTTATAACAGGATCAAGGTATTCAAGCGCACGTTCTTCGGACTCCAAGGCTCCGACCACGTCCTGATCAACGGCCACCTTTTCAAGCGTTGCCATATCCGGTTTGAAGAGAAGTATGTCAAAGGCGTCCGGGTGGAACCTGACAAATACCATGAAATCATCCGACATTTCCTTGTTGAAGTCTCTATAATCGCGTTGTTCCATTTTTGACTATCCCCTCCTACACGTTAATTTGTTTGGCCATTTCATTGGCCTCTTTGAGATCAATACCGGTCTCTTTGGAATATGATTTGATGGCATCGTCCCGCTTCATCTTATCCCTGTAGATTTTCACCGCCAAGGCAGTTGCCATCTTATCAATGGCTTTGTCTTTTTTAAACTGTCGTCTTTCCTCTTCAAGTTGCTTACGCTTGCTAATTTCCTTCTTGGCCACAGTCTCGGAGGCGTACCTTTTCAATTTTTCTGTTTCAAGCTCTTCCTTCATGGCGATAAGCTCCTTGATCTTCTTTTTTGTTTCCGGTTCTTTAAGCTTTTTCTCTATTCCTTTCACGGCTTTTTGATATGCTCGCCATTCTTTTTCAAGTTGCTTTTTTGATACTATTTTCTGTTCTCCGATGCTTTCTATTTTCGCCAGATCCTCCTTGGTGAGAAAACGGGTTGCCTTTTTGTCGTCTCCAAAGCCGATTGTTTTGGATTGTTTATCAGCCTCTTTGCTCAGGATTTTATGCAGTATGGGTGATTGTAACGTCGTCAACACCCTGATGGCGTGCTTGCAACATGCCCCGCCCAAACCAGGGTTACGAATCTTCGGGAAGGCGGTCTCGAATGGCTTCAGGGCATACCCGCCGATAGTCGCCAGGTATCTAAACCAGTACTGGTGTCTGCCGCAATCACAATCAAACGATATGCGCCCTGTCGCAGATGTTCTTGCCACCGCTATGCACTCCTGACCGCCGGTAAGGTAATCCTGCCATTCTTCAAGCCTCACGCGTACATGGTGATTCTTTTCTTCGCTATCCGGCCCTGCGGGCGTGCGAAAGCTCAATTCATTGCCGCTTACCCGGTATAGCATGGCTGTGCCTATTTCGCTCCTCGCCCTTTTCAAGTCAGCGGGCCAGCACGAAGACAGCAGTTGCGCTACGGGGGCACCCTTTACCCCGGATTTCAGTGTTTTCACGGCACCCCTTCTGGCCTCGTCAAATTTCTGAATATCCTTGAGGGTAAAAGGGCTTCCGTCCGCTTTCTTTGCGCCCTGCAAGAGCTTCGCAATTTCTGCTGGTTTCAGGCGTCCCGATTCGAGCTTTTTGAATACCTGCGGCGTCAGGGTGCGCTTGGCTTCGCGCCGCTCCTGGTATTTTTCCTTCGTGACAATTTTTCTGAACTCCTTCTCAAAATCCTTAAACTCTTTCACGACCTTGGACGATGCCATCTTTATTCTTCCTCCGTATCGCCTGCGTAATGCTTGATACGCTCTCTGAGCCAGACGGTAGGAGGCAGTTTGATTCTTGTGCCCGCCTCCAATATCTCTCTCATATCATCCAGGCCCGCAGCGATCAGAACGACCCACTTCAAGAGGTCGGTGCCGTAGAAACGATGCGCCACCAGTTCCGGCATAAGCACTTCGTCGAGTCGTATCTCGTATGACGGCCAATTGTCATCTCCTTTGCGGATTTCCCGGTACAGATCAGACCTCAAGATATCATCGGTGATATTGTATGGTGAAAGGCGTGATATTGTTGTCATTTGTCTTGCCTCCGTTACTTCTTTATATTTCCTCTACGGGTCCCGTAAAACTCCACTTTCTCACCGCGATCCAGGGCGTCCATTTCGTCGCGCATCTCCAGAATATCTGCTCCTGGGCGATACCAGAGATTCAGCAAGGGAACGCGGTACTTTGTGACGAAATCCAAAAGCTGCTTGAACTGGCCCCGGTTCATCAAGCCTGAAAAGGTCCCTTCCTGAATGCCGACTTTTTCCGGGTCAAGGC
>Ga0247841_10012901_pt1 | contig 10796 bp, 16 predicted proteins | sample LaCruzMarch2015__2_FD_192410 | JGI IMG/M metagenome (GOLD analysis project Ga0247841, IMG submission 192410) | Freshwater microbial communities from meromictic Lake La Cruz, Castile-La Mancha, Spain - LaCruzMarch2015_18m | ecosystem: Environmental > Aquatic > Freshwater > Lake | place: Spain...
TGACTGCGCTCAAGGCGGTGCTGGTGGTGTATCACTTCGACGACGCCGTGGGCCCTGGGATGCTTCGGGATACGCTGGGCGATGTGGCGAAGGACGTGGTGGCGCGGCTGTCGAGGTGGGGGGCTGTTCCCGACGTGGACGGGATTCGGTGCGCGATGGACATGTTCCTGTCACTGTGGAGCAACCACCACCAGACGCGGAGCGGGGACGGCATGGCCCGGGTGATTCAGCGGCGCTTCTGGTACTCGCACGCGCGGTGGAACACGCTGAAGCGGCTGGGTGTTTTTTTCACCGCTCGTCGCTTCTCGATGGAGGCCTTCCGCGACTCCCCGATCCGGCTGTGCTTCCAGGTGGCGAGCAGTGAGGAAGTGGCGCGGAAGTACGGCATGTGGATCCATCGGATGGTCTTTGCGGCGAACCAGCGGCGGACGGACGGCGACGACGAGGTCTTTGAGTTCGACCAAGACACAATGTCGTTCCACGTTGCACGAACCGCTCTGTTGGTGCACACGCATCTGGCGGAGCTCGTGATGATGGTTGGGTTTGTGAATGCCCAGCTGGCCCAGTCCGCCATTGCGCTGATGCCGTTGCTCGGGGCCGGACTGCTGGGAGAGACCACCCACTCGAGGGCCATGCTGCGGGCGTTGGAGTCGTTCGCGGACGTGTACTACGACTGGTGGGATTCGAACAAGGACACAATCTTGCTTCGGCTGCAGCACCTGATTTACAACCGGTCCTACCTGCTCGCCATGGGATCGACGATTCACGCCGTGACGATTGAGATGGTTCGGCTGCAGTACATCATCATGGCTGGCGTCGACGAGGCCGAGGCGTTTTGCACCCACTCTCCGCAGATGCGAATGCTGAAAAGTTCTCAGAACCACAAGTTTTGGAACGACTCCCTGACACGGGATCAGACGATGCACGAGCTCCTGATGGATCCGGATTTTTTGCTCAAGCCCGCTGAGTGCTACCGGGAGTTGGAGGACAATTACGTTCGCAACCCCCCGCGGTCGGTGGGGGACAACGAGTTTTTGGATATGATCGCCAACTTTCAGGCCGCCGCTATTCGTTGCTGCCGGACTCCCGAGGAGGCGTGGGGCGTTGTGGGTGCGTTTGACCTCGACAAGGTCCGATTGGATCCCTCGTTCCTGGAGCATGATGACTTCGAATCGTACATCGACACCATTCTGGTCGCGCACGTGTTTCCCTTGACGCGGAATCCCCAACGGACGGTGGCGCTGCGGCTTCAGTGGGATGACCTGGGCCTCAGCGGAAAGGGTGACGCGACCCGGGCAATGCTGTTTGCGTTTGGCGCTGTTCGCGAGATGCGTGTGCACGAGGAGAACGTCGGCATCACCATGATGAGGGCGGTGAACTGGGTCCAGCGACGGGAGCTCTTGCGCCGACGGCTGCCCACTGTGCTTACCAACACCAAGTCCTGGTTTCTGCATACCTTGGCGCGTGTGCACGGCAGCGAGATCGTTCGCATTCGCTCTGGGGACCCGTACATGATGTTGAGCTTCCTGGGCAAGGCGTTCTGCGATTTGGTGTGGGACAACAGACAGCTGTCGGAGTCGGCGCTCCCGGAGATTCTGCATATGGATCTGGCTCGGCTGCAGGACACGCGCTATCTGATTCACGACGTGGACGACACCGCGGAGGCGCGCCGGGTGTTTACTGAGCTCATGGTCTCCGATCGGGTGCCAAGAACGGCCCGGTTTATTCCGTCGTCTGACTTCGTGCTCGCGGCGAAAAAGGTGCGGCGGGTGATGCTGGTGTGCCGGACCGTGCACGCGCAGACTGCGTCGAAGGTGATGCTCGAATGCGTTACGGAAGCCATCTAATTGGAGTTGTTGCCTGTCGTGGTGTTGAAGAGCATGCGGTTGGTTTCGGACTTGTAGATGTTGAGGATCTGGCTCTGGAGGCGGATGTACGAGTCGAGCATTTTGGGATCGAGGCCGAGGTTCTGCCCGTCCTTGTCAACCTTGTCCAGGTGTCCGCGAACCTTGTCGCTGAGATCCAGCATGTGCCTCAGTGTGATGCCGATGCGAACTGTGGGGTTGAGCGTGTGCGATTGGATGTGGTGCTGGATGGTGACCACGTCGAGATCGGCGTCGGTGAGATTCGGCTTGCGGTCCTGCAGCTCCGCGGCCACCTCCCGCGCCAGCGTCTCCACCGGCATGGACGCGATGTTTTCCTGAATGAATTGGTTCATGTCGATTGCGTCCCTGTCCGAGTTGAATTTGCAAAGCCAGCACATGCTTGAATGTGTCTCGTTTGTAGTTTTCGGTTGGATGTATCTTTATATAAATATTGGGGTGCACCGGCGCCTACACATCATATGGTGAGTAAATGGGTGATGTATGGCCTGCTGTGTTTGTTCATGTTGTGCGAAAAAGTGGATGGGTCACACGGGTGGGGTAGCGACGATCACGACGACCACGGTGGCGGGTACGGCGCGGGAATGCTGATGTTTGAGATCATTGTTATTATCGCCATCGTGGCCTTCTGGGTGTGGCTGTTCCAGGCGATGGACGGGGCGAGCTATCTGGCGTGGCAGACATCCAATATTCCCCCGCCGCCCTGTGTCGTCCCGGAGACGTGCGCGAGCGTTCGGATTCCGCTGAGGGTGTTGAAGCAAACGATTCGGGATGAGGTGAAGAAGAGCATTCATTCAGAGATGCATAATTCGAATGTGTAAAATAAACGCATCGGTCTGTGGTCTTACCGCTGGTTTGCACGGCGCAGCATAGGAAGATGGATGAGCTGTTTCTTTGTTCCCCGGCGCATTTGAAGAAAATGTTTACTTACATGTGCCAGCAGTGCACTGCTTTGGAGGACCCGATTTCAAACGTGGCGTGCCAGTTTCTGCACGGCCGGCTGCACATATCGTTTGGGGTCAGCGGCATTGCGTTTTTTGAGGACGGCATTATTTACCCGTATTTCTACCTGGCCAGGCCGCAGCGGCAGTACCTCTACCAGATTGCCTCCGCGATCGCGTGCGACATCCCAAGCCCGCAGCGGTACCGCTTTGTCAACGGGTGCGTGGTGCTGACGGACTATAGCGGCCGAGGCCTGGACCAGCGCCTTGTGTGGCGGATGGTGCTGGAGTGCGTGTCCGAAAGCAAGAAGCACAGAGACTGCCTGCGACTGCTAGCGAACGTGGTGATCCAGCGCGTCATGTGCCGCGTGCCGCACTCCAAGGACGTGGTGGCCTTCGTCGGGACGTTGGCGAATGAGGTGTTCGACGTGAGGGCGGCGGCAAAGACTGAGGCGATCGACGACAAGGGCGCTACTGTTTCTTCAGAAGTACAAACGCCAGCGTAGTCAGCGCCACGACCAGCATCATTTCTAATAAAGTGTGTCTCACTTCCTTGTAGATCTCGCGGCGGCGCATTTTGTGGTTTGCGAGCGAGACGATCAGCCGTTCGCCGCTGCGGTACATGAATCGCCCGATGTACGCCTGCACCATGAGCTCCGCCTGCGAGACGTTGTGGAGCACTATGCTGTCCAGCAGCGTGTTGCGGTAAAACCCCGATTCCTGAACGATGATGGTGCCGTCTTCGGTGGTGAAGTACTGGTTGAGAATAGGCACGAGCTCGTCATCCATCGCGCGGTATTAAAGTTCGATCAAGCGTTAAATACAGCTTCTATGCCATCGCGAGTGGCAAACGCCGTGTTCGCGTATGTGATGGATTTCATTTCAATAATAGACAGCGAGTACTTCTCGTGGCAGGTCGCCAACGCGCTCGAAACGAAAGTGCTGTCGATTATCGACTGGGATATTATTCCAAAGATCGTGCTCGTTGACGAAATAACGACGCTGGTGCGAAAGGAGTCGCCAACCATAAGACGCTCGGCGGCGCGGACGCTGGACAGAGCCTTCAGGCGTGTGTGCGGGCACCCGGCGATCTTTACTATGCTGATGGATCGGAATATCGGGCCTAGCTTTCTGTGCGACCTATCTCCAACGCCAGATGAGCCTCAAGGTCCGAAGGAAGAGGTTCTACTTCTTTTGGATTTTGGTCACTGTCGTCCGTAGTCGCGGTCTCTTCTTTTGGATTTTGGTCGGGCTCATCCGCAGCAGTCCCGAGCGGCTCCACGGACGGCTCGTACGGCGACGCGTCAGTCTCGACCGAGGTGATGTTTTCGTACTGCTGCTGCTTCGCGGTGCGGAAGTCCACGGTGATGCGAAAGTTGTCCAGCGCCGCGCGCAGGTTCTCAACCTCTTTGAACACGTGCAAGGCCAGGTCTGGGTGCTGCTTGTGGAGGCTCTCAAAGTGGGTGTAGTTATCCACTAGCGAGGCTATGGCGGCGTGGGTTGGCGATGCTGGATCCATTTGTAATGTGGGGACGCACTTTATATATATCCCTTTTCGTCTCTGTCGTGCATCATATGCTTTCGTTTCAGTCGCTCTACGACGCCTACGCGACCGCGCACATCCCGCCCGAGCCTGAGCCCATGCTAACGGCCATGCAGCTGTTTTCGAAGCGACGGCGGGTCAACGACGGGGTGGCGACTGGGTTTGAGCGGATGAAGGCGTGCCGCCGCGCGTTGGAGGCGCTGGACCGTCAGGGGTGGGATCGCAGCTATCATCAGCGTCAGTTTCATGAAGTGTTTCTAAAGGCGTGCAGTAGGATTTTTTGGAAGACGGAGAAGGCCGGGCAGTTCCAGCGCGACCACCAGCGTATTTTGCAGCTGAACGGGTGGACGCATCTGAGCCAGGTACCGCTGCTATTGAATTGCAAACTGACGGCTCCGAATGGAGGGTCACAAACGATGCTGATATGCGCGCGGTGGACAGGAAATCCTCGTGTCGACTCCACGACGGTATGACCCGCGCGATGCACGCCAACGGATCGCAGTTGATATCGCTCAGCGCCGCGCACGGGAACAGCGACATTATAGTCATCCGGATGGCGCTTGCTGATTTAATACGAAAAACAGGCGTATGTATCACGCAGGCCCGCTGGGCTCCTCGGGCGGTCCGAAGTTGGCGAGAAGCTCGTCGGTGGTGATCGGGTCCAGAGACGGCGCGTTGGGGTCGGGCACGGGTACTTCCTCCTCGTCGTCGGCGTCGTCGTCCTCCTCCTCGTCAGAGGTCACAAACGAGTCGTCGTCCGAGTAGCCGTCTTCTTCGGTGTCGCTCTCGTCGTCGTCCTCCTCGTCGTCGTCGTCATCGTCTTCCTCTTCTTCGTCCTCCTCTTCCTCGTCTTCGTCCGTGGTGGTGGAGAAATCAGACTCGTTGTTGACCTCTTCGTCCGCCTTGTCCATAATCGGGTTCACTTCGTCCGCGACAAGGCGTGGCACCGGCCCTCTGGAGCGCAGCTGTCGGGTGGATGGTGCGACGGTGGCAACCATGCTGTCGCCTTCCTCCTCCTCCTCAGACGATGGCGGGGTCCATGTATCGTCGCTTGTGGACTCTGACCCCCACTCGTCCGTTGGCGCGACCTCTCCTTCTTTGCGGCGCAGCACCTTGCGTTTTTTTGTGGGTTGGTCGTTTTCAGTGGGCGTTGACATGGCAACAGTTGCTTGCGCGTGTTTCGTCTGGCTTTTATAGACATCTGGTATCTGACACGTCGTCGGCGCGATTCCATACGGTGCCACGTTTACTGACCTGTGTTTTTTTTTAATTTCTGGACACTGGCCGCCGAAAGCTTCGGGAAAACAATGTGAGTGTGCGGCATATCCATTTTTGTGTGTACATTTATTCTGATGGTGTACAAAAAAAAGCAGATCCGTCAGTTTATTTGCCGCCGCGCTCCTGTTTAGTGCGCCGGGGGTCGAGTGCAGCATCTACTCCACGTGCAAGCGCATCTCCCAGAAGCTGCTGCGGAACGTGAAGAAGTTCCTGGACCTGGTCTTTGTGGGCATGGACGTGCATCCGTACAAGGTGGTGCGCTCCAACTGCGAGGAACTCGTGCTGCAGGGCCCCGACGGGAAGCAGGATCTGCGCGTGGTTAACTCCTACCCGTCCAAGGTACTGCGTCATTACTCCGTCTTGGCCGCGTCGGGTTTGCGCATGAGCTGTGCTTGCAGTGGGTGGAGGTTGTCAGTGTACATGTGCAGCACTTTGGTCACGCCGTCCATCGACGCAAAGGTGCGGCAGAACCCCAGGTCCGTGTGCACTTTCTTAGAGTTGAACTCGTCCGATTCCTGTTTGAACTGCTGCATGATGGTGTCGTGGTATTTGGGCGTGGTGGTGACGTGCAGCATGGCCGTGGTCACGGGGCGGTTGGAGTCGACGCCGTCGCAGCCCTTGAACAGAGACATCGGGGCCCACTTCAGCTCCGTGCGCAGGTCCTCGTGGCTGGCCATCGGCGGGTGGATCTCGCACGCCCGGGCCGTCACATACTTTTGCAGTTTGTCAAAGTTTTCCGCGCCGAGGATCTTGCCCTGCACCGGCATGTGCACCTTGATCTTGTGGTCGGATAGGAATTCCATGTCCACGCCGTAGGACATCGGGCCGTCGCCAATCTGCGCGCCGAGGAGCGTGTTGCTCTGGGTGAAGGCGGAGCGGTAGAACGAGCCCTTGGAGTGGGTGACGTGCATGGCCAGGCGGGTGTCTTCTTTGGGGATGTCGGGAAATTTGAAGAGGTTGTTAAAGGGCGGCTGCACGGTCAGGGAGTTGACGAGATCGCTCATGGAGACCGACTCATCGGCGATGTCGACCTTTTTGGTGGTGACCTCGTCCGCGATGCACGCGGTGCCTTCGAGCATGCAGGTCAGCGGGTACGTGGGGTGGTTGCAGACGAGCGACGCGCACGCGTGGGCCTGGACGTGCTTCGGCCCGTGCATGTCGCCCTCGGATCCGTACGACGCGCCGTTGGCCGACACGAGGGTGATTTTGCACTCGAGCTCGTTCCTGTGCACGCGTTCGCCAATGTGCATGGCCAGGTCCATGAGCTTGATCTGGTCCTTCTTGGCGAACTGCCCGAAGAGGTCCTGCGGAAAGTAAGATTTCATCATGGTGTTGTACGCGAGCATGTTACTGGAGTTGTTAAAGAGGTCGTTGTGCTTAGCGTAAAGGAACCCAAGATGGTTAACCCCGTCGCGAATGAGCGCGGCCAGCCCCTCGCAATCGTCATCAATCAGCGACCTGCGCTTGCCCTCGAGGTAGTGCACCGGCTCCCGGAACGGACCCTTGAACACCTCGGAGAGCATCGAGCACTTGCGCGTTTTCGCCAGCTCGGGCGACTCGCACAGCGTCAGGTCCGGCGTGTAGGGCGTGGCACTGGCGGACCGCATCGGCGCCTGCGCGTAGGACGCGACGAACTTGGTCAGCAGATCGGGCGACAGCGCCTTGACCTGGTCGCACGTGAGCGAGTTGGTGTGCAGGGTCTCTGCCAGGAGATATGTTGCCAGCCAGGGCGGATAGTTGTGGGCGCCGTCGAAATCCAGGTGATACAGATTATACAGCGCCGCCTCCCCGCCCATGATGTGCGCCGTGAACATGGACTTGAACATGTCGCCACCGTTCTCCTTGGAGATTTCGAGGTTGGACTGCAGGCCCTTCTTCACGCTGTGGTCCAGCAGCTTCATCAGCTCCACGCACTCGTTCAGCTTGGGCTTCTCCGGCGGGTCCACGTTGATGTCGGACAGCACGGACGCGCGGAGGGAGTCGTTGTTGCGCAGCGCTTGCAGGTCGATGTGCATGGTGTTTTGCGGGTCGGGCACGAACTTTACCGCGACCGTGTTGCTGCAGAAGTTCGACTGGAACGGCTCCTCGCCCCCGTGGCGCGCGCGGTCCGCCAGCTTGTCGAGCCGAATGTGCCCCGCGCTTATGGGCTTCGGCAGGCCGTCGCAGTTGTCGCGGTAGTAGAAAAACATTTTCAGTCGGTCGGTCATTTTTGTCTCGCACGTCAGCGGTTTCATCTCAAAGTCAACCTTCAGCAGCCCGTTCTTCTCAACCTTCACGGTTTGGTGCGAGCAGCCGTCGCAGTTCGATAGAATCACGGTGTCAACGGTGTCGGACGGGAACTCGCCCTGGGAACTGAACGTGGTTAGCTTCGCGTTAAATTTCACGCGCATAGACATAGGCACCGGTATGTTCATATTGTCTTTAATACTCGCTGCACAATGGACGCGAACGTTTCAGTGGTGGTCCTCCTCGCCCACCGCGATGCACAGCTCCGCTAGGTCCCCGAACACGTCCGTGCTCTGCCGGATCCGGACCGAGAGCTCGCCCGTGGTCGACGACGTCCCGAGCTCCACAAAGTGCGGAGGGCACACGCGCACGAACAGATACACCTTGCGGTCGTCGACGTGGAATGTGAAGCGCGTGAGGTCCGTCCTCCGGTTCACAAGCGTCTCCACGCCTTGGCGCACGCCTCTTAGAATCCACCGCACGCGCGGGTCGTCCATTATGTTGTTGATGAACACCTGGTGGCGCGGCTGGATCGTGATGATGGTCGTGGGCAGGATGCAGATGTTCATCGCCGAGCCCTCAGGTATCGTGTTGTAGATGGCAAACCGCATTTTCGCCTCCGCCACTTGCTCCACCAGCTCCATCGGCGCCGCGTGCAGGTCGTATATCCCAGAGTCCAGGTCCTCGATGCTCCATATCGACACGGGCGACGACGACGATGACGACGAGATGGATTTGGGCGACTCCATATTATTGGCGGGTTTCCTAAACGCTGTACTCAAAAAAAACCTCCACCTCGAGCACCCCCTCGGGACAGGCCTGCACGACCTCGATCGTGACCTCCGACTCCGGAAACTGGTATTTGAACCCGGGCTGCACGAAGTCCGATGGCCGCGCCACATGCGAGACCGCGCACGACCGGAAGAAGATGTAGCCGATGCTCGAGAACGCGTAGCACTCGCTGGTCTCGCACCGCATCATTCGACGCACGGTGTGCTCGACGTCGAGCCAGTCATCAGTGTTGACGACCCAATGAACCTTAAAAGGCGTGCGCACGACTTGTGGGCGAAGAACTCGGTCATCAAATTGTACTCCCACCACTTGGTCAGCGTCGCCGCCACAGGGGGCTCGGTCTCCGACGGCAGCGGCAGCACATGCGGAATGGCTTCGAATAGTCTCGAGTAGAGATTCCCAGGTAGCGACAAGGCCCGCCGCATCCGCATCCGCGTCCGGAGGTCGTAGTGCCGCGTCAGCCCGGGCACCAGCGTCTGCAGGAGGATGGCGTCCAGCGGCAGGAACTGCTTCTTCAGCGGCACGTTTCGGTTCTTTTTGCGCCGGTAGAAGTTGGGCTTCAGGCGACGCAGCTGCTGGAGGCACGGCCGGCACACGGGCAGGATCGGCGACGTCCACTCCATAACCGCCGCGTACGCCACGGGCCCCTTCAGCGTGCGCTCGCGGATCATGTCGAGCGTCGACGACGCGGTGCACTGGATGATCATCCCTTCGAAGCTCCCGCACAGGAGACAGTGGTTGTGGTGGTTCATGTCTATTCCTGGAGAACGGCGGCACGGGGCGCCTTAGATACGGGTTCTGGGACTGATGACGTGGAAGTTCGTGGCGTGGCATTGCGGACGTGGTGATTGGGCGGGAGTAATGAATCTATAAGGGTTGAAGGGCTGTTTTATTTTTCCCGAAGGATGCTGTTTCCCATTTCTGATACTAATGGCACAGAAAGTGTGGGGTCTGTTTCAGAAGCGAGTATCATGCCAATTCTATTTAGAACTTTCACCCAGTAATCAACGCTTGTATCATCCTCAGTGATGTTGTATTCTAATGTTGCGATAATAGGCCTTAGCTGAGATGCTAGTATTGGATTTGGGTTTGCTAATTCTGAAAGGTCTTCTGCAAGATATCTAAAACTAAGATGAATAGTGTTTATATGATCTGCACTCAGCGTTGATCCCGGTGTTTCTTTTATCAATTGTAAAGACGCAATAAGAGTTGGTATGTTGGACTGAAGGGGTTTGGCAATGTTTATTCCTGGTACTGGTGTCTGCATTCGTTGAAGAATTGCAATGGCAGCATCTATTTTTCGATTTATTAAAGGCCTTGGCGTGCCCGATGCAAATCCAGCCATTAGCGTTCTCAGCTCCCCCTCGCACTGCATTATCTCATTCTCAATCAGCGCCTTCCGCGCCTGCACCCGCTCGCACCGCGCCACCGCGCCGGCCTCGGTTCGCATCATTTTAAGCCGAGCCCCATCGGGCTTTTATAAAAAAAACATGCAATGCCTCACCACACGCGGATCAGAGCGCAGAGAGCCCGCCATCATGTCCGAGGAGGAGGAGGTCCGCCCGCCGGTGACGGTACGTAAAGTGATGCTTCTTTATTTGCTGAGCATTAATGATTATTGTCTGGAACCAGGTTCACAATCTCGTAAGTACTGCCCAGATAAGCACTAGCGCGCCGCTGCAGCTGGACCGCCTGAACCAAATTTTCCGTTTCTCGTCGTTTAACAGGTGATACCTTATCATGCTCATATGCTCGTTCAAACTATTGACATTATGGTCAGGCGCAAATTTGCCGCCGTGACTATTAGATTAACGCGCCCAACGACGACGATACTTTTATTCACCAGCGGCAAGCTCGTCATCACTGGAAGCAAGTCTGCATCGGAATCCCTCTTGGCAGCGTACCACGTCTCCCGGCTGCTGAAACGTGTGTGCGTGGGCCAGCAGTTCAGATGCATAGCCTTCCAAATTCAGAACGTAGTGGGTGCTGCATTTGTTATTTGTTCGTTTGTCCTGGTATTTGCACGCTAACGGGTGTTGTTTAGGTCGCGCATGCGGAGCTTGCAATGAAAGACAAGGAGATACTCGATATAGAGGCTCTGTACGAGCGCTACCACATATATTCAACTTATCA
>Ga0247841_10012902_pt1 | contig 10795 bp, 8 predicted proteins | sample LaCruzMarch2015__2_FD_192410 | JGI IMG/M metagenome (GOLD analysis project Ga0247841, IMG submission 192410) | Freshwater microbial communities from meromictic Lake La Cruz, Castile-La Mancha, Spain - LaCruzMarch2015_18m | ecosystem: Environmental > Aquatic > Freshwater > Lake | place: Spain...
ACGCGATACTGGTCAACCACATGCATATCAAAGTTTGACATAACGGAGGTACTTTATGAGTACACAGCAAGCACTTCGTCAACCCCCGACGCAATCTCGCGTCGACACGCTCCGCTGGAAGATCATCGAGGCGCCCCAGGAAGTCTGTATAGAGCGCGCCCGGTACATAACCGATGCGATGCGGCTCAACTGGAACAAGCATCCGCTTACGAGAATTAGCCTCGCCTTCGAGCATATCCTGAACAGTATCAGTGTCATTATACGCGATGACGAAATCATCGTCGGGTGCCGCACATCCAAGCTCAAGGGGGCTCCCCTGTTTCCGGAAAACAAGTCGTTATGGATTGAGGGAGACCTTGAAAATTTCGATACCCGGGGACTGCAAAGGGCACTGATCACACAAGAAGAGAAGGATGAACTTGCCACGAAAATTCTTCCCTATTGGAAAGGGAAGACAGTAGAAGAGCGCATGCAAAAGCTCATGCCGGAAGACGTAACGACTGACATGGACAAATACATTTTCACCATGATGCTCGAGATCACTTACGGGATAGGCCATTTTACCATGAACCAAACACGAGTGCTTGCCCGCGGGCTCATTGGCGTCATTGAAGATGCCCGGCAAAAGCTGGCGTGCCTGTCCACTGAAGAGAAGAACGGTGAAAAAGGCCTCTTTTACGAGGCGGTGATACGCAACTGCCACGCCGTCATCTCCTTTGCGCGGCGCTATAGCGAGCGCTCGCTGGCAATGGCCAAGGCAGAGCGCAATAAGGAGCGGGCTGCAGAGCTCAGGGAAATTGCCCGCGTATGCAGCCGTGTTCCCGAGTATCCTGCCGAAACGCTGCATGAAGCGGTACAGAGCATTTATTTTATCCACCTGGTCTCACAGCTTGAATCGGGTGGAAACTCCATATCGCTCGGCAGAATCGATCAGATATTATTTCCATACTACCGGAAAGATATAGGAGCTGGTCGTATGACACCGGAGAAGGCACGGGAACTCGTGGCCATGCTTTTTATCAAAACGAATGAGATCTGGAATGTCCTCGAGGAGGCCTTCATCCCGGGCGGAGAGGGCACCGAGGGCAAGACCACGCAAAATGTCACAGTGGGCGGCGTGGGACCAGACGGGATGGACGCGACCAACGACATGAGTTATATCGCTCTGGATGCCTACGCTGACGTGAGAACAGTGCAGCCCAATTTCGGCGTGCGTGTTTCTGCCGATTGCCCCGAAAAGCTGATGCGTAGTGCTGTCGAGTATGACCGCGATGGCGTGCTGATGCATTTTTTCAATGATGAAGCTATCATCCGTTCGCTTGTGCAGGCAGGTCTAACGATAGAAGATGCGCGTGATTACGGCGTGGTGGGCTGCCTGGAGCCGAACGCGCAGGGTAAGACCTTCGGATCGACCTTCGCGGTGCAGTTCAGCGGCATCAAATGCGTCGAGCTTGCTCTGCTCAACGGAATTGATAATATCTTTGGGTATCCGAGTGGCATTGAATCGGGAGACCCTGCGGGATTTAAAAATTTTGAAGACCTCTGGAACGCCTATGATAAGCAAATGCGCCATTTCATCAACCAGATGGTCCGGGGGATGGATGTGCTGGACCGAGCGATTGCTGAAACCGTCCCCTCTCCATTTGCATCGGCGATGGTTGACGGCTGTCTGGACAAAGGCATGGATCTAACCAGGGGCGGTGCAGTCTATAATTCCACAGGCGTGCAACTTATGGGTTTTGCCAATGTGGTGGACAGCCTGTACGCTGTAAAGAAAGCAGTCTTTGAAGATAAACGATTTACCATGTCCGAACTGACTGAATGGCTATCTCGAGACTGGCAGGATGCGGAGGACAAGCGCACCTATTTCCTGAACCGCATTGTGAAATATGGGAACGACAATGACGATGTCGATGCGATAGCCTCACGGGTGATAGATCACTACTGCGACGTTCTGTCGAAATACCGCAACTTCCGGGGAGGCGCATTCTGGCCGGGTATATTCTCCGTCGGTTTCCATATAACGATGGGCGCTTTTACCGGCGCGACGCCGGACGGTCGTTTTGCCGGAGACGTGCTCGGAAACGGCATCACGCCGACGACGGGAAACGCCATATCTGGCCCGACCGCGATAATGAATTCCGTCGTGAAGCTTCCTGTGGAGCGGGTGTTTAACGGCGCTAATCTTAATATGCGTTTTCAGGGGAAGAATATAAGCACGACAAACCTTATGACTCTCATCAAAACTTATTTCAAACGTGGTGGCACGCAGGTGCAGTTCAATATGGTGGATTCGGCAATCCTCAGGGAGGCGCAGCATCATCCGGAAAAGCACCGTGACCTGTTCGTTCGGGTCAGTGGCTATTCAGCGGAATTCACTGGTTTGAGCGATATAGCACAGGACGAGATCATCAGCAGAACCGAGTTTGAAATGCGCCCATAAGCGGAATCACCACGGCGATCATTCTGGGTAATGCCGAAGACATTATAGTAATAAGCAAAGGGGAACGCGTATGAGTAAGGTGATGAGTACAGCTGATGCCATACAAAAGTTTGTCGTAAGCGGCGACTTCTTGTTTATCGGCGGGTATATCTGCAGGCCTCCGTTTGCGGCCATCCACGAGATCATCCGGCAGAAAAAGCGCGATCTCACCATCACCAGGAGCAATGCCGCCGATGACTTCGATATGCTTATCGGCGCGGGTTGCGTGAAGCGGTTCATCGCCACCTTCATCTCACTGGGTCTGTACGGCCTCGCCCGATGCTATAGGCGGTCTATCGAAAAAGGAATTCCCCATAAGATAGAAGTTGAAGAATATACCAACCTTTCGCTCCCGCTCATGCTGATGGCCGGTGCGATGGGGATGCCCTTTGTGCCGGTGAAGGACATGTTGGGGACTGACCTGATGAACATAAAATCCTTTATGGGTGAAAACAAATACAAGATGATAAAATCCCCTTTTGACGGAAGCCCGGTGATGCTTGTCCCGGCGCTCCGGCCGGATGTAGCGATCATCCACGTGCAGCAGGCGGACGAGGACGGGAACGCCCAGATGTGGGGCATCGGCGGTGATTGCAAGTGGGGTGCCAACGCGGCAAAAAAGGTGATCGTGAGCTGCGAACGGATCGTCAGCCGCGAGACCGTGGGTAAGGACCCTTCACGCACCATCGTCCCATCGTTTAAAGTTGTTGCCGTTACCGAAGAGCCCTTCGGTGCCCATCCCGGATATACACCTGGTTTTTATGACGTAGATTTATCCTATGGGTACCTTTACAAGGAGGCGTCAAACACGGTGGAGGGCTTCCAGGCTTTCATGGATGAATGGGTCTTCGGTCCGAAAGACCGGAACGAATACATACAACACTACATTCAGAAATTTGGATACGCGCAGTATAAAGGGCTCCAGGCCAAGTTCGATTACGGCTATCCCGTATCCTACGCCTATTGAGAGAGGAGGTGTGCCTATGAGCAATCATCCTGACGATTATATCAAACCGGAATTGATGGCGTGCTGCGGTGCCCGTGAAATCAAGGACGGTGATATTGTGGTAGTGGGCACCGGCTTTCCTGCGATGTCGGCAAATATTGCCCGGTACACCCATGCGCCCCGTGCCATGCTGATGCAGGAATCAGGCGTTTATGATGCGCGGCCTACTAGGCCTGCGCTATCTGTGGGTGATCCCTGCCTCAATCCCGGCGCCGCTATGACAGGCGGACTGGTGGATGTGATCGGGATGTTTTTACAGGGCGGATGGGTTGATGTGGGGTTCCTTGCCGGGAGCCAGATCGACAAGTATGGAAATATCAACACCACGGTTATCGGCAAATACGAAAACCCCAAGAGCCGCCTTCCCGGGTCCGGTGGCGCCAACCCGATCGGATCACTGGCGAAGCGCGGCCTCATCATCGCACTGCACAATATCAGGACTCTCACGGAAAAGGTCGACTTCATCACGACGCCCGGATACCTTGAAGGCCCGGGGGCGCGTGAGCGATGGGGACTTCCGCCGGATACCGGCCCCCAGGTGATCATAACCAACAAGGCCGTTATGCGATTCGACAAGGAGACAAAAGAGGCATACCTCGAAAGCTATCATCCCGGGACATCGGTTGCCGAGGTGGTTAAGCTCACTCCCTGGAACCTCAAAGTTAGCGATAACGTTTTTGAGACCGAACCGCCTCGGGAAGAGGAGATCCGGGTGATGCGGGAAGTAATCGATCCGCACCGGATGATACAGATATACGAGAAGCGAGGATATGTATAGCCGCGTTTCGAGGCGTGGCATGTGTCCCCTCCCCGGGATAAGAGAACAAGATTGAAGATCACCAGAGACAAGGAGGCTTTATGGATTACACAAAACAGCTTGTACGGTTCTGCTCTCAACTTTCTTTTAATAAATTACCCGCTGAAGTGACGCACAAGGCGAAGCTCTGCGTACTGGACTATGTGGCGAACATTTACGGGTCGCTGGAACTCGACGCGGTACGACAGGTTATTGATTTTGTGAGGTCTCTCGGGGGACCAGAGGCCGCAACGGCAATGGGCTGTGGGTTTAAGACCGGGCTGCAGAACGCCGCTTTCATCAATGGAACGACTGCCGAGGCAATCGAGGCTCAGGACGGACTCCGCTTTGGAGGTAATCATCCGGGGGTGGCTGTGATCCCGGCGGCATTTGTTATTTCCGAAAGCCTGGGGTTGCCGGGCACCAGTCTGATAGAAGCTGTGGTGGCAGGTTATGAGGTGGCCAACAGGGCCGCAGCGGCCATGCATCCTTGGCACACACTGTCGGGGTTCCTTCCCACAGGAACTTGCGGTACCCTCGGAGCGGCAGTCGCGGTATCAAAACTGATGGGGCAAGGGTATCCGGAGATGCTTAACGCGATAGGGAACGGCGGATATATTCTGCCCATATCCATGGCGGAACAGCTTATGGGCGGGTACACGGTGAAGATCGTCCAGGGCGGCCAGGCGGCGAGCGCCGGTATAATGGCTGCGGGACTTGCCGGAAAAGGTGTCACCGGCAGTCCGTATGTTCTCGAAGGAACGGAACTTAAAGGGGGCTTCACCCAGATAACCATGAAGGTGGATGCGAAACCGGAACGGATAACGGAGAAGCTGGGCGAGCACTATTCCATCATGGACATTTACTTCAAGCCTTACACCGCCTGCAGACACACCCACGGAGCGGCTCAAGCGACATTGACATTGCTGAAAGAAAAAAAGATGGCATCGGGCGATATCGATTCCATCACCGTCTTCACTTATGCTATAGCCGCTCTTGCCGTAGGTAAACACGTCCCTGATGCCGGAAGCTTTGTCTCTGCGCAATTTTCCATTCCCCATGTCGTGGCGGCATGCGTTCTCGATGGCGAACTGGGGCCGGCGCAGCTCACCGAGCGACGCATCGCGGACCCGGCGGTGATTGCGCTCGCAAAAAAAGTGACGGTGGAGGCAGACGATGAACTCAATAAAATGTATCCGGACAAAACCGCGAGCCGCGTGGAGATCATACTGAAAAATGGGGAACGGTGGACAAAGCAGGTGGACATTCCCAAAGGCGACCCCCGCGATCCCATGGAAGAAGAGGATGTTGCGCGCAAGGTGAAGTTTTTTTCCGGAAAACGTGATCTCAAAAAAATTGAACGGATCATTGATGAAATTATGAATCTGGAAAAGGCAAAGAACATCAGGGATCTGGTTTCCCTGATATAATATAACTTATTAAATTAAAGGAAAGAGAATGGATTTTACACTAAGTGAAGAACAGAAAATGCTGGTCGATACCATCAGGACCATGGGCCAGCGGGAAAAATTCAAAGAACTGGCGCGGCATATTGATGAGACGGGCGAATTTCCGTACGACCTGCTTAAAAAATACGCCGGCCTGGGACTGCTGGGCATGACCATTTCGGCCGAGCACGGAGGCGGTGCACAGCCCGCGATGAACGCTATCCTTTGTATAGAGGAGCTTGCCAAGTTCAGCCCCATGATTGCTGGGCCGGTGTTCGAGTCGAACGTAGGGCCGGTCAGGGTAATCGACATCTTCGGTACCAAAGAGCAGAAAAAGGCTATCGTGCCGGGTGTGTGCCGGGGTGAACTGAGTGTCTCAGTATGCATGACCGAGCCGGAAGCGGGGTCTGACCTCACGGCTCTCACCACCAACGCGGTGGAGGACGGCGATCATTATATCCTCAATGGAAGGAAATGCTTTATTACCGGCGCGGGACACGCCAGCCATTATATGGTGTACACACGCTTTGGAGGGATTAAGGGATACAAGGGAATCGGCGGTCTCCTCGTAGAGAAAGGGATGCCTGGTTTCAGCTTCGGCAAGCAGGAAATATTTATGGGACTGAGGGGTATGCCATCGTGCGATCTCAACTTCGACAATGTCCGGGTGCCTAAAAAAAACATGGTCATTCCACCGGGTGAGTTCAACAAGCTTATGTGGACCTTCGACATCGAGCGGTGCGGCAACGCCGCGATGTGTCTGGGCATAGCGGGTGGCGCCTTCGGGGAGGCGAAAGCCTATGCGATGGAGCGAAAGACATTCGGTAGACCAATATGCGAATTTCAGGCGGTGCAGTTCATGATGGCGGACATAGCAACAAAACTGGATGCAGCAAAACTCATGGTGTACCGGGCAGTAAGCGGCGCAGGACAGGGGCTCCCGTCGATATATGAAGCATCAATGGCCAAAGCATTCGCAAACGAGATGGTGGTGGATGTGACGAACACGGCCATGCAGGTCTTTGGTGGATACGGATACAGCACGGAATTTCCCATGGAACGCATGTACCGTGATGCGAAAGCATGGGGCGTGGCGGGCGGCACCATTCAGATGTTAAAAATAGGAATCGCCGGCATGATCTTCGGCAGGCGATTTGATCAGCGGAAAGGATAGAAAATAATTTTAAAGGGGGGATGAACATGAGCCAGTACTACAAGGACGCGGAAGATCTGTATAAAATATACGGATATTTTTTGGACAGGGTATTGCGTGACGATAAAATCGGCTTGAAGATGAGCAAGGCGGGCATCATTATTAAATTCATGTACACCGACCCGGACGCGGAGATAACAATCGATCTTAAAAACCCGCCAAGCAAGGAAGGTTATTACGGCACTGTTTATATGGGACCATGCGATATTAAGGAGGATGTGTGGTCAAAGCAGCCGGCCGACCATTCACATCGTTTTTGGCATGGCCTCGAAAACCCGATTGCCGGCATCACTAAAGGCATCATCAAGCAGGGTGGCAAGGTAACCGCCATGCTTAAGCTGCTGCCTGTAATAAAACCGGCCTTTCAACTGTTTCCGATTGCACTACATGAAATGGGTCTCGATAACCTGATCGTCACCAAGAAATAGACCTGTTGGGACAGAGGCTCGGATCCTGTAACGGTTTATTAGATGTCATTGAATATACTAACGGGGTGAACACCATGAATGGCAATACGGGAAAGATAGCATTGATAGATCTTACGGAAAATACCGTCGAATCATTAACACTTCCGGAAGAGACGTACCGGCGTTTTATGGGCGGCAGCGGTCTGGCTGCGAAAATATTCTGGGACCGGGCTGATTTTGCCGCTGATGCCTTATCCCCTGAGGCGCTCTTCATACTTATGAACGGGCCACTCACAGGCATCAGGCTCTCCGGCGCGAGCAGGATGAACGCTACCGCGCGTTCGCCGCTTACAGGAGGCATTGCTGAATCCTCCTGCGGAGGATATTTCCCGCCTGCACTCCGGTTTGAAGGGTACGACGGCCTGATTATAACAGGAAAGGCCGCAAAGCCATCATTACTGCTAATCGATAAGGGAATAGTAACCATTGAGGACGCAGGGTCTCTCTGGGGCAAGGGCATCCTGGAGTGTACTGCGGATCTGCGGAATAAATATGGAAAGAAGTCAACTTCTCTTGTAATCGGACCTGCCGGCGAGAATATGGTCCCCTTTGCCTGTATCCTTAACGAGGCCCATCATGCCTTCGGGCGAGGCGGCATGGGCGCCGTCATGGGATCAAAAAATCTGAAGGCTCTTGTGGTAAATTCAGAAACGAAAGAGTTGTCACTCACTGATCCTGACCGGATAAAAACGTTGGTCAAAGAACTCACCCCCCGTATCAAGAATCATCTCATTTCTCAGGTGCTTCATGACTTCGGAACTTCCGGGAATTTGGAAGGACATATGTACAGCGGTGATGTGCCCGTCAGAAACTGGACATCCAACTTTGACGAGGAAATGGGGGATGCCCTCACGGGAAGCACATTATCCGATCGTTTCCTGAAGAAAACAGCCACCTGCGCCTACTGCGCGGTGGCCTGCAAGAGAATAGTGCAGGTGGACGAAGGTCCCTTTGCACTTGACGAGGGGCCGGGGCCGGAATACGAAACTGTGGTGGCCTTCGGTAGTCTCCAGGGATCATCGGATCTGGCAGCCGTATGCAAGGCAGGCAGGATGTGCAATGATCTTGGCATGGACACGATCAGCGCAGGCGCAACAATTGCCTGGGCAATGGAAGCCTACGAAAAAGGCCACATTACTGAAAAGCAGACTGGTGGTATACCGCTTCTGTGGGGTGATATGGAAACGGTGATAAATAAGGTACTCCCCCTGATGGCAACGCGGAGCGGAAAACTTGGAGATTTGCTGTCTATGGGCAGCGCCAGGGCGGCGCGTGCCAGCGGCGGTAATTCTTTGGAATATACTGCGCAGAGCAAGGGCATGGAAGCGCCCATGCATGACCCGCGCGGCGGCCATGGCCATGCCCTGGCTTATGCTGTTAGCCCCCGGGGTGCCTGTCATGTGCAGACGGCTATGCACTTCATGGAAACAGGCGCGTGCAATTATCCCGTAATCGGCTTCGAGTTTGACCTGGAAGCCCTCACCCACGAAAAGAAAGCGGAAACCATGGTGCTGGCTGCCGCTATCGGCAGTGTGGAGAATAGCGCATGCCTGTGTCAGTTTGCTGATAGGTCACTAACCCTGCCGGAAATAGTTGAATTGATCAATGCGGCAGCCGGTTACGGGTATGATGTCGGCTCGATGATGGAAGCAGGATTGCGCATATTTCATTTGAAGCGCTGCATCAACTATCGTTTCGGATTCAGCGCATCCGATGATGATCTGACTCCCCGGCTCAAAGAACCAGCACGCGACGGCGACACCGCCGGAATCGAAATACAGTTCGACGAGATGAAGAACAGGTTTTACGAGATGATGGGATTCGATCCACTCAAAGGTATAGCGTTACGTAAAAAGCTTGAATCGCTGGAGCTGACAGAAGAGGCTGATAGTATATGGCCGCGGACTATATAAGAGTGCTGGCCACTGGTAAGTGACCATTTACTCTCATAGTAAAAAAACAATACATTATCAATTTCTAAGGGGGAAAAATATGAAATCCGGGCAAAAGATTTTCTACGGGTGGTGGATCGTTGTCGGAGCATTTTTACTCAACTTTGTCGGAATCGGCATCATCATGAACACCATGGGCGTGTTCATCAAGCCAGTAGCCGAATCCCTCGGGTTCACCAGAGGCGGATTCACTCTTTATTTCACGATTGCGGCGCTCTCCATGATGGTCATGGCGCCAGTCATGGGCAAACTTCTGGAGCGCTACGACATCCGCATCATCATGACCGTCTGCACCACGATGATGGCCGCAAGCTTCGCCCTCTTCTCACAGTGCCAGACATTGACACAGTTTTACATTGTCGCTGTGTTTCTCGGCATCGGCAGCGCGGGCTCGCACATCATTCCCGTATCCATGATGATCACCAACTGGTTTGTCGACAAGCGGGGGCTAGCCATGGGGATCGTCTTTGCCGCCACGGGTGTCGGCGGGCTCATCTTCAATCCGCTGGCAAACTGGATCATCATAAATTACAGTTGGCAGGCCACCTTTCTGACGTTCGGTCTGATTATCGGCGCCATCTCCATCCCGACGGCGATCTTCATCGTGCGCGCCAAACCGGCCGATATGGGGCTGCTCCCCCTTGGCGGCGAAGCGGCACTCTCCCGGCAATCCGCAACCGAGATGGAAGGTTTGACGGCGACTCAGGCGTTCCGGAGCAGCGCTTTCTGGCTGCTTGCGCTCATCATCCTGCTCATCGCCATCGCCAACATGGGCGTCCTGCACCACATCGTCCCCTACCTAACCGATCTGGGCTTTTCCTCCACAACGGCGACGATGCTCATGTCCCTGCACATGACCATGCTCGTGTTTGGCAAGGTTCTAGTAGGTGGCCTCGCCGATCGGGGGCTCCTGAAGGCCTATCTGATTTGCATGATTGGTCTGGTAATCTCTATTTCGCTTCTTTACGGGGCACAGTGGATGTGGATAGCTATCGTTTTCAGCGTCCTGTTCGGTCTCTCCATTGCTGTACGCACGGTCATACCGCCGCTCATGACAGCCAGAGTACTGGGGCAGAAGCACTTTGCCGTAATCTACGGATTTCTGAACATCTTCACGACGCTTGGCACAGCCATTGGCGTGCCTCTTTCCGGCTTCATTTACGACTGGACGAAGAGCTACTCCCTGGCATTTGCACTGTACATCGGGATTTGCCTGATCGCAGCCGCAGCCGGTATAGTCGTAATGAAAAGGCGCAGTAAAAAATGATCGATAATCGGCATATCAACCTTTTTGTGGGTTCACCACAGGTATGAACCCCAAAGCAAGCTTTGTGGTTCATACCTGTGATTTTCCATATTCTATATTTCTATATCTCAATAAGTGGAATTCGGTAAACGGTTTGTAAGAAGCTGAAAATAATATGTCTTTTA
>Ga0247841_10012904_pt1 | contig 10795 bp, 5 predicted proteins | sample LaCruzMarch2015__2_FD_192410 | JGI IMG/M metagenome (GOLD analysis project Ga0247841, IMG submission 192410) | Freshwater microbial communities from meromictic Lake La Cruz, Castile-La Mancha, Spain - LaCruzMarch2015_18m | ecosystem: Environmental > Aquatic > Freshwater > Lake | place: Spain...
TTTCTTGAAATTCTGTTTCTTTCATTGTCAGTGTCCGTGTTTTATTGTTCTATAATAGAAAACTAAGTCGTCCGATTTTCCATTTTCTATTCTTTTGGAAATTTTATTAATGGGAAATATTGTGGATTTATTTGTGCCAACATTAAGTAAAGCAATTAATTTTTGACCGTTGAAATTATGGTAGCCCCACTTTCCTCCAAGATTTTGTCTTATAATCTCTCCCAATAAGGCTCCAAAAGAAGCTGAAACTTTTTCTACATCTGCTTTTCCATCTGAGAAATACTGCTCAATCAGCTCTTCAATTAGGTTTATGGATTTTTCAGTATAATCTAGTTTAATATTAAAAACTTCTTTTGCAGTTTGAATTGCTTCCTCGGCTACCTCTTTTGTTTCTTTGGATAATTGCTTATATTCGTTCTTATCAGTCATATTGTGAGGTTCTAATACAGTCTGATTAATATGCCAGTCAATCTTAGGAAATTTTGTCGCCTTTTTATTCGGCGGTTGCCAAAAGAACTGATCACCAAGATGTTTAATCATGGCTTTATCGTTAATCTCATCTTCTTTGGTTCTTTTCGTATAATCTTCACGAGATTGCACGATTATTCCCGATTTTTTTTCTTGTGTATGCGCTGCCGGACAAGAAAGGAGCTTGTCTTTACCGATCAGCGAAATGTAATATTTACCAAAAAGGTTAATGAATGAAATATAAGGAATACCATCCTTAGTAAGAGATGTTCCCACTGATTGCTCGGTTGATATTCCCTTTGTGTCTGTATACTTAAGCCAATGTCTAGATTCAAGTGTTTCCTCTAATTCAATCTGGCCATAGACAGTTTCAGAGCCAGTGATTTTTTCTAGGTCTAGCAGTATCTGTTTAGGATCTTTTGTTCTTATAATACAATTTATCCTTCCCAGCCCATCTCTTGAATTTGCTTCAATAATTGCAAATTCATCTTTATTTTTAACAATTAGAATATCGGTGCCTAATTTAAGCAAATAGTTTTCATCTAAATTGGCGATTTCTACTAAATCATCTTCATTTGTACCAACTTTGACGAAACCTAGCTCTGAAAAATATCTTATTATATTTTCCATTTTACTGATAGAAAGATCTTTTCCGGTAAAGATTATATTTATTTCAACATTTTTTAACATTTAATACCTCTTAATTCTGCCTCTGATATTATTAATTGCTTTTTTAAGCGGTTTAGAAATTTTAGTTCTTGCCGCAACGTGTAGAGTATATGTTCGCTTGTTGGCTTTAGCGTATGCCATCTGTTTTTTTATTTGGCTTGTAAGCGATTGCTTATTAACATTTTTTACCTCGTGTACACCTCGTGTAAGTGAGTCGGGTATCGTGCCCCCCACATTTTTTGTATTCTTGATCAATTTATTTGATTTTAATACTTTTGTTTCAAAGGCCCTGCCTTTCGCAGCATTTGTTACCACTCTTGGCACAGCCTTACTTTTACTTGCCTTTATTCCTGCTCTAACAACTCCAGAACCTGGAGCAATAGGAAGAGCCAACATTACTGCATCAAACGCAAGCCAACCTGCATTACCAAATGATCGATTCTTTTTGAATTCATTTGCACTGTAGGCGACAGAAGCTATATCTAGGGCTGTTTCAACGTAGTCGTTGTCCCAAGAAACAATGTTATAGATACACCATAATGGATTGCAAAAAATCCTGCCTAACTCCAATGATGACATTTTCAGCAATTCTTACTAATTGATCCTCTGCTTCTAAATCAAATTGCCATTTGATAATATTGCTCTTTTTGTCATAAATAATATTTTGGTCTCCGTAATCAGTGGCTTGAACATATCCTTCCACTAACAAAGCTACAAGCCCAATCTTAATTGGGACTTTAGGTTTAATAATAACGTTTTCCAAATGATCCAGTGATAATGAGAACCCGATGTCTTTTATAAAATTATTCTGATCAGTTGTTAAGTCTAGACCATCAAAAACGATATCACTCTTTGTGTCTGCCTGATCATTTTCCGGATTAATAATCCATGGAGATTCTGGTTGCTTAACTATCCATTTTTTGATTCGCCGCTTTTCACTTAAATTAATTTTGACTTTGATTTTCATCGCTTTTTCCATTTAATCCATCTTTTAGTAGGTTTAGGAATTTTGGTTATTACTGTATTTATCGCGCCTTTTCCTTTGTTTAGTTTAGCAACTGCGACGCTATTGTAATGATACACTTTTGTGTTGTACTTCGGATCGTAATACTGTTTTCCCTTCTTAATGACAGTTTGAATGGTCTTTTTTGAAATATTTCGTTGCGCCATCCGCTTAGTAGCATGCCCAGTGAATTCCATTTTTTTAACTGCTTTTCCACCCTTGCGCGCCTTTATCCCAGCTCTTACAACCCCGGATCCTGGTGCAATTGGAAGCAATACCATAGCTGCATCAAATGCAAGCCAACCTGCATTGCCAAATGATCTATTCTTTTTGAACTCATTGGCGCTGTAGGCAACAGAAGCAATGTCTAAAGCTGTTTCTACATAGTCCCCATCTGGATCTGTATAATTGACAGGATTGTTTCGACAGTAGAGGTATTCGTTCTGGCTCATCGAGTCATCCGAATCCCCAGGATGCGGATCGACTGACACAAATCTTGCAAGTGTCGGGTCGTACCACCTTGCGCCGAGGTGGTAGAGCTGCGCGTCATTGTCCCAGAAGTAGGAAGCAAATTGAAGGTTGGAGTTTGCGCTACCGGTCTTGTTGGTTAACTTGCCCCAATCATCATACTCGTAAGTTGCGACGGTGACTCCGTTTTGGTCTCGGAGCATTACAATAGAGCCAAGACCATCTTCTATAGGATAATACTTATTTGCTCCTTGTTCAATGTATAGAAGAGCACCTTCTGCATCATAAATATATTTGGTCGAGACAACCCCTGCACTATTCTTCTCGGCTACGATCTTATCTCCATCATATTCATAATTAACATCGGCTTGGCCAGTGACTGAGCGCTTGGTTAAGCGTTTGTTGGCATCATAGGTGTAGTTAATGATGATATTGCCCGGTTTGGTGATTTTATTTAGATAATCATCACTGTCATATTCGTAAGTTGTAGTTTGAGAAAGATTGTATTCAGTCGCTGAAGTATAATTGGCGATTAGATCGGCTTCACTCTTAACTAATCCCGATATTCTGATTTCGTCGAAGCTAGCGTCGGCAAACTCAGCAGGAGCTGCGCCTGAGAGATTGGCGCCAAAAGTGATCTTTTGGGAGAATGCTTTAATTGGTTTCAAGGCATTCTTACAATAAAGATCGGTCGATTGGCAATAAATCTTCTCGCCTGCCTTTTGATCGTTCACAAAAATTTTAACAGATGGCGTTTCCCAAGTAACCGCGATCTTGTACCAATTTCCTTGTGTCCAAGCAACTGGATTTGTGGTTGACGTACCGTAATCTTTACCAGCATTTACATATTTAAACTGAATCTTATTGTCAGCAACCTTTTGAATTCTTATGTAATTGTTGGTATCAGCAAAATATTCAAACAAAGTTCTAACGCTGCTGTCAGAATTCCAGTTAGGAGATAACCAGAATTCAACCGTGCCTTTATCTTTTGTCATGTTACTTGACGAGGAATAAGTTAAATAATTTCCATTTGTTAAACTTAAAGCCTGACCATATTTGCCAGTCACATAAGAAGCAGCCGCTTTCGGATCATCTTTAATAAGTCCAGCTAAGTTTTCTCTACTATTCTTTAAGTCACCATTGAAATGGCTCAAAAAGTTTACAAATTCGCCATTGTCTCGACTTGTAATATTGCCATTGGCATCGTAACCGTAATATTCGACATTTCCGGCTGAATTCCCTTTTGAAATTAAGCGATTGCCATCATACGAATAGCCGACATAATTATTTGAACTGGAATTATATTTTTCAACTAAATTGCCTGCTTTATCATAGGTGTATTTATTATACGAACCGTCTGGCAGAGTGGTCTGCTTTAACTGATTGAAATTGTCGTAATCATAAGTTGTAATCTTACTGCCATCTTCAGTAACTTTTGTTCGGTTACCATTGGCATCATATTCATAGCCATAATTTTTAATACCAGCACCATTCTTTGTATTGTTGATGGAAGTTACTTGTGCGGCATTATTGTAGCCATATGAAACAGTATCGCCATTTGCCTTGTCGAGACTTGTAAGTTGATTGTTCTTATTCCTATGGTAGGAGAAATTCTGTCCGGCGACAGTTACTTTGGTAATTTCATCCGTAAGGGAGTAATTTTGAGCAACTGTTGAGCTCGAAGTAGTAGCTGATGTTAAATTAGAAACACGATCATAAGTGTAAGCAGCCGTTTGAACCCCATTATTTGCTTCTGACAAAAGCTTGTCATCCTTATCGTAGTTATAGCTAATTGTCTTAGTCTCTTTCGAAATTACTTTGATATTGTCATTTTTATCGTAAGTTGTTGCAGTTTCCTTGCCATCGGGGTCGGTTTCTTTTTCAACCCTGTCAGCCGCATCATAAGTTGCTCCGCTGCTTTTACCATTCGGATCAGAAATTCCCTTTGGATTTCCCTGCGCATCGTATTCAACTTTACTCTTAAATCCATAAGGATTGATTGTTTCACTTGGTCTACCAACTTTGTCGTTAATGTAAGTAGTTTTCAGATTATTTGGCGTTATTGAAGTTTCCAGATCGCTATTGGCATCGTAGGTGTAAACTGTTCTGTATCCATTTTTAGCGTCAATGGTAGCAGTAATCTGACCTTGACCGTTATACAAAAAGTTAGTCTTAAAATCAGTTTGATCGCCCGTTGTTGCGCTGCCCTTCGGCTCAACCTTAGAAAGCTTATTTCCATTTAGGTCGTAAGTAAAAGAGGTAATATTTTGAAGAGGGTCTTTTGTCGATAATAAGTTTCCAGAGCTATCCCACTCATAGATGATTTCTTTTCCTTCTGGAGTTCGCTCTTTTGTAACTTGACCTTGAGTATTATATTCAAAACCTGAATATTTTTCGACTTGCTGATCTGCAACTGTGCCTTTTTGAAGTTTAACTGAATCAAACCAAGCATTGCCGGTAATCGAGCCCGATCCGTTAGTGATAACCCTCATAAAAATTTCTGATGTATAAAAAGGATACGATCCTACCATCGAGGGAGTAGTAAAGGTGAGAGATTGATTGTTCCAATCATAACTAATCGGTCCGACAGCGGCCTTAATGAAGTTATTATCAGTTTGGTTATGATCATTGTAATTATATAAACCAACCTCGAGCTTGATTTTATCGGTGTTTTGTTTGTATTTCCAATAAAGAGTATATGTGGTGCTGGGTTCCATTTTCATGGAATCATCAACATCTTGATATGCGTTAGCAGATTTTCCATTGGTATTTCCAGCATAACCAATTACCTGCGATCTATCACCATCGACTTTATCTGTGCTTATTTCATAGACTTTGTTGTCTCCCGGACCGCCAAAACACCAGTAGTCGCCAAGGTCATTCCAATGCCACGATTGGTTTGAAGGAGCAAAATTACAAGTTGTGTCATAATCCTGTTTGCCATCTCCGTCAGCATCGCCAACCCTTGAGACACTTTCGTAACCAGCATTATGTAGATAATTAATATTATCGCCATCAACAACAGATTTCTTAGTTAAATTTCCTTTTGTATCATAATAAAATGTAGTTTGGACTCCGTTGCCGTTATAGCTGTCTATCATTCTCCAATCGCCAGTATTATAATCGGCAAAATTATATGTATTCTTTAAAGCCGGGACTCGCTGTTTATCCATCTGATAGACCATTAAGCCGGAAACATCATCGTAGCTTGAACCATCATAAGCGCCAGTGGGGTCAACTGTTGATGTAAGTTTAAAATCATCGTTGTAATCATACTCGGTAGTTTGAGCTGTTGGAGTCGGATTTGTATCGGTTTTTAGAGGAACAGAAACTTCCTTTGTGACCAGCCCATAATGGAAGAATGGGTTAATTGAAAAATAATAGCTTGAGGTGAAGTCAAGCGGATTCGCGCCCGCTTCGTTACCTTTTGCAGAAACAACTTTTGTTAGCCCTGTTTGAGAATTAATCGGCGCTTCATAAGAAATGGTCGTCTTTTTAGTAAGAGCATCAATAATTTCTGTCACCTTACCATTTACTGTGGTTATCGAAGTTAAATTATTTTTTGCATCTAAAGCCGAAGATAACTGATGATTTACATAATTAAATGTTGTTGTACCGATCAAGGTATCGCCAGAATATTTGGAAACTGTTTTTAAGTCACCATTATCATAAGTATAGGTAATTTTTTGACCGGAACTTTTATATTGAGGATCTTGATAGTTTAGATCTTCGATTCTTTGTAATCGATCATTGCCGTCGTAATAAAGCTTCACTGCTCTCGCGGAGCCATTATTACGTATCGCAACTAATTGATTTCCTGTGTATTCGTATGACAAAGTATTACCATTTCGATCGGCTTCTGAAACAATCTTGCCCGACTCGTCAAAAGTATAGGTCACTTTATTACTTGAAATACCCTTAAATAAATGGCTCGCCGAATCATATTTTAAGCCCCAATTTAATCCGTTTGGTCTGTGATCGCTGCTTTTATAATTACTGCTTGACGGATCAAGGATGCCTTCGACGTAGTTGCCGTTTCCGTTAGAATCGTTAAATTCAAATTGTGTGTCAGTCTCGTCGGAGTATATTACTTTTTTACGATCGGAAGATATTATCAGTCTCTTGTTTGCAGAGATGGTCCAGTTGTTACCAAAACGAGAGTCAATATTTTTTTTGCTATTATAGGCATGAGAAATTATAGTGTCAAACCCAAGACCATCAACAGACAAATCAGAAAAAGATGCGATCAAATTACTATTAGCCATATTCACATTCAAATTAACATCTCCAGTTGTTGTCGAAACATATCGCCACCAAGATTGTATACCAAGCAATTTATTGTCCTTGTCTTGATTGGAAAGGTTTGAGCCGTAAGTTATTATCAAATACGGTCTAAAGGCACTCGGATGTTCTTCTGCTGTATTGTAATGGTCAACTGTATAACTGGAAAGAAAATTTCTACGCGAATCAGTCGGACTTTGAGTCTTTAGCCCGATCCCATAATTTGGTTGTCCAGTACTCCATTCTTTCACTAAATCCGTCACATCATAATTCCACCAATTATATGCCAAATTTCCGGAAGCGCTACTCGTAAATGAGGTTGAAGTTGGTTTGTTGTCCCAATTAATGGTTCCTGGGCTCCAGTCGGTACTTGGTTTAAACGCTCGAATTCGAGTAATTGTGGGATTTCCCTCATTTGTTGAGATTCCTAGAACTGCAGAATCAATATTCGTTAAACTAGGCAAAGAAAACTTCAGAAACGACTGTGATTCTCCGCAATATGTCGTCTGTCCGACTTGCATTACTGAATTTGATTTAGAAATAGTTCCATCGCAAGCACCTTCATACACCGATGCATTTGCGATTACGCTCCCTGACTGATCGGGAATAATAATTGGAGGATCGATAACGAGCGGATAGCCGACTTCCGATCCTAGTAAAAATTGTTGAAGATCAATAGTTGCCTCAAAAATTTTGTCGGATTTCTTTTCAATCGAAAATTTACCTGACATTGGTTCATGATTAATCCTTCCGATCATATTTGGATTATCTAGTTTCCAAACCAACTTATTTTGTGGGTCAACTACCTCAATGCCATCACTTTTACTTTGCAAACGCAAACCTTCTGAGAGTTCGATTGAATAAGTGAGACTTTTTGTCGTCGGCACATCATTTAATATAATGTCTTCTTTCACAATATCCTCTCCAACCGTATATCCGAGATCGACATTTTCAAATACATTCTGATAAGAAATATAATTCTGATCTACTTTAGCCTCGACTGGTTGACTGCCAACTATACCGATTTTCATAGAATGACCGTTTTGATTTATACGCAGAAATGCTCCCTCGGCTTTCTTTTTAAATTGAGCGTCATATCTGTTAGCTTTATTTTGGTAAACGAAATTATCACCAAAGTTTCCATCTGCTAAATTATTATCGATTGCATTCCATTTTCCATCCTTATCCTGATAATTTTGTGAGTTGGCTGTTACTATCGAATAACCTGAGCCATCTTCATTCACAAAAGTATTTGAATTTGCCGTTCTTTTCTCCGTATTTTCTTTAGCTGATGCTTTATCAGGAATTATAGACAAAGATTCCTTTGCTTCCTCTTTAAACTTATTGCTTTTGTTTTCGCTCCCATTTACAAAAAATGATGGAGACAACTGGACCATCATTGAGAACATTAAAAAATAGCATAAGAACGTGCTGGTGCCCCTCCAGATACTTTTGAAAAAAAGTTTCGAGTTCATTTTTTCCTTTATAAAATATTAAGTTGTGTTTGCTCGCATCGTATCTTTTTAATCTCACGCTTGTCAAGCTTGCACAAAAATGGTTAACGTTTGTTATATAAAATCACAAGTGTGATTAAGAAAAGATTAAGAAAGGATAAATATTTCTTAAGAAAAGGTCTTGCCCGAAATAATTCAAGCAAGACCGAATTGTTGGGCGATAGTGCCCTTATTGTTTCTCAATGCTGTCCGCCCAGATAATGGGCAGATTATTGGTTAAAGCTGGAATCGTCGTGTGACCGACTGATTCAACTACGCCTCGGATCAAGCAAAAGTCTTCTTCTACAAGATCTCGATCAAGATTGGGAAAGTCAGAGGCTTTATAATACACTCTGTATCCGATCGAATGATCTTGCGGGTTATACACCTCGGTTCTATCATCTAGAAGGATGTAATAGTAGCCAACATACGGGTCAACCCTCATCGGCGTTTTTATTACTCTTCCCCAAGTCGTAACTCGAAGACCTGAGATGGGACAGCCCCTGCCGTTGCAGGCTTCTATAATGTTCTTCTCATGGGTTGCCAGATAGCGAGGCAATGTATTGCCGCTGCTCACTTTCACCACTTCATCGGGCGCAGAGATAAGCTTTTGCCCATCCATTGTCGTGATTGTGCCTCTGGCATCTACTTTGTCTCCGGCTAAAAGCGAAATAGGTGAGTGTAGTTTAATGCCTCGAGTTCGATTCTGATCCTCGATCATAACCCACCCATCGCTAAGAACCTTCGTGACTAAGAATTCGACCAGAAGTGACTTAGCTGGATCGAAATACGAGTCATAGATATTCGCAACATTGTAGGCACTCCAGAATACATACGGGGTGTAGCGGTAAACTGAAGATGTTGCTCTATTGGACAGAAGCACATCATATCCATCAGACGTATGGAATGTTTGACCGACTTGATAGTCGCTAAACCCTGTTCCTTGAGCCCGCTCGTAGTTGTAGCGTAACTGCCAAGCACCATTCTCAACTTGCTTGGTGAAACCTTCATAAATGTCCTTAACATTGTTGCCGTTATAGTCCCCGGTAACGCCTGCGTAGCAAAAGTATCCCATTGATGCTGTCATTGCCCAATCATTCCAGACAGAGCGTGTTAACAGTCCTTGCTCTTTTTGTAGATAAACCAGAATAACCTTAGGACTGACTGATCCAGTTGACTCATTGATGACAATACCGTTCCAAGCACCACCAGCCTCATACTTGCCCTGTGCCGCATCCCAGATGATCTGTGCAGCCGAGCGTCCTCTGCCTGCTGCTGAATTGTCAACATAATCCTTAAGAAATGATCCCTTAAGGGTGAGAAAAGCTTGAACTTCTCCGACAGTCATTGATCGGGTGTCTAAAAACACCTGATCAGAAAGGATGTTATTCTGGCGTCCTGAGGCAATAAAATCCTCTTGAACGCCAGCAAAAGCAGTCCGAGAAAGCAGCGCAAGCACTACCAGAGTGACGATGAGTGCAACTTTACGAAACACTAGATTCACCTCCACAAAAAGTTCGACCATTTTCAGGTCATTGTATTATAGAACATATTTTTTGGCAGATGTCAAATGTAGGGGTCTAAAAATCTGAAATTTTCACATTAAGAAAAGATGAAGAAAATATAAAGAATAATATTCAATCAACAAAAATCAGCGCACTAGCGCTGGGGCCGGTACGCTGATGATGAATCTACAATCTTTTATAAATAGTACGAATCAATCATGAAAGATTATTGTAGAATTTTCGGCCAAGAACCACACATGCGAGCTGCAACATGGCAAGTTGCGGGGATTTCTAGCGCTGGGTGAAAATCAAGTCGTACCCAACTTTCACAGCGCCGGGTTGGCAAGTAGCTAGCATTTGCGCAACTTCAGTATTTTAGCAATTTAGATTGATATGGTCAACCGTTTAACGCTCTTACGCTAAAAGCGTAAAACAGTAAATAAGATTTTTTCCTATTTACATCTGAGCAGAAATTAATTTTCCTTTTCAATAAAAAAACTCCGCAAATAAATTCCATAGTCTGCAGAGTTTAATTATTAAGTCTATTTAGATTCAACAGCCTCAACAGCACTAGTAACCTTCTTAAAAGCAAAAAGGTTCTCGAATATTTTTTTAGAATTTTTAGGAATTATCTTATTATCGCTCAAACTATAAACCACGTTTTCCCAAGGCTCTTTATAGCAGTTAGGCATATGCTTGTAATTATAGTGATTTAATTCCTTTTTTAAATATTCTCGAAGAGCAGGTTTGTGAGATTGGATATAGTCAAGGGTATTTTTTATATTTAAATCGTTAGCAAGCGCAATTTCAAATTTTCGCTTTATTAGCCCTGAAAATTTTGTTTTGATATACGAAAGAATCAGATCCCTGGTAATTGAAGGAGGCCCAAGTTCACCAGTCGCAATGAT
>Ga0247841_10012905_pt1 | contig 10792 bp, 8 predicted proteins | sample LaCruzMarch2015__2_FD_192410 | JGI IMG/M metagenome (GOLD analysis project Ga0247841, IMG submission 192410) | Freshwater microbial communities from meromictic Lake La Cruz, Castile-La Mancha, Spain - LaCruzMarch2015_18m | ecosystem: Environmental > Aquatic > Freshwater > Lake | place: Spain...
CACGCCGCTCTATTTGACTGCTTCGGAAATCGGCGCACTTTATCACTTTCCATTTAAGACCGATTCGTACGCCGAAGATTTAACCAGAGTAAGAAGCCGAGAACTGCCAGCGCCGCTGGTTATGAAAAATAATAAAGATTTAGATGTAGTGTTTGGCCAAAATGGTTATGGCAACGCTATGACCTTAATCGGTTTAACCGACGACGACCGCTCGCGCCACGTTTATTTAATTGGTCAAACGGGATCCGGTAAATCGACGATTATTTACCATATGGCCGCCGACGATATTAAGAAAGGCAGGGGTTTGGCCATCATTGATCCGCACGGCGATTTAGGGGGAGATTTGTTAAAAACCGTGCCGAAAGAGAGATTCGACGACGTGATCTACTTTAATCCCTATGATATCAAATATCCGGTTGGTATTAATCTTTTGGAATTAACGCCTAACCTTGACGATGACGAACTCGAGCTGGAAAAAGAGCTTGTTTGTGAAAGCGTCATTTCGGTCTTTAGGCGTGTTTTCGGCAAAGAAGAAGATGCCGACGCCCATCGCATCGAATATATTTTAAGAAACACAATTTACACGGCTTTCAGTATCGAGGACTGCACCATCTTTACAGTTTATGATTTATTAAACAATCCGGATTTTAGAAAGCAAACGATAAAGAAATTGACCGATGAAGATTTAAAAATGTTTTGGCAAAATGAATTCGGCAAAGCCGGCAATCTTCAAATTATCAAAATGGTCGGTGGAGTCACAAGCAAAATCGGGCGGTTTCTTTTCTCGCCCATTACCAAACGGATTTTAGAACAGCCCCATTCGACAATCAATTTCGATGATATTATGAATTCGGGCAAGGTTTTAATCTGCAATCTGGCCGAAGGAAAACTCGGCGAAAACACTTCCAAATTACTCGGCACAACAATTATCGCCAAAATCCAGCAGGCTACAATGCGCCGAGCCAGAGCCGAAATGTATAGTCGAAAACCGTTCTATCTTTTCATTGATGAATTCCAAAACTTTGCCACCAACTCGTTTACGAAACTTTTATCCGGCGGACGAAAGTTCGGGCTTAGAATTACTATCGCCGAGCAGTCGACGGCTCAACAAAGCGACCGTAATACCGTTAATGTCATTTTAGCCAACACCGGCACAGTGATATGTTTTAGAACCGCCAGCCCGATTGACGAGGATTTGATGCTTAGTCAATTTTCACCGGCTGTCAGCAAGGGCGAAATCGGCAATCTTCCTCGCTACCATTTCTACATCAAGCTTTCGGCCGGCGAGCCGCAGGAACCTTTTTCCGGTGAGACCTTTCCGGTGCCAGAATTTAAGGATTCGGATAGATTAGAACATCTAATTGAAGCGTCGCGGAAAAACTACACCATTAAATACGTGAAACAAAATAAAGTTGTGAGCGCGGAAAAAGCGCCATCCGCAGAGCCTAAAAAAGATACTGTAAAAGCCGTGAAACCGCAACCAAATAAGCCGGAAAGCAAGAAACAAACCGCTATAAAACCAGACGGATTTTTACCCTCGCGGCGGGGGTAAAATAAAACGGATTTTAATCTTAAGAATACAGAATTGTTTATACTCAACCTATATATACGCGGTGTAGGTAGGGTTTGGCAATATGTATATTAATCATAGATTTAAAAATATGTCCTACTATCAAAAAATAACCAAAAAACAACAAGAGATTCTCCGTCTCCTATTCAGATTCCGCTTCATAAACCGAATTCAAATCCAACAGTTTCTTCACCACAAAGACCGAAAAACAGTCAACGAATGGCTCAAAGACCTAGTCGAGAAACAATACATCAAACGAATTTACACTGAAACATTCCCTGAAAAGACCAAACCGGCGATTTATTATTTAGCTAAAGGAGGGATTAGCTTTTTTAAATCCGAAGGTGTCGACAAAGCACTACTCGGTAAACTGTATTATGAAAACATCCGCTCGGAAGACTTCATTAACAGTTCCCAACTTCTGGCCGATATTTATCTCGATCTTTCTAATTCCAAAAATAAAAAAGCCGACTTCACCATGACTGTGGCAAGCGATTACCCGACCCACCCCTTAGCGGATCCGCTTGCTAATCTCTTGCCGAGTGCCTATGTCGAACAGAAAAACAAAAAACAAACCGATTTGTATTTTATCGAAATCATACCGGATCTTCCGATTGAAAGAATCAGGGGACGGCTAAAAAAATATATTTCATTTTACGAAAGCAATGAATGGGAAGGGGCAACCGGCGAAGATTTCCCCACGCTTTTAACAATCTGCCCGAACATTCAAATACTAATTTATGTTAAAAGATTTTTGAAAAGAAAAATGATTGAATCTAACACCGAGTCATTCACTGCTCATTTCACCACGGTTGATAAGGCCAAGAAACTCGGTATTATTGGGGATATCTGGGAAACATAATAAATAATACTCAACCATAAAAAAGGCCCGGAAATCCGAAGACTCCCGAACCTTTTATTTAGTACTCACTGGCAAGCATAATCGTAACGATTCGTTTACAGCCGTTCGAAAGCGGATCCTCAAAGCGTTTTAATTGATCGTCGAAATAATCTATCTTCCAAATAACGCTTTGACCCCTCCATTCAAAACGGCCCAAATCGTGCCAGCCGTAAAAATCGTCATGCTTGGTAAACTTATCAAAAGTTCTGACAGCTCGAAGCAATTCCTCGATCTCCGGTAACTCTGCCGCCTTTTTAGTCAGCGTCACATTCAATCCCAACTGCCTGGCGACATCGTTTCGTCTCGCCATCTCTTTAAATCTTTCTTCCTGATTCATATTAACCTCCGTTTTATTTTAACCCAAAGAAAAAGGCCTGAGAACCGTCATCGTTCCCAGGCCTAAGACTTATCAATACTCATCAGCGAGCATTATTGTCAAAACCCTCTTGCACTCCGGCGTCGTCGGGTCTTGCCAATGACCCAATGCCTGATCGTAGTAATCAATCTTCCAGAAAACCCTTTCTCGCTGCCAGATGAGTGAACCGAAGTCGTGCTCGCCGTACGGATCATTGTCATTAGTAAACCGATCGTAGTCGCGCACCGCGGCCAATAACCCCTCGGGATCCGGTAAGTCCCGAGCTCCCGTTGTCATCACCACCCCGAATCCCATGCGGCGAAACCCATCGTTCTTTTGCGCCACGTCTAAAGTCTGAACACAATTCATTTTGTCCTCCATTCTATTACTTTTAATCATCAAGACAAGCGAATCGACCTTCCGCCTGTCCCAAAAAGGACTAAAAATAAACAGGGCGGACGGGTCAAGGTGGAGCACCCTACGAGATGAACGACCTTGAGGCGGACGGCCTGTTTATTTTATGCAATTGGAGGACAGGTGGAAGAAGACCATATTCTTTCAGTTAAAAGATCTGAGCGTTTATACTTTAACGAGCCGGCGTCTTGCGAGACCCGTCAGCGTCGAGCTAGTGGCCGAGCGAGCATAACGAAAAGCGGCAGAATAAGCAGTCTCTTTTTAGAGTCTGCGCAATTATGCCGATTAGAGATCCTTATTTGTTCCCAAGAGAGAACGGAAGGAATGAGCCGAATGAATGAGAGTGGCCTTCTGTAGCCCCTTGAAGGCGTCTCGAAATGAATGAAGGCGAATGACTGGAGTGAGCGTTGTCTTTTTACGCAATTTCTTGTAATCTAGAATCAGTATGGAAAGCTTAGATCAATCAATTATCACCGATCCAGATTCAGAAGATAGTCCGGAAAACTATCAAGCTTTTCGGGATAAAGAAAAAGGAAATAACCTTTCGGAATTTACGCCCGAACAGCAACAAGAAATCGAATCTAAACGAAAAGTTCTATCGTCTTTAGCTTTTTTTATCGGTAAAGATTTTAAAATGCCGGTTGAGCTCAATAAACCGGGTGTCGGTTGGCACTGGGATTTTAAGGAAAATGTTGTTCGGATCGACCCTCAAGATCTCTTAGATAAACCAATGGATTATCTTCGGTTTGTTATCTCTCATGAAGGCGGGCATCGTCGAATTTCAAGAACGGATTTTATTCCGGTGGAGACTTGGAGACAACCCGGTTTTTCTTTTATGATGAACGCGATTGAAGATCCTAGAGATAACAATTTCGTCGCCGAAAATTATCCAAAATTTAGAGAGCAAATGGATTTAGCCTATGAAACAAATCTGGATTTAGAAAATAAATCAAAAGAGAAGGCAAAGGTTAAATTGGGCTACCAGCCCAGATTTATGCAAGCCGGTTTTGAATACATCAAACAATGGTTTCGCGAACAAAAAGGTGAAGAGTTGGCAATCGACGAAACCCTGCCTCCTGAAGTTAAAGAAGTAATTACTAAAACTCTGGAAGCGGCACATACTTCATGGTGGACATATCCGTCCCATGAGGAGGCGAATCAAGACGAAGAATTCATCGAACGTTATGCCGAGGCTTCATACAAAATTAACTTGGAACAAGTTTGGCCCGAGTTTCAAAAACTAATCGAAAAGGATATGGAAGACCAAAAAACCCAAGAGCTACTAAAAGATATGGAGCAATCTCAAGGAGAAGGCCAAGGTTTGCCCCAAGAATTAAAAGATAAATTATCCCCCGAACAGCAAAAAGAACTGGAAGAAGCGATTGAAAAAGCACTAGAAGAAGCGCAAAAACAAGACGGCCAGGATGGCCAACCAAAAGAAGACGAGCCGCAAAAAGGCGGTCAACCGATCGATCTGGATTCTCTTTCGGAAGAACTGAAACAGAAAATCAAAGACTATATTGATTCCCTGCCGGAAGAAAAAAGACAGGAGCTACGAGATAAAGCGCAAAAAGCCATTTCGGAATTCGAAAAAGACCTTGACGACGAAATCGGCGTCAAGATGTCGGAAGATCCGAATAAAAAAGCCGAGCGAGGCGAGAAAACAGGCGAAAAAACAATCACAGAAGAAAAACCGACTGCGATAGAACAGCCGACAGAAACACCGCCAACAAAAGAACTGGAAGACTATCGCCAAATGATCGCCGAGACATTGCAAAAAGATGCCAACGCTTACGAGCAGAATCGCCGGGAAGTAATCGATATAATAAATAGTTTGGAAAACGACCTGCGGGAAATTTTTGTCTCTCGACGTTTACATGCATGGAAGGGTGGATTCAGGTCTGGCAAGCGTATCGATATCAAGCGAAGGATTCAGGAAAAAGCCAAAGAGATTTCAGCGATGGAAAGTCGGGCGTGGGAAAAAAGAGAGCTTCCCAGCGAAAAAGATTATGCCATCAGTTTACTAGTTGATTTGTCCGGTTCAATGCGAGGCCCGAAGATTAACGAGACTTTTAAGGCGGTTATCGTGTTGGCGGAAGTCTTAAACCGTCTTTCGATTCAAACGGAAATACTGGGGTTCAATGACCGAATTTACGAATATCAAAAGTTCGGTGAAGACATCTCGAGCCAGGCAAGGGAAAATATGGGCGGCATGTTAAAAGAAGTTAGAACCGACAGGGCGGCCTATAATGACGACGGCTGGGCGTTAACTCAAGCTTCCGAGAGATTAGCGACACAAAAAGCGAAAGAAAAATTCCTGATCGTTCTTTCCGACGGAGTGCCGGAAGAATCCTCCAAGCACTCGGGAGCGGCATATAATCTTGACTCGGTTGTTTCGGAAATCGTTAAAGAAACGGATCAGAAACTTATCGGTTTGGGCATCGGCCCCGGCACGGAGCATGTGGCGCATTATTATCCGAACAGCTTGGCCGATGTCGGTTTGGAAGAAATGGCCGAGAAACTGGCCGATCTGATTCGGGAAGCTATTGCGAACTACGACAAATTTTAATACTATAAACATATGAACAATAAAGATTTCGAACAATTTATTGATGATTCGAAAGGCCAAAAAGAACTTTCTTTGGCAATCGCAAGGGATCATGAAGAATTCAACGATTTTCATAGCGCCCTAACGGAAAAAGGCTATATCGGCTCCGATGATATTTTTTCGATCTTGCCTCACCTTGACACTCACAAAAAAGTCTACTTTGTGATCAATGATAAAAGCGCTAAAAATCTCTATGATTTAGCGATCCAATATCCGACAGGTCAAGTCAACCTATTAGATCCAAGCTCGATGAAAAATCAGAGTTTTGATCCTGACTATAAGAACCACTCACTAATCTTACTGACAACGGCAGAATTTCTTTCCCATTTAGCAAAAAATAATTTAGACTTTCTCGACAGCGTCGGGATGGTTTACAGAAGTTAGGGCCAAGTTATGCCAGAACATAATTCAACTGAATTTGGTTTTGCCGATATTCGGGAAGGCGGGGCAGCGAGAGAAACTCAAACCCGAACACCTGATGGTCCAAACGACGAGTCAAGAAACGTGCCGATTTTTGAAGACGAAGATTCCGTCTCGTATTTAGGTGTTCGTTTGGAAAAATCCAAAGGCTCCAGTGGTTTTGTGCCCGATCGAGAAAAATACGCCGATTATATCAGTGACAGGTTCGCTCTGGAATTGCAACAAAAAATCGCGGTTTCACTCCTACAAGGCGACCCGATGTTGATCGAGGGCGGTACCAGTATCGGTAAAACGACGACTGTCCGAAAAATGTGCGCCGAGCTTGGCTGGGAAGTGCATTACGCCAACTTAAACGGCGCCACCGATGTCGAGGACTTGATGGGACGGTATATCCCTAATCCGCAAAAAACTCATCCGGACGATCCAGAGTATATTTTTGCTGACGGTAAAGTGACTTCCGGTCTTCGCCAGGAAGAAGGCAAGAAAAAAGTCATCATTCTCGATGAATTTAACTCTTCGGCTCCCAATATTTTAATTCGTCTCCATGAAGTGCTTGACGCGCTGGAACGGGATGGCGAAGTCGTGCTTTCAGAAGACGCATCGGAAGTTGTTAATGTTGGTCGCGAGAACACGAAAGTAATTGCCCTTATGAACCCGCCTGGCCGAGGTTATTTCGGCAGAGAACCGCTCGATCCGGCACAACTTCGCCGATGGGTTTATCAAAAAGAAGCCACTGAACTGCCGGAAAACACATTCGCTTTCTCTACAGAGGCACTGTTTGGCATCGGTGCCCAAATAGAACAAATGCCGACAGAAAAATATTTGCAAGCCGCCGACCAAGCGCTTTCTCGCGAGCAATTGGCCGAAATACCCGGTATCAAAGAGATCTTAGCTAAATATCAAGAATTTCATAAGGCCGCCAAGGAACTAGTCAAGCAAAGGCAGGTGGCCGCCGACCAACCCCAACCTTTCACATTTGACGATCGAATGGAACCGCACAGAATCAGTAATTTTGTCGCTCGCTTTTATCAGGGCGACCTAAACGAAACATTCCAAAGCGCTTTGCGTTATTATTATGTCAATAAGCTTGAAAACGCGGAAGACCGGCAAAAACTGGAAGAATTAATCAACCACGTCGCCTATACCGCTCCGGTCGAATCCCGCCGCCGCGGATTACCAGAAACAGAAGCTGAAACCACGCCAGAGAGCCCGGAGAGCACTTTAAAATCAAAAGCCGACAGAGAGATAGCCGATATTCTCGGCAGCCCGGAAATTCCTGATTCGGTTAAAGCCGCGCTTTCCGGTGAAACTCCGCTGCCAGCGGAAATCGAAGCCCAAATCGAAGCCGCCAAAGGTATTTTTGGCAAGGACTTTATCGGTCCGGAAGAAGCCAAAGCCGCTTTCGGTATCGAAACGGGTGTCGTGCCAGCAATTCCATTCGCCAAAGAGGAATTGGAGCGAGCCCAAGAACTTGGTCAGATGCTAATTTTGCGCTTGCCAATCACAATGACCCAAATCAACGAAACACTCAAAGGCAAAGTCAAAGACGGTAAAAAGTTGCTCTACCACTCAGATGAGTCAACAGGAAAACTCAAAGACGATACATGGTATAAAGACGACGAGTTTTTCAACGAAGAACTACCGCAAGCCGGTTGGGCGTTGGCTTCCAAGGAAGTTGTCGCCGACTCAACAAATAAGAATTATCTGGAGCAGACCAATACTTTAATCAATTATATCCAAAATGAAGTTTTCAAAGGTAAGACCTTGCCGGCAGAATATGCCGAAGCCATCGCCGAGTTTAATGGTTTTATGAAAGCTAATCCGGATTTTGCCGACAAAGTTACAAGCGGAGACGACTCAATCTGGAAACCGGCCGCAGCCCAGTTGGAATCATTTAAAATCACCGAACTCACTAGACAATCGCCAGCCGAGGCACTTTACGATATCGCCGCATACTTTCAGACCAATGATGAACGCCTTTTAGAAAATATGTATACATGGACAAAGCGCCGCGTTTCCGATGGCGGCCTCGTCGGTGTTGGCCCTTTCGATGCTCTTGGCGCCTCTGTCCTCAGGCTCAGGCCTGGCCCTCGCGGTGGCTTTCTGGGCGTTTCCTTCTCCCGCAGTCATTGAGACTTTGAGCTTTGAATTTTGAATCTTTGATTCCGCCGGAGGCGGCCGACACAAAAAATATATTAAGGAAAAATATGAGTGAACTTGGGCCATCGCCCGAACAATCTGAAATTGAAACACAAGGCATCGCGCTAGCCCAGGAAATCGCCGTGCTTAGAAGTCAAGCCAGCTCGGACGAAGATTATCAAGCAATTCTTTTAAAAGCTCGCGAATTAAAGGGTCTTTTCGGGATCGGTTCTTCTGAAGCAAAACTTTCAGGCGAGATTAGCGAACAGATGGTTGAAGCAAGAGAAGTTCTCGGCGCGGAAAACTTTATCGGGCCAGACGAAGTTAAAGCTGCCTTTCTCGACCAGGTGGAAATTGCCGAAGTGCCGACGATCCCTTTCTCTAAAGAGGAATTAGAGCGAGCCAAAGAGCTTAATCAAATACTTATTTTGCGAGTCGACAAAGCTAAAGATGGTTCCGATCTTACCATGGAAAAAATCCACAAGCTTATGAATGGTCAAATTAAAGACGAAACTAAAGTTTTATACAGTGTTGATTGGTATAAGGACGAGGAGTTCTACAAGAAAGATAAGCCCGATGTTTCATGGGCGTTGGTCTCGAAGGAAGTTACGCCTGACTCTCTGGATAAAAATTATCTTAAACAGACGGAAGTTCTAGTAAATTACCTACAAAATGAAGTTTTCAAAGATAAAGAAATGCCGTCCGAATACGCCGAAGCGATTAAAGAATTCGAAAAAGAAAAAGCCAGTATTGCCAGAATAGTCGAGAGTGACGACGAAGCCAAATGGAAAGAAGCGGCTCGGCGACTAGAATCGCTAAAAATTAACCAATTAACTCGCCAGACTCCGACGGAATCGATTTATGATTTAGTCGCATATTATCAGCATACAGGCCAACGACTTCTGGAAAATACACGGACGTGGACAAAGCGCCGCGCTTCCGATGGCGACCTCGTCGATGTTGGCCGTTTCGATGCTTATGGCGCCCCTGTCATCAGGGGCAGGCCTGACGATCACGGTGCCCGTCTGGGCGTTTCCTTCTCCCGCAGTCATTGAGACTTTGAGCTTTGAATTTTGAATCTTTGATCCGCCGGAGGCGGCCGCTCGATTTTTTATTTCTTCTTGATTAGGGCTCAATAAAATGCTAAGATGGGTCTGGCTAATGAAGATGAGCTTAAGGGCTCATCTCGCCAATTATAGACTGCTTGCGCTTTTTTAGAGTGGCTCTTGGCCACCACATTTTTATGCAGGCAATTGTCTTGGTTCTTATAACCATTACAATTATTGGTTTGATTATTCTAAGCCGATGCATGGATGAAAAAGCGCAAAGAAACGCCGCGATTCCGATGGCAACCTCGTCAATGTTGGCAATTTCGATGCTAATGGCGCCAATGTCAACAGGAACAGGCCTGACAATCACGATGACAATCTGGGCGTTTCCTTCTCCCGAAGTCTTGTTTATTTAGAGGTTTTTATCCAGCCGCCGAGCATCTTGCCGATTTCTAGACCCAATTCGGAGAGTTGTAAAAACCTTTTATCATTTATTGCCTTAACATCGTATAGGGCTTTTATTAAAGTTTGCAAAATTTTGAGTTTGGTGTCGATGGACTGCAATATTATTAAGCGCTCCTGCCCATACTTTGCGTTCGCTTCATATAGTTTTTCCAGAACGCTCAAAGTTGTATTTTCAGTTCTTGCACCGAGAGTAAATCTGTCTATTTTTGGAATCCCAGCAACGGTCTCGTATAGAGACAAGTAGAATTTATAAGTCTTATGAATAATGATGATATCACCGGTGTCACTTTGCATAATAACCTCTTCGAACAAATTATTTCAAAAATAAATTTATTAACTTCTTGGCAAGAATTCAAATTGGGCAAGGGCAAAAAATATGACGTTCAACTTTTTGAGCTCGATTTAGTAAAGAACTTATTATCGCTTCATTACGATTTAAAGAATAAAACTTACCACCATGGTAATTATACATCATTTTATATCCACGATCCAAAATTGCGCCATATTCACAAGCCCGAAGTCAGAGATAGGATTTTGCATCACGCCATAGTTAGAATGATCGAACCGATATTCGACAAAACTTTTATCTTTGATTCGTACTCGAGTCGAAAAAAGAAAGGCACTCACAAAGCAGTTTTGAGACTCAAGCAAATTGCTTGGCATTTATCTAAAAACAATTCGAAAACCGTTTGGGCTTTGAAATGTGATATCAAAAAGTTTTTTGATTCGGTTGACCATCAAATCCTTCTAAGCCTTCTTAAACAAAGATTAATTAATCCGGATGTCATCCGATTATTATGGGAAATCATTCAAAGTTATCCCACTGCGATTTGCGGAAGCAAATCGAGAGAGAGAGAGAGAGAGAGAGAGA
>Ga0247841_10012907_pt1 | contig 10791 bp, 11 predicted proteins | sample LaCruzMarch2015__2_FD_192410 | JGI IMG/M metagenome (GOLD analysis project Ga0247841, IMG submission 192410) | Freshwater microbial communities from meromictic Lake La Cruz, Castile-La Mancha, Spain - LaCruzMarch2015_18m | ecosystem: Environmental > Aquatic > Freshwater > Lake | place: Spain...
CGAAAAACACTCATGGAACGGGCTGCACACTATCCTCTGCAATTGCCTCTAACCTTGCTTTGGGTTATGATTTGAAAAATTCCTGCAAAAACGCAAAGAAGTATATCACTATGGCAATACAAAATTCAATTGAAATGGGTAGTGGTGCAGGCCCGCTCAACCATTTTTATAAATTGTATAAAAATTAATCATCAGCCTGTATTAATTCTATTTGCTTGCTAATTAGAATGTTAATTAATTCTTCAGAAGTTGTAATACGTTCTTCTGTTATAATGCCCCCTCTGCCTACATCACCAGCTTGGTGACAATCTGAGCCTGAAGACATTTTCAAATTATTATCAAGTGCATATTTATACGCTAATTCATTTCTTGGATTGTGTCTTGGGTTAGCGTTATACACCTCAATACCATCTAAGAATATTGGCAATTGTGGTGTAATATATGGCCTAAAAGGGTGCGCTTGATATATCAACATTCCATATTTATCTATTAGCTTTCTAAAATCGCTCATATTATAACTATAAAGCTCTGGGTTTTCAAACAGAAATTCCTCTGTAACACCAAAAATCAAATAGTCGTTAGGACTGCCTACAAAAGTTATTTCCGTACCTAAAATTATATTTAGATTAACCCTTTCGCCTTCGGTGCAGGCATTTTTATATCCTTTTAAATATATATCTATCTTTTCTTCCCAGCTTATATTGCCCATATTTTCAAAATAGCTTTTATAATAATGGTCAGTTATGCAAATTCCGTCATATCCTGCCTCTTTATAAAGACGAACAGTTTCCTTTGCAGAAATTTCCCCACAATGGCTTGTTTCACTTGTATGTATATGTGTGTCAAATTTAAACATTAATTCCCCTCCATATTGGTATTATGTCGAAATATATTATACCACAGGTTTAACCCTCTTGCAAAGAGTTTAAATTGGTGGTACAATATACAAAAAAGAGGTGTCCTATTTTGAAAAAAGCTCACTACTATGTTTTATTTACTCTTGTCTTAGCATTTGCCTCTGCATTTATGTATATATTACATTATAAAATATTTAATGATGCACGTAACTTGCTTTTTTATCTTGGTATAGACCTTGCATTTCTTCCATTAGAGCTTTTATTAGTTACCGTTGTGTTTGATAGAGTGCTGGAAATTAGGGAAAAGAAAAGTATATTAAGAAAATTAAATATGGTTATAGGTGTGTTTTTTAATGAGGTTGGAACAGATATTTTCAAGGCTTTTATTAGCCAAGATAAAAATGCTATAAATTTGCAAAGCATAAGCATAATTAAAGCTAATTGGAAAAGAAAGGATTTCTCGAATTTACTTAATTCAACTAAGCCATTTAGCTTTAAAAATGAATTCTCTGGCGAACACCTAATTGAACTTAAAGAGCTAATTTCGTCAAAGCGTGAGTTTATTTTAAAAATTACGGAAAATCCTATATTAATTGAGCATGAGCTTTTTTCCGAGCTATTATTGGCGTTAATGCACCTTGATAGCGAGCTAATATATCGCAAGGATTTAACCAACCTAAAACCAAACGATGCAGACCATATATTTATTGATATTGCAAGAACCTACAAGCTTTTTTACAAGTCTTGGGTACGATATATGGAGCATTTAAAAGATGAATATCCATATATGTTTTCTCTTTCGGTTAGAACAAATCCCTTTGACGCAAATGCAAAGGTTGAGGTTGATTAATTCACAAATAAAAATAATATGAATTTTTTAAATATTTAACATTTTGCTTTATTGCACAATTTAGCAAATGTTTTTTAAGAGAACTAACATTCACAGTGTTATTTTTGTATCCATTTATAAGTTTTTCAAAACGTTTTTTGTCAGCAGGTGTGCATTTCGTGCTTACATATCCCCAAATATGCTCTGCTGCATTTATTTGTGCACCTATATTTTCAGGCAAAAGCATAGCCCGTTCTATAATTCCATAAAAGCTTATAACATCAACATTATTCTTGTCTTTTAGCATATTTCTTATATCATTATAAAAACTTGCAGAACAGCTTAGCACAAGGTATTTATACCCTGCCCATTCCTTTTCAATTTCGCCAATAGAAACACTATTATTCGTGGCATTTATGCACTTTATTGCGGACAGGTTTTTATCCTTTACTTCAAGCATAATGTCTATATTTTTATCATTTAGCTCTTCATAAAAATCCATAAATTCTCTAATATTAATTGTGCTGGAATGTGCATTTTTATTGCCTGTTGGCTTTTGCTGAGAATAGTGTATTTTTTGTTTGCCATCAGTTTTTCCCCACGTTTTGCTACACAATTCTATCCAATCATATTGATTATTCGAACCTTCTGATGGATTTGACATATTATGAAGATTATCAAAAATAACAGGTATTTTAGCCATTTCAGAAATTTTTAGCACGTCATAAGCCGTATAATTTTTATCATCATTTTCTATTACAATTCTTTTTTTCACAAATTCTGGCAGTGCATAAAAATTATTTAAAAAAGTGTCAATTGATTTACTTTTATCTCCGTACACTCCACCAATATGAAGCACTATTTTGCTTTTACTATCTGTTAGTATTGCGTCTAAAAACAAGGCATGATAGTTAAGTTCTGCCACAGCATTATCGGCAATTTTATCGATAGGCGAGTTTAGCACAGTATATTGACCCGGGTGCATAGATACACGAATTCCAGCATTTTTTATTTTTTCGCCTATTCTGCTTAGGGTTTCGCTAAATTCTGCCTGCCAATTTAACTTGTTTATAGGGTGCGAACCAAAAGGAATTATGTCCGAGCTAATTCGAAAAAGTGTGATATTATTTTTTGTGTTATAATCAATAATATTTTCTAATGCTAATAAATTTGTAAGGGTAATTGATCGTATGTTATCATCGGTAGCATTTTTAAGCAGACAGCGAGAAAAAGCAGTATTTCCCTCGCCTAAAACCAAGCACGCATAGCCAATCGACAAACAATCACCCCATTCTACAAATTTATCTATTTAATTGCCAAATCGCAAAATTCAAAACACTTGCAAAGCTAACCCATAATATATATGGTATCATTAAATAGCCTGCTGTTTTATTTATCTTATAAAACTTTACAGTCGTTATTATTATAAGAATTAAAAGTGCAATTATCCATAAAAAAGCAAAGCCTCTTAAATCAAGCCTGAAAAATATGATAGTCCAAAAGAAATTAAATATTAATTGCAAGGCATAAAAAGAAAGTGCATTTTTTATTTCTTTTTTGTCGGCACCAGAGCTGTAAACCAAATAGCTTGCAATTCCCATAAGCAGGTATAGTATGCCCCATGCAATTGGGAATACCCACCCTGGTGGGCTAAATGACGGTTGAATTAAATCCTGATATTTTTCCATAGTCCCCATAGAAAATAATGCACTAAGCATGCCAACACCCTCGCTTATTAGAATACTAATAGCAAGTGCCAAAAGCGAGCCTCTAAACATTCCTCCAACTATCCTCATACCAACACTCCCTTTATATTAATCATTCTTATTTCTAATATAAATATGTTTAATATTATTTTTGCCTGCTTTTCTTTCGTCAATCTCGAAAATTCCAAGATTTTTTATAAGTGGAGTTAATTTTAAATATCCATAATTTCTTGGGTCAAAATCTGGTTGTTTTTTTAGTATTAGGTTGCCTACCTCACCTAAAAATGCCCAGCCGTTTTCATCAGCTAAATTGTCTATAGATGATGAAATTAAATATAATAGCTCTAATTTTTGCTTTGTTGGTATTTCAACAGTTGGGTTTTCCTTTTTATCCACAGGAGAATTTATAATTTCTATATAAATGAATTTGTCGCAGGCTACTATAAAAGGGTTTGGTGTCTTTTTCTCTCCTATTCCAATAACCTTCATTCCTGCCTCTCGTAGCCTAATTGCAAGGCGAGTAAAATCACTATCGCTTGAAACAATACAAAAACCATCAGTTCTTCCAGAATAAAGTATATCCATAGCATCAATAATCATTGCAGAATCAGTCGAATTTTTACCTGTTGTATAGCCATATTGCTGAATAGGAGTTATGGCATTTTCAAGTAGTACAGGCTTCCAGCCAGAGAGATTAGGCGTAGTAAAGTCACCATATATCCTTTTGAACGTGGGAGTTCCATAACGAGCAATTTCCTCCATTATACCCTTTACATTGCTATAAGAAATATTATCTGCATCTATTAAAACAGCAAGTCTTAAATCATTTAGCACTTCCATTATATTAATACCTCCTTGACTATTTTGAAGCATTATTGATAAACACATTAACTACGTCTGGGTCAAACTGTGTCCCTGAGCATAGTTTTATCTCATCAAATGCCTTTTCTACACTTACTGCCTTTCTATATGGCCTATCATTTGTTAAAGCATCAAATGTATCTAAAACCGCCACAATTCTTGCCATTAAAGAGATTTCATCACCCTTTAAGCCACGAGGGTAGCCAGTTCCGTCCCATCTTTCATGGTGGCTTAAAATTCCGTCTGATATTGGAAGTAGCTCGTGTAGTGTGTTAGCTATTCGAAAGCCTATTTCACAATGTTTTTTCATTATTGACATTTCGTTTTCATTAAGCCTTTCAGGCTTTAATAAAATACTATCTGGTATTCCTGTTTTACCGATATCATGTAATAAGGATAATAACTTTAAATTTTCTATTTCATACCCCGCCATACCCATAACATTACCAACTTTAACTGATAATTTCGCCATTCTTTCGCAGTGCTTTCTTGTTTCTCCTGTCTTATCTTCCATTACTTCCCTAAAATTTTCTATAATCTTGTTTCGAATGCTTTTTCCTTCCAAAAGCTTACTGGAATACATTCTATCCTCTGCAACGCTATAACAGTGTTGCAAATCCATATTTTCATCCGTTTTTGTTTCAGCACCAAAAGAAATATTCAACATTAGCTCGTCGGTTGTTTCCTCCTCGCAATGCTGTTTAATACGCTCAATTATTGCACATGCTTCATTAAATGTACGCCCAGGCAGTATGGCTGAAAACTCATCTCCCCCACGCCTTGCTACGTATGAATTTTTACCACATTCACGCTTAATTATTTCTGCTATTTTTTTAAGAAGATTATCCCCACTGTTATGACCAAAGGCATCATTAACAAGCTTTAGCCCATTAACATCACCAACTATAATTGAAACAGGGCAATCACCAGATTTATCTATGGCTAATGAAATTTCTGTAAACTTTCTTCGGTTGTAAAGACCGGTTAAATTGTCGTGGTAGCTTAAAAATTCAAGCTCCTCCTCATACAATTTCCTTTCAATCGCTTTAGATACGGAATCCACAAATATATGTAAAATAGAGATTTCTGACTCTGACCATTTTTTCACACATTTACATTCATCAAACCCTACAAAACCCCAAAATATATCTTTAACAAATATCGGCAATACGAGTATAGACAAAATTTCACTTGACATAAACATATTTTTAAGGGTACATTCTTGCAAATCTTCGACAGCTACACTAAATGGTTTGCCTTTTAATAGTGGTGGTATTAAAATGTCCAAAACCTCAAATGATAGGTTTTGCAGCTTTGGATTATCTATTTGTGCCTCAACAGATTCACAGCTCCACTCCGCCTTTTGCGTTGCAATTCTTGTACTGCTTATAGTATCATAGCCTGTTTCAAAGTATGCAACCCTATCGACACCTATTGAAGTTCCAAGTAATTCAAGAACCTTAGGAATAGTAGTGGTGTAATCACTATCTACCAAGAGTAATTTCGTAGCCTCTGATATAGCGTTTAGCATTTTTTCCTTTTCTTTAAGTGCCTTCTCTGCCCTTTTGCGTGTAATAAACATACCAATCTGCCTGCTGTATATTTCTACTAACTTTTCATTTTCAAATTGTTCACCTAATTGCATAATCAATGTAAAATCACCAATCATTTTATCATCTTTCATTATTTTGACAACGATTACATTCCCAAGACGAAAAACATTTGAAATTACCCTTATTAATGACGGACTAACAACCCCACCGACAAGGTCATTTAAACACGGAAAATATGTAACAATGTTATCCTTAATTTTTTCATTACGAGCTAAATCCTCGTCCCATTCTTTGCCAATAATTTCGAAGCCAAGCAGTTTAGTTGTTTTTTCTACCATATCAGTTATTCCTGCTATAGCAGTAGTAACAAACATATCAGCAGATTCATTATATAAATTCAAAATGCCATATTTTGCGTTTGAAATATCTAAAATATTTTCTAAAATACTTTTATAATCTATTTTTTCAGAGGATATTTGCAACAGTTCCTCTGAAAAGACTACCATTCTTTCAAGCATTTGTTTGTTTTTCATACTGTCTGTAACATCTCTTGATACACATATTATCTCTATTGCTTTATTTGTATGATTATCACGTATTGTCTTATTAGACGTTTCAAGCCACACATAAGTCCCATCTTTTCGCCTCATTTTGTATGTCAATATATGAACACCCTCGCGACTTAAAAGTGATTTATAAGTTCTTTTAACTGCTTCTATATCATCCGCATGAAAAAGCTCATACAGACTAACACCAATAAGCTCTTTGGGTTCATAGCCGAGAATTTTTTTGCAGGAGGGCGAAATATACGCAAACTTGCCACCTAAGGTATGCCTTGAAATCATATCACTAACATTTTCAGTAATAAATCTATAATTTTCTATATCCTCGAAATTTTTATCTAACTTATTGAGGCGTAAATCTAATTTTAAAGCGTCTAAATACATAAAAATCCCCTTATCATTTAAGATTTCAATTTTTCTTATAGAAATAGATTTAATTATTTTAACTTTACTTTTAAATTGTACATCATATATAACAAAAAAACAATATTTTTTTTGCAAAATAAGGAAAAAGCATTTCCTATAAGCACAAAAAACACCCCAAAGCGAGGTGTTCGACTTATATCTTGTATGAATTAATTATTTTCCTTATATCCATAACTTTTTGTGTTATATTATCCGAGCCTACAATCTCGGTTACAAGAGCAATGCATTTTGCACCACATTTTGATACTTCGCAAATATTATGCTCTTTTATTCCACCAATTGCAACAAAAGGAATATTTATATTATTTACAACATATTCAAGGTAACTCAGGCCCACAGGCTCGCATACATCCTTTTTGGTAAAGGTTCTAAAAATAGGCCCAACACCAATATAATCAGCACCACGCATTAGGGCAGCTATTGCCTGGTCTTTTGAATGTGTAGAAAGCCCTATAAACATTTCCTCGCCTACTAATTGCCTAACTTTTTCAATTGGCAAATCATCTTGACCTATATGGACTCCATCTGAACCTACAATCATCGCCAAAGCAACATCATCGTTTATTATAAAATCTGCGTCATATTCCTTTGTGAGCCTTCGAATCTCCTCACATTCCTTGTATTTATCAAGCATCTTTTTGTCTTTTTCACGGTATTGAATGATTTTTATCCCTACATCTAAAAGCTCTTTTACAACCTCTATATTACTGCGACCTTTTGAATATTCCTCGGCAGATATGCAGTATAAATCGGTATTTTGTAGCTTTTTCCTTCTCAATAGCTTATCCTCCATTATTTATTTAAAACATATTCAAGTATTACATCAGCCTGTTTCGCTGCCGCAATATTTACTCTTGGTGAAATTGGTGGCAGGTTAGCATCTACCTCTGAAATTAAATCTCCAATAATATAAAAATTGTCTTTAATCTTGTTTGTTTTGATTGCATCACTATTTCCCCAGCCTGCAAGCCCAGAGGCTGACACAAGAAATTTATCCGTTGCAATAAATTCCTCGGCTATCATTGCCTTGTATGAGGCTTTGTCAAACGCCTCAACAATAATGTCACAGCCCCAAAAAACCTTATTTACATTGTCTTTTTCTAATTTTCCATTATATATTTTAATGTTTGCGTCAGGATTTATAGAAAGCAAATTTTGTTTAAGCACCTCTACCTTTGGTTTCCCAATCTGATTATAAAAATAAAACTGTCTGTCAAGATTTGAAAAATCCACAACATCAAAATCAGCAATTACAAGGTTTTCAAACCCACTTCGTATAAGGTTAAAGGCACAGTTCGAGCCAAGCCCCCCTGCCCCTGCAATACCAACAGAAACTGATTGAATTTTATTAAAATTATCCTCGCCAATATATTTTACCAATGCTTTTTCAAAATCATTCATATAATCACCACCTCTATTACAAAGTTTGCCAATCCTTAAAAACTGGTTGATACCCTAAACCCAAAATAGCAGAATACATCTGGTCAACACTTCGATTGTCGGATATATCGAATTGACCTGTGCTGTTATCTTGCGTGTGTCCACCAACAGCAGTTGTCGAGCCTGCCGACATTTTTGTTACGCCAAGGCGTATAACATTATCCCTAAATTTTGCATTTTCACGTGTTGAAATGGTTATTCCCACTCGTGGCATAAATAGCCTAAGAGCAAGCATTATTTGAACCATATTTCTATCGTCTACGTCACAGCTTGGCATAAAGCTACCTAAATGTGGGCGTATTCTTGGCAAGGATATACTAATTTCCGCTTCGTTATGAGTATCTTGAAGGTAGCTTGCGTGAAGTGCTGTAAAAAATATTTCCCTTCGCCAATTATCATCAAGCCCAAATAAAGCACCAATATTTACCGAACGTATTTTTGCCTTGCATGCCCTTTCGGGTGCATCTAAACGAAATAAATAGTCTTTTTTAGGGCCTTTTAAATGCAATTTATCATATAGCTCCTCATTATATGTTTCTTGATAAATTGTTAAGAGGTCAACACCCTCTGCAATAAGCTGTGCATATTCGTCCTGCTCTAATGCGTATATTTCTATGGCGATTGAACTGAAATATTTTTTCAGAATTCGTATGCAGGCTTTTAAATAATCAATAGACGAAACTTCTTTTGCATCACCTGTAAGTATAAGTATATGCCTTAGCCCTGTTTTTGCGATAGCCTTGGCTTCAATTTCAACCTCTTGCACAGTAAGCTGCTTTCTTTCGATTTTGTTAGTAGCGTTGAAACTGCAATATACACATTGATTAGTGCAAATATTCGAAAGGTAAAGTGGCGTATATAAAAGTATCACCCTGCCAAAATGCTGAATAGTTAGCTTGTGTGCCATTTGTGCCATATCTTCCGAAAATTCCTCGGCTACTGGTGATATAAGTGCCAAAAAATCTGTAATCGATAGCCTGTCCTTCGATAGTATATTTTTAATGTCTTGACTTTTTATTCCATCGAAAAAAGCATCAAAATTAAAATCATTATATTCATTATATTTTTTATAAAAGCCCATTTATTCTCCTCTTTTAAAATAAAAATCCTGTAAGTGGTGAAGATGCCTGTGCATATTCTGCCTTTGTTCCTGCCCCTGCAAGGTATGCCTTTCTTCCTGCACTAACAGCTTTTCCAAATGCCTCTGCCATTAGTATTGGATTATTCGCACTTGCTATTGCTGTGTTCAAAAGGCAGGCTGCCGCACCCATTTCCATAGCCTCACACGCATCAGATGGCTTGCCAATTCCTGCATCTACAATTATCGGAAGTGGAATTTCGTCTATCAGAATTTTTATAAGCTCTTTTGTTTTTAGCCCCCTATTTGTTCCAATTGGTGCACCGAGTGGCATTACCGCTGCTGCTCCTGCTTGGAGCAGTCCCTTAGCTACCATTAAATCAGGGTTCATATATGGAAGCACAATAAAGCCTTCGGAGGCTAAAACCTCGGTTGCCTTAATGGTTTCATAGCCATCTGGCAATAGGTATTTGTTATCAGATATTATTTCAATCTTAATCCAGTTTCCACAGCCAGATTCCCTTGCAAGCCTTGCAATGCGAATTGCCTCCTTTGCATTTCTTGCCCCAGATGTATTAGGCAAAAGCTGAATATGTTTTGGAATATAGTTTAAAATATTATCTGTTTTTGATTCAAAATTCACTCTTCTTAGTGCCACCGTTATAACCTCGGAACCAGATGCTTCAACAATAGATGGTATTAGGCTATCGAGCGAATATTTTCCACTTCCAATAAAAAGGCGACTGTTTAATTCCCTGCCACCAATTATTAATGTATCATTCATAACATCAACCTCCTCCTACAAAACTAATAATTTCAAGAGCATCGTCACTTTTCAATATTGTGCTTTCCCAATACTCTTTTTTTAATATATTTTCATTATGCTCGATAACAAGCTTATCTGGGCTTAGCCCTCTGAATATTATAAATTCAAGCACTGTCATTTCATCAATATTTTCAATACTTCCGTTTACAAAAATATTCATTTCCCCACCTCACTTATTTATTTTAAAACAAAAAGTTGCCTACTAAAAAAAGTAGGCAACTTAAAATCAAGTTTTTATACTTCCTTCGTCGGCATTATCCGTATCAGGTTTATGGGTCGGAACATAACAAGTTCCCTCTCAGCCGAATTAAATTCAGCTCCCCAGATATGTTATAATGCTACCACAAAAGCATTAGCTTGTCAATTACAAAAACTAACCATTACCAAAAATATATTATTACCATATATTTCCATCTAAATCCCATAAATCTTCCCAAGTATTCTGGTCTGGGTAACAGGACTTGAACCTGCGACCTCTTGACCCCCAGTCAAGCACGCTACCAAACTGCGCTATACCCAGTCGCAAGAGTATTATACTCGGAAAAGGTATATTTGTCAAGGTTTCGTGCTATTTTTGGGTTAAGACTGCTTGTCGTTAATAAATTCGCCCTCATTATCAAGGATGCCATCTTTATATAATTTTCCCTTGCCA
>Ga0247841_10012910_pt1 | contig 10789 bp, 6 predicted proteins | sample LaCruzMarch2015__2_FD_192410 | JGI IMG/M metagenome (GOLD analysis project Ga0247841, IMG submission 192410) | Freshwater microbial communities from meromictic Lake La Cruz, Castile-La Mancha, Spain - LaCruzMarch2015_18m | ecosystem: Environmental > Aquatic > Freshwater > Lake | place: Spain...
CGGCCAGCAGCAGCGGGTGGCCATTGCCAGAGCCCTTGTTACCGATCCACTTATCCTTGTGGCGGACGAGCCTACGGGCGACCTCGACAAAAGGTCGGCTACCGATGTGTTGAACCTCCTCGCAGACCTCAACGGATCATTCCAAAAGACCATTATCATGGTCACCCACGATCCAAGGGCCGCACACAAATCCAAACGGGTCCTCTACCTTGACAAGGGGGTCCTTGCGGATTCTCTCAAGGATGAATTTTGATGGCATTTGGCTTTGGAGCTGTCGGAGGCGGCAGGGTGGTGGTAAGTCGTCTGCACCCTCACCCCAACCCTCTACCAGGAGGAGATGGAGCTATATGGAACCACTTTTTGAGTCCCCTCTCCCTGTGGGAGAGGGACAGGGTGAGGGGCCATTTGTGCTACTATAGCAGCCAATGCTCGAATTATGGGGGCCCCTGGGCAACTCGGCCCCACAAAAGTTGGCACTTCCGGTCCCGCCCTATTTCTCCCGATTGATCTTCTTCAGCACCTGTGCCAGGAGCGCCCTGTTCTCTTCCAACCTTTCGGAAATCTCTCCGGAGACCTCTATGGCCTCGGAGACACCGCGGCATATCAGCCAGACAGGCCCTCCGATCACGATGAGGAGGATTGAATAGCCCAGTATGATGAAAGAAAACATCCCGTACCCCAGCATAAGTTGAACCAGGCCGCCCAGGACCCCTATCCCGGCCATGCCGATACCGATGTAAGTAAAGTATTTTCCCACCGTTCGCAGGTCACTCGCAGCGTCCCCCCGCTCGGAGACGACATCCCTGAACGATTCAAGGCCCGAGAACAGGCCTGATGCCTCTGCCGAGATGCCGGACTCCGCGTCCCGCGGGACTGATGCCGATGCGCTTCCCTTTGGCAAGCCTTCCGCAGTTACCGGGATGTTCGAAAGGCCCTCCGGAGATGTACCCGGAATACTCGCGGGAACGGTTTTTTCGACCTGCTTGTCCGGTTTGGCCTCCTGAAGGCGAGCGAGGTTGCGCTCCGGCTCCGGTTCCTTCGGTCTCTGCTGGTCCAAGTACCGGGCGACAACAATGCCACAGACCGGACATTCGTCAAAAGGCTCCGGCTGGACTTTGCCACAAGCAGGGCATTCCCGAACGCGATCTGCCGAGGTCGGCGCCGTTCTCGGCCCTGTCCCGCCCACGGCCTGCCCTTCAGTGAGTGCGCCCACGCCCCGGAGGTCTTTTAGCAGCGGCGCCAATCCCTCGGACGGCTCCCAGGAGGAAATCACCTGCCGGGCCTTGAATGTCGCCACGTCTGCGCCGCACTCGGGACACTTATCGAACTCCTTCTCCTGCGGTTCGCCGCACGCGGGACATGCCCACGAAGCCTCTTCGGCCAGTTCGATGGCGCCACGCTGGTCGATATCCGACTGAGCCAGGAAGCCGGCCTTCACCAGTTTCGTGAAGAGGCTTTGAAGCTGTGACGGCGACAGGTTATGCCGTGACATCAATTCCTGGTCGGTAATCCCGGAATGGATGTCGTCGAGGACCTCTTTGGCACTGATTTTCGTCTTTTCCATCTTCCCCAGGGCCTTATTTCTCTCCAGGGGGCTGTTTGACGCCCTGCTTCATTCTCAAGGTGGTCAGTCTGCTCCGCACAGCACGGAGTCGGTGCTGCTTGACCCGAATTTCTTCCCTTATCTCGAAGGACCTCAAGAAATTATCCCTTGCGAGGCCTGGGTTTGGATTCGGCCCGCTGCCGGCCGCTTGCTGCGCGCGGTGGACTTGCATCAGCTCTTTCTTCAATATCGGAATTTCTTCTTCAATTGCGGAGATCTGTTGTTCGAGATCTTGGGTGGTTTGTTCGTAGGTCGGCAAATCAAGAGCCGTCTTTCCTGCGGCGCCTTCGGTTGGTCCCTGTTGCACGCGAAAAACCGACCCAGGGGCTTTTTCCCGGACGGAAACTTTGGGGGTCAGGGCAAATGCACCCAGGAAAAAGATGACAAGAAGGACCGCGCCAAGTCCGAACCACACCATGTTCGTGGCACTGAGACTGAAAATCGCTGTCTTGACGGCCAATCGCTCCTTCGTGGGCAACGGCGCCGAAAGCCCCTCTTCCGCCCCGTCCATGGCCTCCACCAAACAGAGCCCATTGATGACCGCGATCATCTCCCGGACATTTTCGGCCTCCTCCCGGGTCAGATTCTCTCTGATTACGACCGGAGTCCGTCGCAACAGAGCGGATGCGAGGGGAGTCCGGATTCTCAACAGTTCGGCGAGGGATTGGGCAAAGGCTTCGGGATCGTCTCCCGATTGGCCATAGAGCTTTATTCTATATAAGGATCCCGCCATTGAATCTATTCCCGGGAAGGATAGGATGCGGTGAGCGAAGCGAACCGCATTGCTCACTCAGAGAAGACCGGGCTACGCGAACAATGCGGTTTTCACTCCAGGGAGCGGTCACCGCATCCCGCGCCAGTAAGCGTCTAGGGTGTGCATGTGGTATCGCTGCGAATGGGGCACAAAACCGATATCTCTACAATGGAATTGGAATTCGCCTCTCCGGCCGCGCCGCCCCACACCGGCGACCAGCCCTCTGCATAGATCCGAAAGGAGGCCTTGTGGGGATCAGATCCGCCAGGGCTTTGAGTCCATTGGTCCAGGATTATTCTCGCGCTGCAATTGCTCAGACCAGTGGGAAGGGGCACATTCATGCTACTCCCGGGAGTCATTGTTCCCTCCGTCGACATCGCACGTATCGCACAATACACAGCCCTGCGATCATTCCGGAGATACCGCAAGGCATACGAGGCTGCGCCGTCTGCCGAGCCGAAAATCCTATCGTAGTTCCTGGTGGATTGGGAGAACTGGAGATCCATCCGGGACTGAGTGATCAGGGTGACACCCATCAGGCTGACCACACCGAGAACCATCAGCACTATCACGATTATGCTACCCTTATCATTTGTCATGGCTTCCTCGCTATATCAGGCCCTCGGTCACGGCCCCACCGTACTCTTCCGAGATTTCTTTTCTCACCCGCTTCACGACGTCGAAACGGTTTACCTTGGCGCCGGTTGGCCGCGAACCGGGCCGAGGGGCATTAAGGACTTTACGGAGAAGAAATGTATGCCCCACTTGTCACCATTTGGCCGAGTACCAGGCCACGGGGAACCGCTCGCATCACAGCGGTAAGTTCCACTGGATTCCCGTCACTGTCATGAGTCCATTTCCCGTCGGGTCCTTTCACCTGGTAAAAGATGCGCACCTCGATTTCGCGAATCAAATTGTAGTCGTCCGGGCTAAATACATCTGTAGTCGACCTTGGTCGCGGCTCATCTTCCACTCTGGCTTGGACCGTATCGAAGTACAGAAGTTTGACGCGAAAATTGGTCACCCTGACTAGCGAGTCTCCTCCGAAAATCACCATTTTCTTGTTGTTGATGGTACCGTTTCGGACCAGCGCGCCCATGTTGGTATCACCAGTGCCGCAGTCGTCACACTCGTACGAGACTGCCGGAACGTAGTAGTTCCCGGGAGTTAGCGCACCGGAAAAAGTGAACTTGCCGTCCCACGCGTCATAACTGGACGCATCAATGTCGGGCGTGAGCGCAAGGAGATTGTCATTTTCTCCGATAAGAAACCCGACGTCATAAGGTCCCAGTCTCGGATTGGTGTAAAGGCCATCTGCAAGAGACGCAGGGTCCCCTGTCGAGGGGATGGTCCCCGCCTTCTTCCAGGATCGGTGACAGAAGAAATTCGGGTTGTCGGTATTGGTCGCTGTGTCACAATCGGAGACGAGCACCCCTGTTCCGGGGTCCCTCGTGGCGTGCTTGGCTTTGAGATATTTGCTGTAACTCAAGTACAGTTTGTCCCAACCACGCGGCGAATCAGTGTGCTTGTCTGCGTCGGCCACGTACAGCGCAAGTTTCTGGGTCCTGCCCGTCGGGGTGTCCGATTCCGTATCCGAATCCAGGCTGTTCAGGCCGGTCCCCGCTTGCATTATATCCTGCCTGATCATTTCAAGAGCGGTGTACAGACTCTCTCGGGCCGCGCTGCTCTGGGTCAGCACACCGCTCAACCGGCCGCTGTACATTAGCACGGCTCCGACGGTGGCCATCAGCACCGCAGCAATTGCGCCGGCCACCAGAAGCTCAACCATAGTGAAGCCTTTTGAGTTACTCATCCCGGGACCTCCAGGGCAACCTAAAGATCATTACTCGGTGTTCCTTGTAAAGACGATACTGGTCACCGCTGTCTTGTACTTGCAACCATCGGGCGAAACGTAAGTGCCCGCGTTCCCCGGGATGCAAGAGTTGCACTGCCCGCCCCAGCCGACGGTGACTTTACCAAGGAGCGCATTGCTCTGGCCTGTAGGGGTTACGGCGTACTGGATCACAAAGCCACCGAACTTCTCGTCCTTGTCGGTCGTTGGCGTGTCCATCTCCAGGTCGCCGTCTTTGGCCAGGATAGTGTCCTGAGTATCTCCCAAGCTCCTCAGCTCTTCGAGTTTCTTCATGGCCAGACGATTTGCGGTCCTTGCGGAGGCAGCGTACTGCTCATGCTGAGAGGCGTTCATGAGCATCGCATTCACTCCAAGCACCCCGACGGCAAGTATGCTGAACGCGACGAGGACCTCCACCAAGGTGAAACCGGATTCCCTGCAGGTTCGAGTGGACATTCCAGGATCCTCTTTCATTGTCAACCGCCAATTGCCCGGCGGCGTAAACCCTTCCGTTACGGCGGGCGTAGAAAATCTCCGCTCGGAATAGAGGGTTTCTTTGTTTTTTATAATCCCTCTAATCTCCATAGGCGCTAACTTTATGGTGCATCGCTATTCGTCCGTCGTTCCGGCGGTCTTAAGCTTGCCCCGTTGGAAAACGGGGCCGGAATCCAGTCCCGCGATGACGCGGGATTGCCTTCTCTACTGGACCCCGGCTTTCGCCGGGGCGACGGGATTCTCTTGGGTTAACCGATTGAAATAACTAGCCCACGTGGCCGAAAGTTAACGCCTATGCCCCTACCCTAACCCCCCTTTTCTAAAGGGAGGCTGGGGGGATTGTTGCCCCGGACAAGTGAGCCATCACCTTCACCATGCGCTGTAGACTCCCGGATCTCATTCAGATTCCAATAGCGACGGGTCTGCCGTGGCCCTGGTGATCTTTCCCAGCGGCGAAACGCTGAATATAATCCCCTGCTTCCGGGTGCTGGTCGGTGGTGTTTTTATCAGGAACCGAAAGGGCAACTGAGTCCGGTTCGGGTCGAACTCCGTGCGCCTCAACCCGAATCCCCTGGAGTTAAACCTTACAGTCCATTTCCAATCATCGGTGCTGCTGCCCACCAGTTCGCAACTGCCCATGGAAATATAATGCTCGGAGGACGAATCGACCATGCCGACTCCTGTGTCCACATGCACATTGAACTTGGCCGGGTCGTACACCAGCGCCATTTTACGGTATTCCAACGCGTCGGTGGGCGTGGCCTGGTAAGGATAACGTACTTGAAGGCCAACCCCATCGGGGTAGCCGCCCCAGCCCGCGGTCTTGAGGTCCTCGTTGGAGGCCGGTTCAAAGACGACATCAAGATACATTTGCCGGCCGATAGCCCTGTACCGGGCCGTCCTCAGCGCGCTGTCCAAAGTGGACACTGCGGAACTGAACCGGTAGTATTCCCTCCAGCCGGTATAGTTGATCGCAACCATAGCCATCATCAGGCCTACAATCACCATAACTATTGCCAGCTCTATCATGGTGAACCCCTTTTCCTTTCCTCCCTTCGGAAAGGGGGGAAAAGCGGGGCTTTGCCATAACTTGGTGAATTCTTCCCGGGAGTTCATCTACTTCTCCCTTTCGCTCCAGCCCATTATCTTGATCTTGTAGGGGTCCGTTCCCGGTGTCCCGGTGTCCGGAGCCGTCGGGTTCTCGGCGCCGGTGATTCCGATCTTGACTATCCTTCTATCGCTCATCTGGATGAAGACGAACCTTCCCTGCGTATCGAGGACCGGATTACTGGGCATACCTTCGCCGAGTTCCATCCTGTAGGCCATAGGACCGACCAACTCGTACGGAGGATTGTGGTCCGTAAATGGGTTTATTACATTATTGCACATCCAACTAAACGCGTAAAGATATCCGTTTCCTTTGTAATCACATGGTGTGGCCGGCGGAACGTACGAGGTAACAAAGACCCAATCACGGTATATGAGAGCGTCGGTATTGACGCGCTCGCCAGGCTTTACTGAGCACTTTGCCGGCGTATCACAAACCCCTGGAGGCACACCAGGCGGGTCGCCCGACGGGTTTGTGGACTCGTCGCCAGTGACCGGCGACACAGGAAGGCGGAAGTCGTACACGCATTTCCAGCAGGGGTTGGTGCAATCGTCCTCGCCGCAGTCCGCCATAAGGTTGCCGTTACCGTCCACCATGGGGTCGCCGTTAGTATCCAGCTTCAGCCAAGTGCAGCCGCTGTTGTAGGAGCGCTCGCGCGTTCCGGAGCTGTCTGTAGTACTACCACACATGTTTTTCACGTACACGCCGAAGCCTGAATCCCCGATCACCTGCCCAACAGCTCCCGAGTCGTCCAGTTTAACGGGGTTGTATGTCGGGGTACCGTCCGTGGCGATCGTCGTGCCGCCGATGACGTCTCTCATGTTGTAGATGGACATCTTGGGAGGGTCGGTCTTGTCGTCCGAACCGACCAGGACGTCGTCATATTTGCCGGTCCCGAAGATCACCCTCATATACCCGGGGGTGATGTCTTCCTTCTTGGCCTGGGGCTGCACGAGGATGGGCTGGCCGAGGGACCGATACATGCTCCGATAAGGCGCCTGATACGTGCTGGAGTCATCAACGCCTTTGGTCAACCTCAGGTCCACACGGACCCCCTGGATTCCGTTCACGCCAAGGAGGTTGAACTTGAACCCGTACAGCAGGCCGTTCAAATCGCCTATGAACAAGTGGTCCACGTACCCGTCGGTATCGGCTGCTATGGAGCCGTCCGTTTTCTTTTGCAGGTAATCCAGGAGGATCGGGTCCGACATCGCGTAAGGTACCCCGTATATGTCGTTGTTTCGGGTAAGGTACCGGAAATAGACGTCAGGGTAGTTGGCCTGGACGTAATATTGAACGGAAGGCCAGACATACTTGAAGAGGTTCTTGCCGGTGGCTACATCCAGTGCCAGCAGGAACGGTCTCTGAAGCACGGTGGGCAAATCGCCGTCAGGATCGGACCCGTCAATGAAGTCAAAGGTCCGGTCGAAGATCCTGAACCCACCGCCCACGAAGATCACATGCCTATTCCCGGTCAGCGCGGGCGAGGCCGTCATAGGCTGACCACTGGTGTTGGGATCCTCTGTGGGAAGCGCTATGTCGTCACCCAGATTCAGGCGCCCCAATGCGGGCCTGGACCAGGTTACCGGCAGTAGCTTCAGATCGTCGTAATGCTCCGTCGCCGAGGCGAGCTTGCTGTACTGAGAGCCGTCGTAAGTCAGCAGGTCCTTTAGGACGGAGTATTCCCATAACAGTTTGGGATTGTTCGGATCTGTCACGTCCAGAGCGAAGTACTCGTCCCCGCCCCCGCGCATGCCGCCGACGATCACGGTTTTCCATACGCCATCGATAAGGACCTGATGCGCCTTGGGCGACAGGTCCACCATGGCCCTGTGCTTGCAGCCGGATTCGGTCCCGTACGTGAGATCTGCAAGGCATTGGACCTGGTTCATGACCGTGGACGGCATAAAGGCCCAAAGCTCCCTGCCGAAGTCCTTTTCGGCTACAGCAGGAGTTGACGTGCACACAGGATCACCGGTCCAGTCGTCGATGTTGTTGGCATAGACCCCCTTTGCCGCGCAGTACTTTCCGAGCCTGAACGCGTGGACCATGCCGTCATTGGCCCCCACGTACATCACCTGGTCCCTCTTTGCTGCAAGCTCGGCGCCATAGAAGGTGTCGTACGACGTCCGGTCGGGGTCATTGGGTGAGACAGCGTCCGGGGACGGAGTGCCAATGACCACCGGAGTGGAAAACACGATGTCGCCCAACGGCCAACCCTTTTGGGCGGAATCGCGGCGATCGCGGTAGAATTTCGTTGTGTTGGAGTTATCGTAGCCCTGCAGCCACGTCATGAGCTTGTTGAGCTTGTCCTGGGACGCTGAACCGGAGTCCGCCGTGCCTCGAATCAGGAAGTTCCAGCAATCATTGCCGCAAGCGGTGTCCGCAGTGTTCCCCAGAGTGGTCAACTGCATTTTGCCATTCGCGTCCAGATCCAATACCGGCCGCATAAGCGTGGTATCCCATTCGTACCTGGGCACGTAAATAGTCCGGGCATCGGATGTATTGATCACCCGATTGCTTAGCACTTTCGCTGCGTCCCAGCAGTGCCTTACCCTGCCGTATGTGCTTTCGTCCAGAACGATGTCGTTGCAGAGCTTGACCTGCTGCGTGTTCGTATCGAACGCCTCCTGAAGATCGAAATCGTACTTCGCTGACACCCAGCTGACCTGTCCCGTAGTGTCCGCCAAGGCAGGGGGGTCCCAGGGGGCCTCGACCGTGAACGTGGAGCCATACACACCCGTGACCGTTCTCGTTTGACCGTTGAGGTCCGTGTGCTGGTCCAGTCCCGTGAACGTAACCGTATCGCCCACGAGAAGATTCGGGGCCTGCGCGCACGTGAAGGTAATAGAGGAGCCGTCCTCAAAAGTCTTCACACTGGAGACGATGTCTTCGGTCTCGGCCGTGCCTGCCCTGAACGGCCAGAATACCTCCAGGTGGCCTCGCCATAGATATCTGCGCTCCAGCAAACCCGTCGTGGTGTCGTTGGCGTCATAGACGCCGCGCAGAACCAGGTCTCCAAGATAATCCACGGTCTGCTGCTGCCCGCCCTCCGGCGCTTGCTTGTCACGATACACGGTCGCAATAGCGCCGCCTGCTCCGCCCAACGCTCCGGCCATGGTCTGCAGCGCAGCGCTCAGGCTTCGCTCTAGCCTGGTGCCGTCACTTGCCTCGAAGTAATTGTCCGGGGTTCCCTGGTCCGGATCGCCTCCCACATTGAAACGGTCCCATATCCGGTCCCATTCCTTGCAGCACTCCTTGTAAGTCGTCGGAGAATTGACAGGACACTGGTTTTCGGGCCGAGGATCGACCGGGTACTGTGACTGACCGTCCGGATCTTGCTGCGGTAGACCGGGCCAGCGGAGGAACTTGCTGTCGAAATCCCAGGACGAAAACGGATATGGCCAACCGGTCGTGGAGGTGCACCCGGTGGGACTACCCCCCTCTTTGAAGCTCCCGAACATGGCCATGCTGCGCAAGCAGCTCTGCCCCCGCCGCTCGTAGCCACCATCGCCGCCGAAGGTGAATATCGCGAACAACTCGGCGTTGGGTACCTTGTTGTACTCGGATCCGTCAGCGTTAGTTCGTAACGCGGTGGTGTGGAAATCCTTGGCTGCCCGTGCCGGGTCCAAAGTGTCCGTAGGGTTCTTTGCCGGCCTGTCGTCCCTTCCGTAACCCGTCATGTCGGGCACGCCGTCCGTCACCACCAGCGCAAAGCTCTTCCTGCAGGGCCGAAAGACATACTGCCCACTCCCGGTATCGTCCAAAACGTAGTCGTAATAAGGGTCATGCGTGCCCCCGCGGCCTATGAAGCCCGAATTTGCGCTCGAGGGCACCAAGTTTGCATCTCCACCGAGCTTGGAGGTCGATTGCTTGAAGTAGCGGAGGGCCTCGTACAGGGTGCCGCCGGTCGGCGTGCCGCCGATGGGGACGCGTCGTTCATAGGTACTCTCATCACCGGTTCCAGGCGCTTCATCAGCCTGCACAGCCTTCACCAGCTTGTTCACGTCGGTGTTCTCGCAGCCCACCACGATCTGTCCGCAGTCTCCGTCGCAGCCGCCGGATGTGGAACTGTGGAAGGTCATAAGGCCTACCCGCACGTTGTTGAAATTCTTCTGAAGCGTCCCCTGGCGCTGGTCGGACGGCACTTTGAGGCGCACCTGCATACGCTTCTTGTTGGTCCTGTTCCCCAACTTGGACGCGTAGGACACGCCGTTGTGATTGGGATCCGTGGTTTTCGTAAGGGGCCTGTTCGCGTAGAGGAAGTATGCCCCTCGACGGTTGTTGTTGTCCCCGCCATATGCGAGAACATAGTATTGACCGGACGCCAGGGTGTCCTTTTCCCACAAGGCTTGACCGTATGCCCTCGGCGCGGTGTTTGTGTCAATGGTGCCGCTGTACACACTGCTCGGCGTGATCTCCGATCCCATCGTGCCGTTGGCATTACGGACGAACACCCTGATCCCGCAATAGGGGTCGGACCACATAGGTTTCATGCCGAGAGAAAGAAAGCCGCCTTCGGAGTGGTTGAGTACCCAGCGTTCATAGTACCACCCCGAGTATGACTGGCTAGGATTGTCACCTGTGGTAATGGTGCTGGAATGCTGCCAATCGCGGACCGTTATGAATGTGGTCTTGTCCCAGTAATCGCCCTTGTTCCAGTAAATGCCGGTCCACAGGTTCGAGTCGTTGTAAACTGGCAGGGCGCTGGCTGAGGAACCCAGCGATTTGCCAAGGTCCACGAAAAACTCCGCCTGAAGGTTGGTGCTTTCGGGCTGGACGCGCCGAGCGCCCTGGCCCTTGAGATAGCAATTTCCGTCGCCGGGGCAGTCGGCGCGGCCGCCGATGAGCGCCTTCTGAGCAGCGTCCATCCTGCAGGTAGCATAGTAATTCAGCACATTGCCGCTGATTACGGTTGAAAAATTGCCGATGGACCGCCTCTCAAAAAAACCCTGCGTGTCGCTCGCGCCGTTCCAG
>Ga0247841_10012911_pt1 | contig 10789 bp, 5 predicted proteins | sample LaCruzMarch2015__2_FD_192410 | JGI IMG/M metagenome (GOLD analysis project Ga0247841, IMG submission 192410) | Freshwater microbial communities from meromictic Lake La Cruz, Castile-La Mancha, Spain - LaCruzMarch2015_18m | ecosystem: Environmental > Aquatic > Freshwater > Lake | place: Spain...
TAAAGACTGATTTCTGCATTCAGGCAGAATCAATGAAGGATAATACCGACTGGAAAAAAACCACAGAAGATTTTATAAGACTTCAGGAAAAATGGAAGTCGGTTGGTCCCGTGCCACGAAAATATTCGGATGTTATATGGAAGCGGTTCAGGGCTGCATGTAATTTCTTTTTCGAGGAAAAGGAAAAACATTTCGCTACCATTGACCAGCAATATGAAGAAAACCTGAAGAAAAAGATGGAGCTTATCGAAAAAGTTGAGAAATATGAACAGCAGGACAACAACTCCGACACTCTGGAGTTACTGAAAAACTTCCAGAAGGACTGGATGGAAATTGGTCATGTGCCGATAAAGATGAAGGATAAGATACAGAAACAGTTCAGGGATGCAATTAACAAGCAGTTCGATTCATTAAAGATTGATGAAGTAAAAAGAACAGTTTTCCTTTACAAGCAAAAACTCGAAACAATTGGCCAGCCTTCAAGAAATTCAAAGCAGTTGAAATTTGAAAAGGATAAGATTTTTACAAACATAAAGCAACTCGAAACTGATATTGCCTTACTTGAAAATAATATTGGTTTTTTTGCTAAAACCAAGAATGCCGAATCACTCATCAATGATGTAAATGCCAAGATTGAAAAAGCACGGAAAAACATCATTATTGAAAAACAGAAGCTCGACATGATACATAAAATGGAGAATCAGAAACAGGCAAAAGAATAAACAAATAAGAGGATAAACACCTGGTTTCATGCTATTATCATTAAAGTACATGAAAATAATAAAAGCAATTACATTAATGGCAGGCTATTTAGCCATAACTGTCGCGGGGTTTTCTCAGACAGGAACAGTACGTGGATTCGTGTACGATAAGGAAAATGGCGAGCCAATGATATTCACCAATGTTTATCTTGAGGGTACAACAATTGGGATGGCAACAGATGTCAATGGCTATTTCAATATCACAAAAGTAAAGGGAGGTAATTACACATTAGTTGTCAGCTTTATAGGATATGATACATTAAAAGTGCCTGTATTAATAAAAGCCGAAGAGATAATAACAAAAAAACTTTATGTCGAAAAATCAAACATACAGCTTGATGAGCTGGTTGTTTCGGCTGAGAAACAGGAAATGAGGTCGGATATTCATACATCAATTGTAAAAATCACACCTAAGCAGTTAGAACGAATTCCGACTATTGGTACCGAACCTGATATTGCACAATATCTGCAGATCATACCTGGAGTCATTTTTACAGGAGATCAGGGAGGTCAGCTTTATATTAGGGGAGGTTCACCTGTACAGAATCTTGTATTGTTAGATGGTATGACTGTATATAACCCATTTCATTCAATCGGCCTTTTTTCAGTCTTCGATTCGGATATTATCAGGAATACAGATGTATACACCGGCGGCTTTAATGCAGAATACGGAGGACGAATTTCTTCCGTAATGAATATCTCAACCCGTGACGGCAATAAGAAACAATTAGCCGGCAAATTTTCAGCCAACACTTTCGGTTCAAAGATATTGCTGGAAGGGCCCATTGGCAGCCATTCAGAAACCATGCATGGTAATTCATCATTCATATTTTCGGGAAAAACATCCTACCTCGAACAATCATCGAAGTTACTCTACAAGTACATTGATAAAATGAACGGACTGCCTTTCAATTACACCGATATATATGGAAAAGCATCTTTCAGTTCAGATAACGGCAGTAAGGTTAATTTTTTCGGTTTTAACTTTACTGATCATGTTAAATATTCTGATGTTTTCGAGATGCAATGGAAATCAACAGGTATTGGAAGTAACGTGGTTATTGTGCCCTCCGGTTCCTCGGTACTTATCAAAGCAAGGATGTCGTATTCAAAGTACCATATCGATTTTAATGAGTTTGTAAAAAAGGTCGCTAATTCCACTGATACTTATGAAGCGAAAATAAATAACAGCGAAATAGGAGGTTATAATTTCGGTCTTGATTTTACTTACTTTTTCGGAACCGATCAGTTTGATTATGGTATTGAGACATCGGGGCATTCCACTCAATATGTTTTCGAAAATGCATCAGGAACTTCCATTGGGGTTGATGAACCCAGAAATACATCTGAACTGGCAGGTTATTTAAAATATAAATATAGTGCATGGAAAATTATAATTGAGCCTGGGTTTAGACTAAATTATTATGCTTCTTTCCACGAAATTTCTCCTGAACCACGACTCGGAATAAAATTTCTTGCAAACGACAGACTGCGTTTGAAATTAGGATGGGGTATTTATACTCAGAGCATATTAAGTGCCATGTCGGACCGCGATGTTGTCAACCTGTTTTATGGTTATATAACAGAAATCGACAACTTACAGGAAAAGTTCGATGGAAACGAGGTCACCAGCAAACTTCAGAAATCAATTCATACCATAATCGGTTTTGAATATGATATAAATGCAAATCTTAACCTGAATGTTGAAGGTTACTACAAATACGATCCCCAACTTATCAACCTGAACAAAAATAAGGTCTACGAGGATAATTACGCGAACCGTGACAAGGATGAGTATTTCACCAAGGATTTTATTATTGAATCAGGTAATGCATACGGAGTTGATTTTCTTCTTAAGTACGATTATAAGCGGACTTATCTCTGGCTGGTTTATTCATTAGGTTACCTGAAACGTTATGATGGAGTTTATACCTATAGTCCTCATTTTGACCGCCGTCATAATGTCAATCTGGTAGGTTCATATATATTTGGAAAAGACCTTAACTGGGAAATCAGTGCAAGATGGAACCTGGGCTCCGGCTTCCCCTTCCTTTATTCACAGGGTTATTATGAAATGGTTCCTTTTTATTCGGGTATCAGCACAAATTATCAATCGGTGAGCGGTGACATGGGTGTTATTTATTCCGATGTTAGTAACCAGGGCAGGTTGCCTTATTATCATCGCCTTGATATGACACTTAAACGCGATTTTTTCATCAGTACCAATTCATCATTACAGGTTGCGATTACTGTTACAAACATATATGACCGCAGAAATATTTTTTATTTCGACAGGATCAAACATGAACGTGTCGACCAGTTACCCATCATGCCCAGTATAGGAATAAGCCTGTCATTCTGACCAGGTCGTTTTCCTTATTTAGAAAATTTATAATTTAAAATTTATATTTCATAATTTCTATAAGGTTGTGGCTAAGACAAAATATATTTTCGTTACAGGAGGTGTGACATCCTCCCTTGGGAAAGGGATAATCTCTGCTTCACTGGCAAAACTTCTTCAGGCCAGGGGTTACAAAGTAACGATTCAGAAACTTGATCCCTATATCAATATTGATCCGGGAACCATGAATCCGTATGAGCATGGAGAATGTTTCGTTACCGACGACGGAGCTGAAACAGATCTTGACTTAGGACATTATGAAAGGTTTCTGAACATCTCGACATCAAAAATGAATAATGTCACAACGGGTAAAATTTACCAGACAGTAATTAACAAGGAACGCCGTGGTGATTATCTCGGAAAGACAGTACAGATTATACCTCACATCACAGATGAGATTAAACGGAGAATCAAATTACTGGGCTCTAAACACAAATTCGACGTTGTAATTACGGAAATAGGTGGTACTGTTGGTGACATCGAATCACTGCCGTATATTGAATCTGTCCGTCAGCTTAAATGGGAGATGCAGTCAAACAGCATTGTGATACACCTCACTCTTGTTCCGTATTTATCTACTTCTGGTGAATTAAAGACCAAGCCAACACAGCATTCTGTGAAAATGCTTCTCGAAAACGGGGTTCAGCCCGATATTCTCGTGCTTCGTACTCAGAAAACCCTTTCCACGGAAGTACGTAAAAAAGTTGCTCTCTTTTGCAACGTCGATATCAACTCGGTAATAGAATCTATTGACGTAGCGTCAATTTACGAGGTGCCACTGCTAATGAAAAAAGAAAAACTCGATGTCACCGTTCTCGAAAAATTAGGCCTGCCGGCTAAGGGTGATATCGACATGAAGAAATGGACAGTATTCCTTAATAAACTTAAAAACCCAGGTAAATTTATACGGATCGGACTGATAGGAAAATATGTTGAGCTGGCCGATGCCTATAAATCAATAACCGAATCATTTGCACATGCCGGTGCAATCAACGAATGTAAGGTTGAACTGCAATTGATCAATTCTGAAAAAATACTTGAAAATAATGCTGTCGATTTACTTAAAGACCTTAAAGGTATTCTTGTCGCCCCCGGATTTGGACATCGTGGTTTCGAGGGAAAGTTAAATGCTATTAACTATGCCAGGAAGAACAACGTGCCATTCCTTGGAATATGCCTCGGAATGCAATGCGCGGTTGTGGAATTCGGCAGGAATGTACTGAAGCTTGAGGGGGCTAATTCTACCGAGATGGATCATACTACAACATTTCCGGTAATCGACATAATGGAAGAACAAAAAGGTGTTCTTGAGAAAGGCGGAACTATGCGACTTGGCGCTTATCCCTGTAAACTGAAGAAAGACTCAATAGCGTATAAAGCCTACGGTAAAACATTGGTCAGCGAAAGACACCGCCACAGGTATGAATTCAATAACGCCTATTCCGAAAAATATGAAAAAGCAGGGATGATCGCTACCGGTATAAATCCTGATTCACAACTGGTAGAAATAATTGAACTGCCATCACACAGGTGGTTTGTCGGTGTTCAGTTTCACCCTGAATATAAAAGTACGGTGGCTAACCCGCATCCTTTATTCGTTGCTTTTGTAAAAGCCGCTAACAGTTGGTGATATGTTTAGTATTGGAGCTTTGATCGCCGTTGAAATCCGACAAATACTACAAATTTTAACCGGAGATTTAGTTGCAGATTCATAAATCAATAAATTGTCTGAAATGTTATCAAGCGGGCAGATGTCTGATAACCTGCATATTTAAAAAGTAAAAAAATATAAACTCATTTTAATAATGGACAGAAACCAGGTTATAGGGATTTTACTGATCTTTTTTATATTAATTGGTTACGGAATCTTTACCAAACCCTCAAAAGAAGAGATTGAAAAAGCAAGGCGTTATAACGACTCACTTGCAATAATTGCAGCACAGGAGTCTGCTGATACTGTTACGAAAAAAATCACCGACAGTGTTCCAGATACTGCAACGGCCAGTACTGTTCAATTACCCGATTCGGTAAAAGAAAAGAATTTTGCTGAAGCTTTTGGAATCTTTGCAGAATCGGCAAAGGGCAATAAAGAGATATTCTCGATTGAAAACGATCTGATGAAAGTTAATGTTACAAGTCTTGGAGGAAGAATTTTTTCAGTTGAACTGAAGAAATACAAGGATTTTAAAGGCGAGCCTCTTGTACTTTTCGATGGTGATTCAACGGTATTTGGAATTGATTTTTTTGCCAATAACAGGCCTGTCTCTACCAACAATCTGTATTTTCAGCCTGTACCAAATGAAAGAACAGGTGTCACTTCCACAGGAAACACCGGATTAAAAATGAGGCTCAGCGCTTCGCCCGAAAAATACATTGAATACCATTATACTCTTGAACCCGGCTCATATATGGTTGATTATTCAATTAACCTGCATGGTATGAGCGACGTAATTGCATCAAATACAAATTATTTAAATCTTACCTGGGAATACCAGGTAAAGAACCTCGAGAAAGGCAGGACTTTTGAAAAGGATAATTCAACTGTTTATTATAAGTTTTACGAGGATGAAGTGGATAATCTGAGTGAAAGATCAGAAAAAGCAGAAGAAAGCCTGCGTACACGAATAAAATGGATAGCGTATAAACAACAATTCTTCTCTTCCGCACTCATTGCAGGTAATTATTTCCTTAACGCCGAAGTAAAGTCCTCACAGCAACCTGAAAATTCTCCGCACCTGAAAAGTTACTCTGCACAAATAAGTATTCCATGGGATGTGAGAAAAACAGAATCTATTCCGATGAAGTTTTACTTCGGTCCGAATCATTACAAAACTCTTAAACAATATGACCTTGACCTTGAACAACTGGTGCCCTTAGGCTGGGGAATATTCGGCTGGATAAACCGCTTTATAGTTATACCAACATTCAATTTCCTTGGTACATTTATTTCTAATTTCGGAATAATTATTCTGATACTAACGATACTCCTCAAACTGGTACTTTTTCCGCTGACTTACAAATCGTATATGTCGACTGCCAAGATGAGGGTTCTCAAACCTGAAGTCGACGAGATTAACAAAAAGTATCCCAAGGAAAAAGCTATTGAACGGCAGCAGGCAGTTATGGCAATGTATAAGAAAGCAGGAGTTAATCCGCTCGGAGGTTGTTTACCTGTTGCTTTACAGATGCCAATACTTATTGCTATGTTCCGCTTTTTTCCTGCTTCTATCGAATTGCGCCAGCAGTCTTTTCTATGGGCCGACGATCTTTCTTCCTATGATAGTGTGCTTAGCCTTCCTTTTACTATACCATATTACGGCAACCATGTCAGCCTTTTCTGCCTTCTTATGACCATTTCAACAATATTTTATACCCGGATTAGCCAGAACCAGATGGCCGATACCAGTGCACAGATGCCGGGAATGAAATGGATGATGTATTTCTTCCCTGTCATGATGCTTTTCTGGTTTAACAGCTATGCATCCGGACTGAGCTATTATTACCTTCTGGCTAACCTGATGAGCTTTGCCCAGATGGCCATTATTAAACGTTATGTTGACGACGATGAGATCATGCGCCGGATACATGAGAACAAAAAGAAACCTGTTACAAAATCGAAATTCCAGGCAAGGCTTGAGAATATGGCAAAACAGCGCGGCTATAAAGTGCCGAAAAAAAAATAATCCCGGCGTTTAATGCACCAGGTAATGAAAGTAGTTATTGGGATCGACATAGGTGGAACAAACACTGTTTTTGGGATAATTGATTCAGAAGGAAAATGTCTGGCATTATCATCTATCAGTACTAATGAATACGATAATCCTGAAATTTTCGTCAGTTTTCTTGCACGTGCAATAAACAAGCTGATCGTTTCACTGCCGTTTAATACACGGCTGGCAGGTATAGGTATTGGCGCTCCGAACGGGAACTTCTATAAAGGAACTGTTGAATTTGCACCAAACCTCAGGTGGAAAGGAATTATTAATCTTGTTAGACTGGTGAAAGAATTCTTTAATGTTCCGGTTATTCTCACTAATGATGCTAATGCAGCAGCAATCGGAGAAATGTTATATGGCGCTGCCAAAGGGATGAAAGATTTCATTGCTGTCACTCTTGGTACTGGTGTTGGAAGCGGATTCGTGGTTAACGGGAAGTTGGTTTACGGGCATGATGGTTTCGCGGGAGAACTCGGGCATACCATTGTTTACACCAATGGCAGGGAATGTGGTTGCGGGAGGAAAGGTTGCCTGGAGACCTATGCGTCTGCTACCGGAATAACACGTACAGCAGTGGAAATGCTCGGAAATTCCTCAGAAAATAGCATTTTAAGAAATTATTCTGCTTCAGAACTGAATTCAAAGATCATTTGTGAAGCGGCAGTATGCAATGACAAAATTGCAACTGAGGCTTTCAATTACACTGGTAAAATATTGGGGCTGAAACTTGCCGATGCAATAGCCATTACCAGCCCTGAAGCTATAATCCTGTCAGGTGGACTGACCCTGGCGGGCGATCTTATCCTTAAGCCCGTCAGGCATTACATGGAATACTACCTGCTCGAAATATTTAAAAATAAAATATCACTTCTTACTTCCACACTTAACAGTGAGAATGCCGCAGTGCTGGGAGCAGCATCCCTGGTATGGAATGAGGCAGCAAAATAATTGACAAACATGAGAATCAGGCTTTACACCCTCATATTCTGTTTATTTACTGTAAAAATCCTGAATGCATCAGGAGGCGACACAATTGCACTTATCCCTAAACCTGCTAAAATAAGTATTACAGAACAAAAAGGTTATTTTTATATCACTGAAAATACCGTTATTGTTGCCGCTACAAGGTCAGCCAGATCAGATGCAGGAATTTTTAATGAATACCTCCGGAAGTATTATAATATCAGTTTGAAAATCAGAAAATACAGGTGGTTTCATGAAAATATAATCAGGCTGGAATCAGGGCAAACAGGCCTGGGAAAAGAAGGATATATATTATCAGTAAGTCCTGAAAGGATAATAATTACCGGCGATAAACCAGGAATATTTTACGGCCTGCAGACCCTTAAACAGTTATTACCTGTAAAAAACAAGGGTGAAATAACCATTCCCATATGTACAATAGAAGATTATCCAAGGTATTCATGGAGGGGTATGCACCTGGATGTTTGCCGTCACTTTTTCCCGAAAGAATTTATTAAACGTTACATTGACGAGCTTGCTGGTTATAAAATGAATGTGTTTCACTGGCACCTGACAGATGACCAGGGCTGGAGGATAGAAATAAAAAAGCATCCCGGACTTACTGAAACAGGAGCCTGGCGCGATGGTACACTTATCGGATCATACAGTTCAATGCCCCACAGGTTCGACAGCATCAGGTATGGTGGTTATTACAGCCAGGAAGATATAAAGGAAATTGTTGAATACGCAAAAAAAAGACATGTGACAATTGTTCCGGAAATTGAAATGCCGGGACATTCGCTGGCTGCATTAGCATCGTACCCTGAATTATCCTGCACAGGCGGTCCTTTCAAAGTCGCAAACCTCTGGGGTGTGTTCGAAGATGTGTATTGCCCCAAAGAGGAGACTTTTAAATTCCTTGAAGATGTCCTTTCTGAAGTTATTGACTTATTTCCCGGACTCTATATTCATATCGGCGGAGATGAAGTACCCAAAAACAGGTGGAGAAACTGCAAAGGCTGCCAGGCAATAATCAGGAAAGAAGGACTGAAGGATGAAAGTGAGCTACAAAGTTATTTTATCAGGAGGATGGAAAAATATATTAATTCAAAAGAACGTAAAATCATTGGATGGGATGAAATTCTGGAAGGAGGACTTGAGCCAAATGCCGCGGTTATGTCGTGGAGAGGCACAGAGGGCGGGATTGCAGCAGCAAAACATGACCATAATGTAGTAATGACCCCGGGTTCGCACTGTTATTTCGACCATTACCAAGGTACACCAAAGTCAGAACCTCTTGCAATCGGAGGTTATACAACACTGGAAAAAGTTTATTCATATAATCCCACTCCTGACGACCTTACACCAAAGCAGCAAAAGAATATCCTGGGAGCACAGGCAAATGTCTGGACAGAATATATTGACACTCCACAGAAAGTTGAATATATGATTTTTCCGCGTATATGTGCACTTTCTGAAGTAGACTGGTCTCCACAGGACAACAGGAATTACCATGATTTCAAAATGCGGCTGATTAAACATTTTTCCATGCTCGACATGGAAGCAATTAATTATTCAAAAGCAATTTACGAACTTAAGTTCAGTTCCTTTCCGGAGAAAAATAATAATGGTATTGAAGCTGAGATAACCTCCGATGCAGGGTTAGGGAAAATTTATTATACTACCGACGGCAATGAGCCATCTGCTTCATCAAACCAATATTCCGGACAAGTTGACATCCGTTCTGATATCACATTAAAAGCGGCATATTTTGAGGGTAATAATAGAAAAGGCAATATCATTGAACAATCTTTTCATGTAACCAAAGCAACAGGCAAACCAGTCAAACTTGTAAATCAGCCGGATAAACGTTATAACTCAGGTGGTGCATTTACACTTGTCGACGGAATTACAGGGGTGATTCCATGGTATGGTAAAGAATGGCTGGGATTCAGCGGGAAAGACCTTGTTGCAGTAATTGACCTCGGTCATTTGCAATCATTCAGCAGTGTCACGGTTGATGTACTAAATGCTGAGCACAGCTGGATTTACCTTCCCGAAAGTATTGAAGTATATGTATCAGCAGATGATTCAATTTATACACTTTTAAATAAAGCTGATAAAAAATTTATTAGTGATCTGAACAGGTCAATAGTCATTCAAACGCCCGGAGCCACAGCCAGGTTTGTAAAAGTTGTTGCTGAAAATATCGGGGAAATACCTCCCGGAAAACCCGGTGAAGGATCTGATGCGTGGTTGTTTGTTGATGAAATCTCCGTTGAATAAATTAAAAATCAGTCCACTGCATATATTCAATTACAAACATTATTTTGAAGTGAAATCATAATATTTGTTAAGAAGTATTAAAGTATATTAGCTTATTGTCATATAAATCAACATAATGAAAAAAAAATAATTACTGATATTTTTTCTAATTCATTTCATAAATTTGGAGGATTTTATCGTGTTGGAAAGTAAATGACAGGAAAGATAAATACCTGAACCACTACGAACTGGTGTCCAGGCAAGATTGATTATTCTTTAACAATGAAGGAAATTAAAGAATCAAACGGCTATGAGGTTCAATAGTAAATAAATATTTTATGAAATCAAGAAGAGAATTCATCAAATTATCAGCAATTACAACTGCTTTGTTCTCATTTGGAAAATCAGGAGCATCAAATCTTTTTAACCTGCAAGCGGGCAAAATCACCAGGCCTGTAGTACTTTCGACATGGAACCATGGTCTCGCGGCAAATCAGGAAGCCTGGAAAATATTATCAGCAGGAGGAAAATCGATTGACGCCGTCGAAAAAGGAGTACGTGTTTCTGAATCAGATCCTGAAGTACGCAGTGTAGGTTATGGCGGCCTCCCCGACCGTGACGGACACGTAACTCTAGATGCATGTATCATGGATGAACAGGGTAACTGCGGGTCAGTTGCATTT
>Ga0247841_10012912_pt1 | contig 10787 bp, 10 predicted proteins | sample LaCruzMarch2015__2_FD_192410 | JGI IMG/M metagenome (GOLD analysis project Ga0247841, IMG submission 192410) | Freshwater microbial communities from meromictic Lake La Cruz, Castile-La Mancha, Spain - LaCruzMarch2015_18m | ecosystem: Environmental > Aquatic > Freshwater > Lake | place: Spain...
GGCTTACGCTACGGCCGGAGCAAGCGGGATGGACCTGCGGGCGGATGTCGACAAAGAGATAGTCTTAATGCCAGGCGAGATAAAGCTTATATCGTCTGGCATTTATTTAGGCATACCGGAAGGGTACGAGGCCGAGATAAGGCCGAGAAGCGGACTTGCCCTTAAACACGGCATAAGCCTTGTGAATACTCCGGGGACGATAGATTCGGATTACCGCGGCCTTGTAAGCCTCATTATGATAAACCATGGTAAAGAGCCGTTCTCTATACGCCGGGGCGACAGGATAGCTCAGATGGTAGTCAAAGAAGTGATAAAAGCGGATATAGAAACTAAAGACGCTCTAGACGATACCACTCGTTCATCCGGCGGATTCGGGCATACCGGGAAATAGCGCAAATCCTACAGGTCGTTTGTAAAAATGAATATATATCAGGCGATCATTTCCGGCTTTGTTCAAGGTCTTACCGAGTTCTTCCCGATCTCGTCGTCCGGCCACCTTGTCGTGCTTCACTCGATCTTCGGCTTTAAAACCCCCGAGATAGCCTTCGATGTATTTCTCCATATAGGAACGCTCCTGTCGGTATTGATATTTTTCAGAAAAGAAATAGTCGCGATAGTCCTTAAAGACAGGAAAATGTTATATCTTCTGGCTTGGGCATCCGTGCCGACATTCATCATAGGGTTTTTGCTGAAAGATCCGGCTGAGAGATTTTTTTCCTCTCCCGCATTCGTTGGGTATATGCTCGTTCTTAACGGGGCGTGGCTCTTCACGGCGTGGTATTTTGCTTCGAAGAAGAGGACAGGCAAAAAAATAGGCCCGGTCAGTTCGTTCCTTGTGGGCGTAGCTCAAGGAGTAGCGGTGATCCCGGGGATATCCAGAAGCGGCGCCACAATATCAACCGCATTAATATCAGGCATCGACGGAGAATCCGCGGTAAAGTTCTCGTTTTTACTTTCAATACCGGCGATACTGGGGGCGAGCGTTCTGAAGTTCGCCTCTATCGGAAAGAGCATCTCCGCCGGTTCGGCGCCGCAGTTTTTGGCGGGAGCGCTTACGGCCATGGCTGTGGGGATATTGGCTATAAAGGCCCTTATGGGCCTGGTGAAGAATAACCGGCTAAAACCTTTCGCGGCCTATTGCGTATTGACCGGGTTAGTGATAATATTAATATCAAGGTAATTGGAAATGAACGCGATAAAACAACCGAGGTCTGAAGGCATGGATAAGACAAGATTAAACGAGATAAAAGCGATACTGCTGTTCGCCGCGGCTATACTGATACTGATAAGTCTGGCTACTTTCAGCTTTGAAGATGTCGGGCAGTTCACATCCAGAGTTAATGCGCCAGTTAAGAATTTTGCCGGCCTCTTCGGCGTATATCTGGGTGGCGTGCTGAGTTTTGTCATGGGCATGAGCGCATATGTCATACCGGTTCTGATTGTGTTCTGGGCGCTTTCGAAACTCTCAGGCATCACTCCCCAAAAGGTTTATCTGAAGATATTCGGAACTTTTTTTCTTATATTGGCTTCAAGCTCTATATTCTCGGTAATCGGCAGAGGTGATAACGCTTTCAGGTTCAAACTCGGAGGGGTTGTAGGGCTGGTCTTTTCCGATTTTTTAATAAAGTATCTGGGCAGGGGAGGGGCCACCGTTGTTATAGCTGTGCTTTTGCTTCTATCGGCTCTTCTTGCCACGGATTTTCTGCTGATACCTTTTCTGGTCGGTGTGTTCAAGAACTTCAAAAGCGCTTCGTCCGGGTATAAGGGTATATTTGCAAAGAAAGAGAACGGCGCTCCGCTTCAGGCTAAGCCGCAATCCTCAAGGCCCGTCATTAAGGTATCCGAGCCGATTCGTCCGTCGAGCGTTATGGATAAAGTAAGGGCCATAAAATTTTCCGAAGCCAGTAATAAGGAAACGAATAAGGCCGTTTCTCCCTCGCCGGTTATTGCGCCACGACCCGCGCGCGTAAATACCGTCGCTATGGGTGAAGACGATAAGTCCGCTGTTAAGGTCAAGGGCGCGTCAATGGAAGAAGTGAGAGCCGAGCTGAAAGTTGCCCCGAACTCAGGAATAGAAGGGTACAAGCTCCCATCGCTGGATCTTCTGGATTCTCCCCCACCGATGGCGTCCAGAAAAATAGAGGATGACCTGGAGGCTAACGCGCGTATATTGGAAGAGACGCTGAGGGAATTCGACATAGAGTCCAAAGTCGTCGAGATAAATAAAGGACCCGTCATAACCCGATATGAGATAGAGCCGGCGCCCGGAGTTCGGGTGGACAGGATAACGTCTCTAAGTGACAATATAGCGCTGGTCATGAAGGCCCAATCAATCAGGATAGTGGCGCCGATCCCGGGCAAGGGCGCGGTGGGCATAGAAGTGCCTAACTCTTCAAGCGCGCTTGTATATCTGAAAGATGTGCTCGATTCCAAGGAGTATAAAAACGCCAAATCAAAACTTAAGCTCGCGATAGGAAAAGATATAGCCGGCGCTCCGGTTGTGGCCGATCTGGCCGGAATGCCTCATCTTCTGATAGCAGGGGCTACAGGTTCAGGCAAGACCGTCTGCGTAAACACGATAATAACGAGCCTCCTGTATAATTCCGCGCCGGATGAAGTGAAGTTTATAATGATAGATCCTAAGAGGGTGGAGCTGGCCGTATTTAACGATCTACCGCATCTTTTGGCGCCCGTGGTTACCGATACCAAAAAAGCGGCGGCGACGCTGCAGTGGGCGACTGGCGAAATGGATTCCAGGTATGAACTCTTTGCGAGATCCGGGGTTAGAAATATAGATCTGTACAACGAAAAGCACGGAAACGTCAAGGACGGGAAGCTTCCGTATATAGTCATAATAATAGACGAACTTGCCGATTTGATGATGGTAGCTCAGGACGATGTCGAGAGTACGATAACCCGCCTGGCGCAGTTATCAAGGGCGGTCGGGATACATATGATAATAGCGACGCAGAGGCCGTCGGTAGATGTCATAACCGGGGTCATAAAAGCCAATTTTCCGTCGAGAATATCGTTCAAAGTGGCGTCAAAAGTGGATTCGCGCACCGTATTGGATATAAACGGCGCCGATAAACTTCTCGGCCGCGGGGATATGCTCTTTGTTGAACCCGGATCGTCCAAGCCGACAAGGGCCCAGTGCAGCCTTATACAGGATAGCGAGATAGCCCGCATAACCGATTATATAAAAGCTCAGGGCGCGCCGCAATATGTCGAAAGCATAAATGACGCTACGAAGAAGACGTCCTTTAAGAAGTTCGATAAAGATGAGGTATACGAAGAAGCCGTGAAACTGATATTGGAGAGTAAGCAGGCGTCCGTATCGGTCCTGCAGAGACGTCTGGGGCTAGGCTACACGCGCGCCGCGCGACTCATAGATATGATGGAAGACGAGGGTATAGTAGGGCCTTATCAAGGGTCCAAGCCGCGCGATCTTCTTACTACCATAGAGGAATATCAGGCGAAAAATGGGAAATAAGAACGAGACAGTCGTAGTAACTATCGCGGGAATAGGCGAAAAACTTAAAAAGGCCAGGGAGAACAAGTCGCTTACTATCGACCAGGCCCAGCGTCAGACGCATATACACCAGACCGTTCTGATAGCTCTGGAGGACGGCAGATGCGATGAAGTGCTCACGCCGACATATGTAAAAAGTTTTCTTAAAAAATATTCCGATTATCTGGGGCTCGATACCAATCATATCATTAAAGAATACGCGTCGCTGCATCCGGCGGCTGAAACTTCCAAAGTAAATATCAGTATAGATAAGGACGAGATAAAGAGATCCGTAGATATGTCCGGATATATCAGATTCGCGCGAAATTCGATAATAATAGCGGTCTGCTTAGTATGTATCGTACTTATCGTAAAGTTCGTCGCAGGGCTTGTTCCCGCTCCCCGCTCAACTTCAGCTAAAAGAACTAAGAATGCGGTTGTTAAAAAATCCGCGACTCCGGCATTGAAGGCCAGGAAAACTCGTCCGGCGGCAGCAGCACAGGCCCCGGCACCAGTAAAGAAGGCGGATAAGCTGGCGCCGAAAACGGAAGAGACGGAATTTTTGATACCCGATAAAGAACCTATAAGGCTTATGATGACCGTCAAAGAACAGGTCTTCGTGGGCGTCATTACCGACGGTGAGACCCAGTTTAAGAGGCCCCTTCCTAAAGGGACCATAGAGACGTTCACCGCGGAGAAAGTCCTTAATATATCCATTGCCCGCGCGAAGTCGGTGGAGCTCGTATTGAACGGAAAGCCTTTAACGCTTTCCGTTACCGGACAGATAAGGGACCTTGAGATAACGCGCAAGGGCTTTAAGGTACGATAGGTGCTTAAGGTCGGATTGATCAGCCTTGGATGTGCCCGCAATCTTGTCGATTCAGAGATCATACTCGGTTCTTTGAAAGCGGAAGGTTTTAGCGTCAGCGGAAGCGTGCGGTCCGCGGATATCTGCATCATCAATACGTGCGCCTTCATAGCCCCGGCCAGAGAAGAGTCGGTCGATACTATCCTCCAGGCCGCGCGCCTTAAAAAAGAAGGCAGAATAAAAAAACTTGTGGTATGCGGATGCCTGCCGCAGGCTTATCCGGAGACTCTGCCGGATAATCTTAAAGAGGTCGACCTTTTTGTGGGAACGAGCGATTTTCCGAAGATCGGCGCGCTCATAAAAAAGATCTCCGGAGGACGGACGATCTCGGCAATATCCAGGAAACTCGATTATCTTTATGATGAAAATTCCCCCAGATTCAGACTATCCCCTAAACACTATGCGTTCGTGAAGATATCCGAGGGATGCTCGAACTTTTGCAGCTATTGTGTCATATCGCGCCTTCGAGGCGCTTTAAGATCCAGGTCTATAGCGTCGGTCGCCAAAGAGATAACGGACATATCGGCTTCCGGCGAACTTAAAGAGATAGATCTCATCGGTCAGGACACAACGGTCTTCGGCAAGGACAGGTACGGGAAAGCGGCGCTAGACCGGCTCCTCTTAAAGATTGCGGGCCTCGATAACAGCGTCGAGTGGATCAGGATACTCTATACCCACCCCGCCCACTATACGGACAGGCTTATAGATGTAATAGTCGGAGAAGACAGGATATGTAAATATTTGGATGTGCCGATACAGCATATATCGGATGGCGTTCTAAAACGGATGAACAGGCGGACTTCGGGAAAAGATATTCGCGCGCTCATAGATAAATTGAGAAGCAGGATATCGGCCCTGGCTCTCAGGACTTCTGTCATAGTCGGGTTTCCCGGCGAGACGGAGAAAGATTTTAAAAAATTATTCGATTTCGTAAAGCATACAAAATTTGACAGGCTGGGGGCTTTTGCTTACTCTAAGGAAGACGGGACGCCGTCTTCCCGCATGAAGGGCGATATCCCGGAAAAATTAAAAGAAGAGAGACTCGGGCTTATAATGGAGGCGCAGCAGAAAATATCCCTGGAAGCTAACAGGCGCCTGGTGGGGAGGGTATTAAAGGTGCTCATAGACGAGAAAGACGAGGATTCGCAAGGCCTTTTTATTGGAAGGACCGAGCGGGACGCTCCTGATACGGACGGGACCGTTCATGTTTCCGGGAAAGCTCTCGCTATAGGCAAGTTTTACGATGTGCTTATCACCGGTGCGCTTGAATACGATCTGGAGGGAGTGGTTTCATGAATTTAGCTAATCAGATCACGATGTCGAGAATAGTGCTTACGTTCGTATTTATGTTCTTTCTTTTTTCATCCGGAGTGGCCGCAAAATCGATAGCTCTATTCACCTTTATCCTGGCCTCGTTCACGGATTTTCTCGACGGGTTCGTCGCTAAAAATAAGAATATGACCAGCGATTTCGGACGCCTTATGGACCCTATAGCCGATAAGGTGCTAGTTTTGGCGGCTTTTCTGTCGTTCGTGGAGATGAAACTTGTTCCGGCATGGATCGTCCTTATTATAGTCTTCAGGGAGGTCACGGTGACCGGTTTAAGGATAGCGGCGCTGGGTCGTCATAAGGTGATAGCGGCCGACGACGGAGGGAAGCATAAGATGGTCTCGCAGATCCTCGCGATATTGGCGATCCTTCTTTTTATAATATTCCGCGAAGCGGGCATGAAGGTATTCGGTTTCTGGACCGCCGGGACGGAGAGGGTATATAAGGACGCGATATTTTTTCTTATGTGCGTGACCGCCGCGCTTACCATGATAAGCGGCGCTTCATATCTTTTAAAGAATAAGGAGGTATGGGCAAATGTCAAAAAAGATTAAGATGATCTCGAGTTTTTTCTATATCGGGCATTCTCCATTCATGCCTGGGACCCTGGGCAGCCTGGCAGGGCTTGTCGTCTATTTTCTCGTCAAGGACAGGGAGATATTGTATGCCTTCATGATATTGTTCACGTTCGGTCTCGGCGTACTGTTTGCCGGGGAGGCGGAGAAGATATATAAAAGAAAAGACGCCAGCATGATAGTCATAGATGAAGCCTGCGGGATGCTTCTGGCTCTGTTCTTCATTCCGTACAATCTTTTTATAGTGATCCTCGGGTTTTTTCTCTTCAGGATATTTGACATACTGAAACCGCCGCCTGCAAAGAGGATGGAGAAGATCACCGGGTCTTTAGGCATAATGTTCGACGATATCGTGGCCGCCTTATACACAAACTTCATCCTGCAGATCATAACGAGGGTCCTGCCTTATTGCAAGACGTAAAGATTTAGAGATGAAAAACAGCGCGTCTTATGGATGCGCTGTTTTTTTTAACAACCTACGCCTGCTTTAATCGCGTCTCGTGCAATTTCGTGTAAATAGGTCCGCTCGTAGTGAGCGTGCTTTGAAGAAGAACTATGGACGTCACCGAAAGATGGTTGGTTGAAAACGGGATGATTACGGCCGACAGTTTATCGGCCAGCGCCGTTTTATTTTTAGCCGACCGGACTCGGCCGATGGTCAGGTGCGCCCCGAACGGGCGCGATTCTTTATTAAGGCCTATCTTCGACAATTCCTCGTCAATCTGGACGGCAAGCTTCGTAGATTCTTTCGAGCCTTTATCCAATCCGACCCATAATACGCTCGGCGATTCTATATTCGGAAAAGCCCCGGCATTTTTCAGGCTTATCTCAAAAGGGTCGAATAACTCCCCGAGCCGATCGAGCGTCTTTTTAATATAGGGTATCTTCTCCTCGCTTGTCTCTCCGAGAAATTTAAGCGTGAGATGAATATTGTTTCGATCGACCCATTTCACGTCGGCGCCGGAGTATTTCAGGTGGGATTGTATTTGCGACAGATCGTCTTTAATGGATTCCGAAAGTTCAATAGCGATGAATACGCGCATATAAAGAGTTTACGATTAAAATGCAAAATTAAAAGTTAAATATTTTGGCGGACTAAATCCAGCGCGGCCTGAGATGCCTGAAATTTTATCTCCTCTCGTGAGCCGGTGAACCGAAACTCAAAAGCCATCCGTTTTCTGCCGTAAGCGAGAGCTATGAATACGAGCCCGACCGGTTTTTTGGCGCTTCCGCCATCCGGCCCGGCCACTCCAGTGATCGCCACTCCGATATCGACGCAGGCAAAGTGTTTTATACCGGCGGCCATCTCCAGCGCGGTCTGTTTCGATACCGCGCCGTACCGCCTGATCGTTTCGCGCCCGACTCCGAGCAGATTTTCCTTGGATTCATTCGAATAAGTAACTACGCCCGACATAAAGTATCCGGAGCTTCCGGCGACATTCGTGATCCTGTTTGCGAGAGCCCCGCCCGTGCAGGATTCCGCGGTCGCTATCGTCAGGCTTTTTTTAGCGAGGGTGGATCCCACGACGCTTTCGAGCGTCTCGACATCGCATCCGAATACGCAGGCGCCGAGTCTAGACCGGATCTTTCGCTCGATAGCGGCGATATTCCCGAGCGCCTCTTTTTCGGTGCGGGCTTTAGCCATTATCTTCAGTTCGACCTGGCGCAGTTTGGCGTATATCCCGACCGTTGTAGGCGGTTTAAGATTTAATAGGTCCCTGACCTTACCGTCGACCAGGGATTCGGCCAGGCCTGTCGTCTTGATCGTCCTGGATCTTATCACCCAGTCATTCTTCAGTTTCTTTTGCAGTATAGGCAGGACGCGGTTCTTGAACATGGGCTCCAACTCGCGCGGCGGGCCGGGGAGACATACTATGAGTTTTGTCGCGTATTTCGCGACGAGCCCCGGCGCGGTCCCGACGTCGTTACATACCAGCGTTACGCCTTCCGGTATGTAAGCTTGCCTAGAGCACTCTTTCGGGAATCTTACATTACGCAGTTTGAAATATGCTTTGACGCCCTTAAGGACGGTTTTATTCAGGACCAGAGGCCTCCTTAAGATATGCGCGACCGTCTCCATCGTGATGTCATCGACAGTCGGGCCAAGTCCGCCGGATGTTATCACGACATCCGATCGTCCGAGAGCCCTAAGTATCGCAGCGGTCAGTCTGGCGGGATTGTCGCCGACGGTGATCTGTTGAAATACGTCGATCCCCGCCTCCGCCAGCTTTCTTGATAGAAAAGCGGCGTTGGTGTTGACGATGTCCCCGAGCAGAAGCTCCGTTCCTATCGATACTATCTCAGCGTTCATGCCGCATATTATATACCCCTCATCGCGCCGGGTCAAGAGTCAGGCTACCCGGTCAGTGGGCTTCGCCTAATTTTGCTCGTCAAGGATTATTGCGGTATTCGTAGTTATATAGGTATTTTCAAGGTAAAACTGCGTAGTAGCTAAGTACTGCGCAAAATTTATACGGCTCAGCCCACATGACCGGGTAGCCTTTTAATGTCAACTTCACGCATCGTCGACGGCAAAAATAGACTATTTTAAAATAATTGCCCCGCCATGCTGCTCTTGTAGCGTGAGGCGGGGTCCCGCCCCATCTCTAATAATTTGCGTGGCGGGACAACTTTTTACCGATGATAATAATATATTTTAAAATAATTGCAACTTTCTTGCTGTTTTTTACGTCTTTATATATGAGGGGATGTTTAAAATAGGAGGCAGGAATGAGCGATCCGATACCGCGGGAAGTTATTGAGAATAAAATTTATCTCGTAAGAGGGCAAAAAGTTATGCTGGCCAGAGATTTAGCGAATCTTTACGGAGTTTCGACCAAGCGTTTAAATGAACAGGTAAAGCGTAATCTTAAGAGATTCCCAGGAGATTTCATGTTCAAACTGACAAAAGAAGAGATAGGCATGTTCAAAACCGGAGTATCAAATTCAAGGTCGCAAATTGCGACCTTGAAACAAGGGCAAAATATCAAGTATTTGCCATATGTATTTACGGAGCAAGGGGTAGCTATGTTATCAAGCGTCCTTAATAGCGAGAGGGCTATCCAAGTTAACATTGCCATAATGCGCGCTTTTGTGAAACTGAGGCAGATTTTGTCTTCACATAAAGAGCTCGCGAGTAAATTGAGTGAACTTGAAATGAGACTTGAGAAGCATGGCGAGGATATTTGCGCGATATTTGAGGCGATCCGGCAGCTTATGGCTCCCCCGCCAGAGATCCATAGGCGTCGGATAGGGTTTCATGAGGGTTAGATTAAAAATATGGAGGTTAAGGTATGTCCGATTTATCGATTATCGCTAAGATTGAAAGTAAAATATTTCGGATCCGGGGTAAGAAGGTAATGCTGGATGAGGATCTGGCGGAGCTTTATGGCGTCGAGACAAAACAGCTTACTCGGCAAGTAAGACGGAATATAGATAGATTCCCTGACGATTTTATGTTCCTTCTATCTTGCGAGGAGGATAGAAACTTGAGGTGCCAAATTGGCGCCTCAAGCTATGGCGGCAGAAGGTATCTTCCTTATGCTTTTACCGAACAAGGCGTGGCCATGCTATCAAGCGTTCTGCGTAGTAAGCAAGCAATTTTAGTCAATATTCAGATCATGCGAGCCTTTGTAGGCTTAAGAAGAGAGGCGGTTACCTATTCCGGCCTTAAGAGGAAGATAGAAGAGATCGAAAAGAAATACGATTCGAGATTCGATATAGTATTTAAAGCCATAAAAAGTCTTATGGATCCGCCATTAGATCCGCCTAAGCGTCGAATAGGATTTCATCAATAATGGCCCTGGGAACGGAGATAATTGACCTTTACAGAGGGGGGGTGATATATGTATAATATTGAACCAAGTATTAATATAATTATGTTAATGGACATGCGAAAAGACAAAGAAAAGGAGCTTGAAATGGTAAAATCGAAGCCTAAAGAGAGGGATGAAGCAAAGATACAGAAAGACGCGAAGGATATCACCCAGGAGCAGAAGACCAAAGCGCTGGACCTGGCTTTGGAGCATATAGAGAAGCAGTTCGGGAAGGGCTCGATAATGAAGCTCGGTCAGGACTTTAAGCTCGATGTCCCGGCGATACCAACGGGCTCGGTCGCTATAGACATAGCTCTCGGAGTGGGCGGAGTTCCCAGAGGGAGAGTCGTTGAGATATTCGGCCCCGAATCCAGCGGCAAGACTACACTTACATTGAGCGTAATCGCCAACGCCCAGAGGCTGGGCGGGACTGCCGCGTTCATAGACGCCGAGCACGCATTCGACCCCGGATACGCTAAGAAGATAGGCGTAAATCTGGATAATCTTCTTATGTCCCAGCCGGATACAGGCGAGCAGGCCCTTGAAATAACCGAGACGCTGGTGAAATCCAATGCCATCGACGTAATAGTCATAGACTCCGTGGCGGCGCTTACGCCTAAGGCGGAGATCGAGGGTGAGATGGGGGCGTCGCACATGGGCCTCCAGGCGCGGCTTATGAGCCCAGCATT
>Ga0247841_10012913_pt1 | contig 10787 bp, 13 predicted proteins | sample LaCruzMarch2015__2_FD_192410 | JGI IMG/M metagenome (GOLD analysis project Ga0247841, IMG submission 192410) | Freshwater microbial communities from meromictic Lake La Cruz, Castile-La Mancha, Spain - LaCruzMarch2015_18m | ecosystem: Environmental > Aquatic > Freshwater > Lake | place: Spain...
GGTCGCCGGCCTCGTCGCCATCACGCCTGCCGCGGGATACGTGGGCCCAATGGAATCGATAGTCATCGGCGCGCTCGCCGGCGTCTTCTGCTATTTCGCAGTGACGTGCCGAGTCAAGGTGGGCCTCGACGAAAGCTTGGACGCGTGGGCGGTTCACGGCGTCGGCGGGCTGTTCGGTGCGCTTGCAACGGGCGTGTTCGCCACGCTCGCCGTCAACCAATACTCCGGCTTGCTGTACGGGAATGTGAACCAGTTCCTCGCGAACGCGGCCGGGGCCTTTGCGGCAATGGCGTACGCGTTCGTAGTGACCTACGTTCTCGCCGTACTCGTGGACAAGACGATGGGCCTGCGCGTCTCGGGCGACGAGGAATACGTGGGTCTCGACATTTCCCAGCACGGGGAGCGCGTGTGAGGTGTTTGCATGAAGATGATTACCGCGATTATCCGGCCCGAGGCGGTTGAAGACGTGAAGCGGGCCCTTGAAAACAAGGGCTTCTCCGGCCTCACTGTTTGCGAGGCGATGGGCCGCGGCGAGCAGAAAGGCATTTCGCTCAAGTCAGGGAACGGCGAGACCCGCATCGACCTGCTCCCCAAAACGAGGCTGGAAATCGCCGTTCCGGATGAAAAAGAGGCGCTGGCGGTCGAAGCAATCCTTTCATCCGCGCGGACCGGAAAAATCGGGGACGGAAGGATATTCGTCTCGTCGCTGGAGCGGTCCATCCGCGTGCGGACGGGCGAAGTTCAATCGTGAGCGATGCGGAATAAACCGGAGTAATCAAGTCATCCCCTGCCTGCTCACCGTTTTATTTCTTCGCACCCAAACTGTTTCGGTGGTCGTATGCACACGCCGGAAGGTTTCATCACGAGCTGGATTTGCGTCGTCATGCTTCTCGCGTCCGCAGTTCCGCTCGCGTGGGCCGTGTGGGGCTACAAGAAGTGGCTCACGCGCGATGTCCTGCCGAGAATGGCGCTTCTCGCTTCCGTCATCTTCCTCCTCCAGATGCTCAACTTCCCCGTCGCAAACGGCACGAGCGGCCACTTCATGGGCGCCGCGCTCGCCGCCATCCTCGTCGGGCCCGAAGCGGCGCTCATCGTTGTTGCGTCCGTCATTGCAACGCAGGCGCTCGTCTTCGGCGACGGCGGATTCCTCGCGCTCGGCGTCAACATATTCAACATGGCGGTCGTCGGAGTCTTCACCGCGCACGTCGCGTACTCTTTCCTCTCCCGGAAATTCGCGCAGCCGCTCCCAGCGTTCTTTGCCTCCTGGCTGAGCGTTGTCGCCGCTTCGGCATTCGCAAGCGCGCTTCTCTCCCTCTCCGGTCTCGCAAACCCGCTCGCCGTGTTCAGCGGCATGCTTGCGGTTCACGCAATCATCGGAGTCAGTGAGGGAGTCATCGGCGTGGGCGCGCTCGCCCTCATTTCGTCCAAGACGAAGTCGCTCGGCCTATCGAAAGCGGCGGGCTTCGCGCTCGCGGCATTCGCGGTAGCGGCGCTCGCCATCCCGCTCGCATCGGGTGAGCCGGACGGCATGGAGAAAGTCTCTATCAACCTCGGCTTCTACAACGCGGCGACCACGATTTACTCTGCCCCCATTCCGGACTACTCCGTTTCAGGCGTCCCCGAGGCGTACGCTTCGATTGCGGCGGGAGCAATCGGCGCGGCAATCTGTTTCGCGCTGTTCGCGTCGCTGCAGGATGTCCTGCTGCCGGCGAAAACCGCCGCGCATTAATATGCGCGCTCGCCGCAAACAGGGGCATGGCAACCGCATACGACAAGGCCGCTTACTACGAGCTCGCGTTCAGCTTTTTCTCCCAGAAGAAGCAAGTGACGAACCTCGAAGCTCTGTTCCGCAAATTCGGGAAGCGCAAGCTCGCTCGCGTTCTCGACATCGCGTGCGGCCCGAGCCCGCAGCTCCTCGAATTCGCGTCGCGCGGCTACGAGGCGATCGGGCTTGACTTGAACCTGAACATGCTCCGCCACCTCTCGCAGCGAGCGAAGGAGCGTGACGTCCAAATTGAAACCGTCAAGGCGGATTACACCAATTTCCGCTTGAGGAAGAAGGCGGACTTCGCCCTCATCATGATGGGCTCGCTCATCGTGGGCTCGAACGAGGCGTTCCTGAGCCACCTGGATTCCGTCTCCCGCTCGCTCAACTCCGGCGGCATATACTTCATCCAGAACTGGCACGTGGATTCCGCTCCCGCCACCGGCTCGTGGGTCACGAAGAAGGGAGGCGTCACAATCAAGACGACGTATGAATCAAGGGAGTTGAACCCGGTCACGCAGGAATGGGAGGAGCGGCTCGTCCAAGACGTGGACGACCACGGAAAGAAAATGAGGTTCGTGCACGAGCGGCCGTTCAAGCGCATCTACCCGCAGGAGCTCAAGGCGCTCGTGGCATTGAACGGGAAATTCAGGTTCGCCGGCTGGTTCGAAGGGACGACGGAGAAGTGGTTTTTCGACCGGCCGCTGGAAAAATCGAAACGACGTTCGGACACTCACCTGAACGGAATCGTCCTAGTACGCGCGTGAGCGCGTACACTATTACGTTAGGAGAGAGTTGTTAGAGGGAACCCGCGGGAAGCTGGGCCCGGTGCCCGTCTCATTTCGACGCCTTTTTCGCGTACCGCAACCCGATAAGGATTGGTATGAGGAACGTCGTGGCGTAATACGCGAGCGTGAGCGGCCGCTTGTGGAACCGAATGAACGTAACGACGAGTGTCACCGGCACGAACACGGCGAACAGCACCCAGCCGAGCATGTCTTTGGGCAGGCCGAACACGGGGAGCGCGAAGAAAAGAACGAAGGACGCGAGGTATCCGGCGAGCCAAAGGCAAAAGCCGAGGCCGAGCGTGTCGATAAGGAGGTCTTTTTTATTCATGCGCAGGTTATCGCGCCTCTTCTTATTACATTTTCCGCAGCGCTTCGTATGCTTCGTCGCGGTTCTTGTAGAGAAGGAGAAGGATTTTTCCCTCCCGTTGCTTCACCTGCCAAACGAGCCGTCTCGGGCCGGCGCGCCTGGAGAACACGTTCGCGCAGTGGGTAAGCGGCTTCCCCGCTTCCGGCTGGAGGCTGATTTTCTCGAGAAGGACCTTGAGGAGCGCGCGCTCGTTCCGGTCGAGCTTTTTCACGTCCGCGTCGAATGCGGCCGTTGACTCGAAATCCATGTCAATCCAGCTCGCGCGGGTTGAATTTCCTCGTCTTCATTTTCCCCGAGGCGACTTCCTCAAGAATCTTGCCTGAAAGCCTCTCGAAGGCCTCATCTTCGGTGAGTTGGTGCATCTGGTCGAACTGGTACAGCGCGAGGCGAATCGCCTCCGTCTTCGTCTTCGCGTACCCGAAGCGGATCATCCTCTGGACGACCTCGCCGGTATATCCGACGAGTTCAATGTTCGCATTCGGCATGAAACCACCTTTCTAATAATTTCATAAGATTTTAATAAGGAAAGTATATAAGCGTCTCTGGAAAACGAATGGTAGTACGATGGGCCCGCTGAGAATCGAACTCAGAATCTCCGCCTTGTAAGGGTTACGCGGGGAGACGGACGAATCCGGCGCCCCTCAGCGTCTTAGCCATTCGACTACGGGCCCAAGGCGAATATGTCTTCTTCCGACCCCTAGCAATAAAAACAGGTACCGAAACTTACTCCAAACAGGGCTCGAGTATCCCGATTTCCTTCGCGTCCGCGTCCACGCGCACCCGCGCTCCGACGGGGAGGACAGTGTTCGGCCACTCGTGCCCGAAATCGTTTGCCTTCAGAATCGGAAAGTCTTTTCCCGCAGTCAATTCCAGAAGGATGTCTTCCATCTGCGCGAGTTTTCCCCGCTCTGCTCGCAGGCCGTACACGTAACCCACGACCGCGGCGGAAATCTTGTCAAAAACGCCGAGTTTCCGCATCTGTTCGAGCTGCGCCCGGCATTTCTCGGGCGTGGTCTCGTACGATTCGATGAAGAGGACGGAATCCTCGAAGTCCGGGAAGTACGGCGTTCCGGCGAGCTTGAGGAAGCAGCGCAAATTGCCTCCGAGCAGCCTCCCCTCGCCGCTCCCGCCGCGAACGGTCTTGCGTTCGCCGAATTGCGGCACGAGGCCGATTTTCCCTTCGACGAGCCGCGAGACGAACTCCCGCTTCGAATACTGCGTCGGCTCCCGCCCGAAGTCCCACACGATGTCGCTCCCGTGGAAGGTGATTAATCCGGTTTTCGCGTAGATTGCGTCAAGCAGGACGGTGATGTCGCTGAAGCCTACGAAGACCTTGGGGTTCGCGGCAATCGTTTCCCAGTCGATGAAATGCAGGCATTCTTCCGCCGTGTCGCCTCCCTGCGAGCAGAAGACGGCTTGAACCGACGAATCGGAGAACATGGCGTTGATGTCTGAAGCGCGTTCTTCCGGGGACGGAATCGCTTCGCCCGCTCCGATGCATGCGTGCGCGGCGATTTTGAACCGGAAGCCGAGGCCTTCGAGGAAACGGATTCCCTTGTCGAATTGTGCCCGTTCAACGGGCGAAACCACGCTGGAAGGGGAAACGACGCCAATCAAGTCCCCTTTTCTGAGGTGTTTGGCCCGCATTCGCTCAACTCACGCGACTTCGCTCGCCTTCGGGTTCGCCGGAGTTCCGAAATCGCTCATGCCCGCCTTCCACAGCGAGCCGTAGCGCGCGTGCAGCTGCTCTTCAATCGTCGCCGCCTTCCCGCGCGCCTTCATCACGTGGTCCCTCCCGATGAGCGGCGAGCCGTCCATCGCCGCCAGGTCCCCGGCGAGCTTAATCAGGCCGGACAGGCCCCGCAGGCGGAGCGTGAGGGAATCCGTCGCCTCGTCAATTTTTCTCGCGCGCGTGCGGGCTTCCTTCACGAGCTCTTCGAGCGCATCGGCGGACGCATGCGGAATCCTGCCGTCTTTTCGTATCTCCTGCGCGACGAACTGGACAAGCTTCATCCGGTTCTCTTCCGTATCCGGCATGGTGTTCACGAGCAGTACCTCGTAGCCGTCGCCCATTATCCTGCTCCGGAGCGGCGGGAGGATGTTCGCGACGTCATTCGTGTTCGTCGCCGCGGCGAGGATGAAGTCGCACGGGACGCCGTCCACGCGCACGGAGGCGCCCGTGCTGGACGGGTTGCGTCCCGTAATCGGGAACTTCTTCTCCTGCATCGCCGTCAAAATGAAGCGCTGCAAGTGACCGAGCGTGGAAATCTCGTCGACGAACAGCACGCCTTCATGCGCCTCGTGCACCGCGCCGGGTACGACCCGCAGGTACGGCTGCATGCCCGCCTCCGGGTGCCCGCCGTACGGGTCGTGCTTCACGTCGCCGAGGAGCTCGGTCTCGCTTGCGCCCGTCGCCTGCACGAACGTGTTCCTCTTGAGCGGGAGAAGGACCTTGCGCAGCGCCCGCTTGCCGCGCTCGTCAACGAGGTGCGCTTCATCTTCGGTCATCACCCGAATCCTGCCGTTTTCCGCACGTTCGAAAACGGCGAACTCCTCGCGGCCTCCGGGGGCCTGCCACTGCATGCGCACGCGGTCCTCCCGCGTCTCGCCGGAGGCGGAGTACACCAGGTCGTCGAACGGGCTCGTGTGGCGCCTGTATTTGTCGGCGCCGCAGACGGGGCATACGGGATCCATGGAAGAGGAGATGCCGGCGCACCTGCGGCAGCGCAGGCCGAGGCGTTCGGCGACAGGAACGGGAACGGACGTAATCGGCAGCAGCCTCCCGGGCGCGTGTTCCTCGCCGCGCTCGGGGACGCTCGGGCCGCGGCGGATTTCAATTATCGGCCGCTCGGGGTTCTCGGGGTTGTGCAGGACGCTGACTTCCTGCTGCGGCTTTTCCACGAGGAAAGAAATCGCCTGCGCGAGCATGCTTTTCCCAGTCCCCGGCGCGCCCACTAACAGCAGATGCCTTCGCTGGCGTGCGGCAATGCGCGCGATGCGCACCGCTTCATCCTGGCCGATGACGCGCTCGAGGGGATTCTTGGGTACGGCCACGCTCTCGGTTGTTGCCGGGAACTTCATGGGAGATATTTGCGCCGTCACTCCCTTTATTCCTTGGGGTCGGGCAGCCTGCGCGCGGCCGGGAGGCCTACGGCACGAACTGGAAGTTCTTGAACTGCCAGACGTCCTTCCCGTCGTACTTGTTCGCCGGGTTCTCCTTGAAGTACACGCGCCGGTTTTTGAGCGGAGTCCAGTCCGAAGGCCCGGAATAGAACGTGCCCAGGTACGGCTTCGCAATCTTGAGGACGAAATCATGCGGTAAGTCATCGGGCAGGCACATGCCCTTCCGGGGGTTATCCATCATCCACATCACCGCGGAAACCACGCCGAGCGCGACTTGGATGGTCGTCGCGTTCTGGCCGGGCGCGAGCGTGCGGGCCTCATCGACCGTTAGGATGCTTCCCGTCCACCACGAGTTGTACGGATGGCCCATAAGCAACGCCCCGAGAATATCGGCTCCCGAAGTGATTTCCGAGTCCTTGAGGATGCGCAGGCGCGGCTGCATCTCGTAATTCCTGCATCGCAATTCATGCAGCGAAACGATGGTCTCGTTGCACGGCATGTATGCGTAGTGCACGGTCGGCCGGTAAATCGCCTTACCGTTCTTCCAGACCGTCCAGCGGTCCGAGATGCCGAACGCTTCCCCGTGCCGGATGACCATGCCGACGATTTCGCAGTCCGGCACCCATGACCGGACCCACGTGTTTACCCCCATCTGCGCGAGCATGATTTGGTTCTTCGGGCCGGTTTTCGGCGTGAACGCGAGCGGCGGTTTGCTGCGTTCATGGGTTCCCCACCCCATCTCGGCGGGCGCGGTTCCTTCCTCGCGCAGGCCCTCTATACTCCACGTCCCGACGAACTCCTTCACTTCCTTTGGCTTGTTCGTTATCTGGGTGTCCCGCTCGCTGCAGTGAATCACTTTCACGCCCACTTTCATGGCGAGTTCGGCGAACTTCCGCTGCCTGATGAGCTCCCGGAAACGCTTCGGGTCCTTCGCTTTTCCGTCCCGCATCATCTGCTCGGCAATGTCCACGAGTCCCTGCTTGGCGAAATGGGAGATGAGGCCCGGGTTCGCGCCATGGTCGACGACGAACGTCGGCGAATCCTGCTTCCAATCTTTAACGAGCTCGCACAGCCGCATCTGCCTCGCGTACAGCGACTTCTGCACGGGGTCGGCAGTGAATATTTCGCCGTGCGAGTCCCACACTTCGACGGACGTATTCAGGTAGAGGACCTCGTGGTCGTGGCACCACTGCACGAGCGCGCAGCAGTCGATGTTCCACGCGAGGTCTATGAGCAGGCCGCCGGGTGACAAGTAGTCTGAAAGGACCGATTCGAGGTTCTCCGGAGTGATTTTGCGTCGGAAGAAGCGGATTCCCGTGTCTGTTAAGGGCCTTAGCTCCTTGCTCTTGTCCTCGAAGTCGATAATCGTGATGTTTTCGCGCGGAATCTTCACGTGCTTGAGGAGTAAGGGAATCGTGCAGCGCGAAACCGAGCCGTAGCCTATGATGAGGACCTTGTTTCGAAATTCCATCGCAGACCTCCAACTTTTTTTTTGAATTGTTGTCGCCCGCTGGCTCTTAACCGTTTCGGAAACCCCGGCGTGCGCTCGGGTGAAGGAAAAAACGAAAAAGAAGAAACGGCTTGCCGCGTCCGGCAAGGAAATGCTCACGCGGATTTTGCCGTGATGAGTATTCCTTCCGGCCTGCGGAAGATGTTGCCGAGCTTTATCCCGACGACGGCCTTCACGCCTTTGCCTTCCGCGAGGTCGACGAGCCGCTGCGTCACGATGCCGTCGAGCACGACCGCGTTCGCTCCGTCGCTCTCCGTGAGCGTTTTGATTAGGTCGCGCACGGGAATCTCGCTCTTCACCGAGCCGTCCGCGGCGTAGAGGCGAGCCCGGAGCGTGTTCTCGAGCTCGTTGAGGCTCGAACCCCACGGTTCGGGCACGTTCGAGGCCGGAGCGGGCGGAGGCGGGAGCGGCGCGACCGACTGGATGACGGGGCCCGCCGTGATGGAGGTGGGCATGAGGGACGCGTTGGACAGCCGCTGCTGCGGCTCGCTTTCGCGCTCGGGCTGCGTGTATTGCTGCCTTCCGCGGAAGTCGCGGCGCTCGCTTTGGCTCGGCGCGACGCTGTTTCCGTTCCCGTTCTGTTCCGGGCCGCGGTCGCGGTTCATGCCTTCAATCTGTTCGGCCGGGATGCGCGAACGCAGGCATTTGATGAGCTCCTTTCGCGTGAGCTCCTCGACTTCCTTGCCCCTCGGCGCGCGCGCCACGAAATCAATGTCGCACACGCGCGCGAGCTCGCGCAGGATGATGTCGCCGCCCCGGTCGCCGTCGAGGAAGACCGTCACTTCCTTCTCCCGGCAGAGGTCCGCAATCGTCTTGGGCACGGACGCGCCGCCCACCGCGACGACGTTCTCCACGTCGTTCTTGAGCAGGTTGATGACGTCCGCGCGGCCTTCCACGACCACGATGGAGTCCACGGTCGCGATGTTCGGCCCGCTCGGCAGCTTGTCGGGGCCGTACTCGCCGATTTCCGCAATCTTGACTTCCTGGCGCACCATCTCCGAAATCTCCTTGCTTTCCGGAATCTCGGTGGTGAGAAGCGTTTTCAACAGGCATTTCGCCCGGTCAATGACCTGCTTACGTTTCACGTTGCGCGTGTCCTCGATTTTCTCGACCTTGATTGAGGCGTCGCAGGGCCCCACGCGGTCAACGGTCTCGAGCGCCGCGGCGAGGATGGAGGTTTCGACCATGTCCAGAGAAGAAGGGAGCAGGATTTTGCCGTAGCTTTTTCCGCCGCGCGTCTGGAGGTCCACCTCGATTCTGCCCACGCGGCCGTTCTTCTGGAGCTCGCGCAAGTCGAGTTCGTCGCCGAGGAGGCCCTCGGTCTGGCCGAAGATTGCCCCCACGACGTCGGGCTTCTCCACGAGCCCGCCGATCTCCAAGTTCGAATAAACGATGTATTTCACCGTATCAATGTACGTTTTTCCCATACCGAATCACCTTTCGCATTCGCGGAGCTTTTCCTCCAACTCCACAGCCTTCCTGTCAAATTCCTCGAAATACCGCAGGCCAAGGATGCCGCGCAGCCTCCGCCTGACTTCGAGGTCCGGCTTCACGCAGGCGGCCTCAAGCGCCTCCGCCATCCGCCCCGCGAGCTCCTCGCCCGTCGCGTCGAAGTCCGTGAGGACGATTGCCTCATCTGCTTCGCGCGCGACGCGCTCGGCAACTCTCTGCGGCGACTGGTTGACGGTGAACGCCTTGTTCTGCACGCCCGCCCGCAAAAGGCTCGCGCGGTCGCGAACCCCCTCAACGATGAGGGGAGTGCCCGACTCCGCGAGTCCTGCAAGGGTCTTGCGCAACGCTTCACTTCGCAAGCGAAGCGAGTCTCGCCTTAAGCTGTGCATCATCCAGCCCAACCTGCACCACTTTGCGCGGGGAGGCGGCGCCCCGGACGAGCGAGACGGGGGCCTGCAGGAGCCTCGAAAGCTCCCGCACGAGCTCCGCGTTCGCACGACCCTTCTCGGCGCGCTCGGTGAGCCGGACCTTCAGTCTTCCTGACGGGTCCAACTCAACCGCGAACGCGCGCGAGCCCGGGGCAACGCGCACTTCCAGCCATGCCATGTGGCTTCCTTCGCGAAATAATGAGCAGGAAACACTGTACTGTGCATTGTTGACCGCAGTTCATTGCCTGTCATACTCGAGCGGCCATCCATGCACAGCAATCCATGATTGGGGCATCCTAGCTTTATAAATGTCACCGGCCTTTCGCACGGCATTCCGCGCAGAACAGGCCCTCGTCGGTCTTCTCGAGCGTCTCCGAGTAGTTGGAGCACGACTCGCACGCGCCCGTGAACGCCCCGCCCGCGCCGAATCGCTCGAGTTCCGCGCGCTCGCGGATGATGTCGAAGAGCGCGGGGCTCACGCGCACCACGTCGGTCTCGCTGATGATGCCGATGAGCTTGCCCTTCCGGTCGATGACGGGCAGGCGCTTGACCTGCTCGTCGCGCATGATGCGCGCGCACTCGTCCACCCCGATTTCCGGCCCGATGGCCTTGATGGGCGAGCTCATCACCGAGCCGACCTCTGTTTTAACGGGGTCCTTTCCGGCCGAAACCACCTTGGAGACGATGTCGCGCTCCGTGACGATGCCCGCCGGGACTCCGACCCGCATCACGATTACGCTGCCGACGTTGTTCTCCGTAAGGAGCTTCGCTGCCTCCTCCACGCTGGCGGTCTGCCGGACGGTGACGACGCCCTTCCTCATGACGTCTCCTACCCTTACTTCTTCCACGAGAAAGCTTTGCACGCCGGCCTATATATTGTTTCCAGTCTCCGGCGGCTGGCGGCGACCGAACCTATTTTAGGCTCCCGCGCACGAACCAGACTATGGCATCCGATTCTCGCGGTCAGGCGGCGATTGAATCGCCTTCGGCGATAACTCGCCGCCTGCGCGGTCAGGCGGCGATGGAGTACCTCTTCACGTACGGCTGGGCGATTGCACTCATCACGGGCGTGCTCGCCATCCTCTTCTACATGGGAGCCGTGACGCCTCCCCAGCCGAAGGGCTGCATGCTGCAGGGCGGGTTCGCATGCAACGCGTACAAGATAACTGGCGGAGGCGCGCTCACGCTGGACTTGGTGCAGTCCACTGGCCACGAATTGTTCATCCAGCAGGTCGCCTGCACGGCGAACACGACTCCGGCCTACGAAAACGTGAACGCGAAACTCTCCAGCGGCGACCGCCTCCTGCTCAACGCCACGTGCTACAAGGCGGACGGCAGCAAGCCGCAGAGCCAG
>Ga0247841_10012915_pt1 | contig 10785 bp, 15 predicted proteins | sample LaCruzMarch2015__2_FD_192410 | JGI IMG/M metagenome (GOLD analysis project Ga0247841, IMG submission 192410) | Freshwater microbial communities from meromictic Lake La Cruz, Castile-La Mancha, Spain - LaCruzMarch2015_18m | ecosystem: Environmental > Aquatic > Freshwater > Lake | place: Spain...
ATAACATTCGTTTACAGAAGGGTCAGCGTGTCAAAACGGAGAAAGTAATGGATCCGCAAGCCGGATCACCCTTAAGCCTCGACGGCAACAACCTGCGTAAGCTTTTAAAGCCCGGAGACCCTGTCACCATCTCGATGGGATATGACCAGAACTTCAGCCGGTTCTTCGATGGCCATATTGTGGGGATAAAGCCCAACACACCGGTGGAGATCAACATCGAGGACTGGATGTATGAGCTTAAGACCGGATCAATCAAAGAGACGGTTAAAAGCGCAAAACTCTCTACCCTGGTAAGTAAGTTTTTCACTAAGATCGATTGCCTGTACGATGATATGGAGATCGGCACGATCGTGATCGACAAACTCTCCCCGGCCCGGCTCCTGGACAAACTTCGCGAAACCTACGGCATTTACTGCTTCATTCGCCAGGGAAAACTTGTCCTGGGCAAACAGTACAATCCGGATACGGCCGTGGATCACACCTTCACCTTTCATAAGGATATCATTCAGAACAACCTGGAGTACCGGCGCAAGGAGGATATGAAACTGATGGTTACGGCCATCAGCAACTCGGCCAGCGGCAAAGTGCTGGAGATCAAAAAAGGGGAGACCGAAGGCGAGGAACGTCAGTTAAAGTATTACAATGTGAGCAAGGATGCTCTTACAAAATATGCCGAAAGGGAGTACGACCGCCTGAAGTACGACGGCTTTCATGGCACCTTTACCACCTTCGGACTGGATCCGGTTTTTCACGGCGACCGGGTTAAGCTGGTTCATCCCCTGGAGAGCGATCTGAGCGGGCAGTACTGGGTTGATAAGCTGGTGTACAGAAATGGAAAAGACGGATTTCGTCAGATCATAACACTGGGCCCAAAAACATGAAAGAGCTCATCGATGAAATAATGCGCAGAATTCCTGTTCAACTGAGGGTTGGCCAAGTTAAGTCTTTTGATAAAGCAAAAGGGTTGTGCGATATTTCCATTGAAGGGTCGCCCGATTTGCTCGAGGTTCGCACACGGGCCGTGGCTGACGAGCAGGAAACCGGCATCATGATATCACCCAAGAAAGGATCCTATGTACTTGTGGCCATGATCGAAAATAAGGCAGAGAGTGCCAGTATTATTGGTTACAGTGAGGTGGATGAATATTACCTGGTGATTGGCCAGAGCAAGCTGCGCATGAACAAAGACGGCTTCTTAATGGGCCGTGGATCCAACGTGATGGGTTCGCTTATTTCCGATCTGATCGATGCCATCTTGCAACTCACAGTGACAACCGGAACGGGTCCCTCAGGGACGCCGATCAACGCCGTCACCTTTACACAGCTCAAACAGAAGTTTACGCAGCTCTTAAAAAACTCATGAGATGGCCCTGGTTAAAGAGACATTGAAACAATCGATAAAAGCTGCCTTCGTTCAGGCAAGGACTGCCGAGGAGAATGCTGACCAGGTAACGATAAGCTAAAAATGATGGCAACAGACATACTCTTAAATGCGGATGGGGATCTTGATTGTGCTTATGGCGATTTCGTACCAGGCGTGTCGGATCAACAGCACGTGGAAGATATCCTCGCATCGAACAAAGGCGACTACAAACAGACGCCACTGGTCGGGGTAGGGATCATCAACTACCTGCATGGTCCGCTTTCAGGAGTACGCCGCGAGCGCATGAGGGCAGATATGTTATTACAACTGGAGTCCGACGGGGTGATAAAGCCCCTGGTTAATGTTGCCGCTAACGGAGAAATAACAGTGAACGGGAAATATCAAACATGAAAGAGATCATAGCTGAATCAGGACAAACCGTATTTGACATTGCCACCCAGGAGATGGGAAGTGTTCAGGGTGTATTTGATATACTTGATGCCAATGCGTTTTTGCGCATTGATCAATCGATCCCTGCAGGAACAGTGGTACTGGTTCCTGATACGGTAATAAATGCAGGTATTGTGGATTATTACACGCGAAACAATATAAAGCCGGTTTCAGGACTTGGTGAGGAGATAACATTAAATCAGGAAGAAATGATAAATATAACGCAGGATGTCGCTTATGATCTTTCGGACGGCAACACTTCATTTGACGGGGTAAGGCTCGCCAACATGGGGGATGAACTTTCTGTTCAGATCAATTATACCGATCTTGATGGGGATGTTATAGTATATGTTGAGCAGTCGCTCGACGGTACAAATTTCTCGGCGATCGAGCAAGCGAATTATCACCTTGTCGAGGGTGACACTGTGCACACTTTCAATATCAATGCCCTGGTCACCAATTTTGCCCGCATCCGGGTAGAGATTTCCGGCAGCGCAACCGGAACAGTTGATACAATTATCTACAGACAATAAAATGGCCCGCACGATCAAAGAAATATACGACCGTTTGAATGTGGTAAAAACCACCTTCCAGGAATTGCATGATTGGGTGGTTGATGCTGACAATTCTTATAGTGTTCAGGATAATTGGAAAACCCTTCTGGCCTCCATAACCTCACAAAGCAAGGTGGCCGTGTGGCGGTTGTGGATATGGGTATTCGCGGTCGGTTCCTGGATCGTTGAGGTGTTGTTTGATCGGCATAAGGTAGAAATTACCGATATCCTCGCCGCCAAGAAACCACATACGCGCAGGTGGTATGCCGAGGAGTCAAAGAAGTTCCAGTACGGATATCCCTTGATCTGGGAAAATGATCAGTACTCGTATTCGAGAATTGATGAGGATGCCAGATTCGTTAAATACGCGGCAGCAAGCGAGAAAAACGGCAAAGTAATATTAAAGGTAGCCAAGGAGGCATCAGGCGTTAAACAGCCTTTAAACGTCCTTGAAAAGGCCACATTTACCGAATTCTGGAGCCAGTGGAAGGATGCCGGTACAAAGCTTGAAATTATATCGCAACCTGCAGATGTATTAAAGATCAATATAACAATCGTTCGCGACCGGTTGGTACTTGCCGGCAACAATTCATTGCTGAGGGATTCGTCTGTATATCCAATAACCGATGCGATCACTCTCTATGCCGGTAGTCTCGAATTTGATGGCATAATCATGCTGTCCAAACTTGTGGATGCAATACAGAGAGCCGAGGGTGTCATTGATGTAAGACTGAATTCAGCAGAGCATAAACCATCAGGAGGAGCATATACTTCAGTTCTCATGTCCGTTGAGGCGGTAGCAGGGTACTTTGTCATCGCCCAGGAAAGCGTTTACGATTATGTCGATAATGTTCAGGTGCAAATTGAAGATTAAATGCAGCAGTTCAATCTATATAAGGTGCTTCAAATGATGCTTCCTTTTCGTAAGAGGAAGTCCAGGTTCATAGCCTGGATAAAAGTATTTACGGCTTACCTGGTAATGGTGATGAATGATCTTTTTCAATACCGGGAAAAGACCATAAAGGATGCAAAAATGACCCCTCAAGTGTGTTACCTGGAGAAGTTCCTGAATTCCAGGTATGGAGTTTCAACTATCAAGATCGTGGAAGGTTATGAACTCGGTCCCTGGTGTTTCTATGATGGACCTCCGGTGGGTGAGATTGATATGTTCATGGTAGAGCCGGATAACTACTGCTACAGCAATAACGTGGTTACGAGTGTTGATTTTGTAGTTGAAGTGCCAAGGGCGCTGGAGGATCAGTGCAGTATGATCGCGGCATATGTTCAAAAATATAAACTGGCAGGTAAATCATTCATAATTCAATTGATATAAGATGGACAGATTATTAGCAGTCGAAAGTGCAGAGGGTCAACCGTTGAGGCCCGAAGACTGGAAATTCATCCAGGACGTAAGTCAGGAAACAATCAAGAACATCCTGATCGGTTTGAATTCTCCATTATGTGTTATTCACGGCCTTGAGATCACTCTCGATGGCAGCAATCTGATCATATCGGACGGGGTCTTTTTTGATGGGGAAGAGGTATGTTATGTTCAGGGAGCAACCTTTGATTATCACGGTGAATCGCTGGGTGATATAATTGGTGGATCCGGATCCTGGTTGCTATATCTAATTCCAGCCATAACTACCGGAGAAAGCAGGACATTTAAGGATGCTTCAGAAAATAATGTATGGCAGTATCGCAGGTATGCGCTCGGTTATGCAGAGACCATCCCCGATGAAGGGATTCAATTATCATCTTTAAAAACCCTTCTCCATTACATTTCAAAGTATGTGGAAGAGAACCTTCCAACCCCATCGGCTGGTATTGATATGAAAGAACGGAAGGTGACATTTTCACCCGACGATCTTGACCAGTACATGGAGTTGATCCCAACACCTGGTGCCGGGAAGGTGATCCAGGTGATATCATGCAGTGCCAAGATAATTGTGACCACGCCGTTGAATGTGGGCACTCAAAAGCTGTACGTGACCTATGGAACCGACATTACCACTCCCGGCATCGGTGAGTTTTCAAATGGTTTCCTTGAGAATCCTGTCACGGCAATAGCTGATATGATACCCAAGCCCGACAGGATGTACGAGAATCAGGCTGTAAATGTTGGTCTGAGTCTCGAAACTCACCCATCAGCCGGATCAGCCAGCATCGTCATAAATGTCATTTATAAAATCATCGAATTCTAAACATTAAATAACATGAGCCTTATCAATCAAGTACCCGCATATGCTATTACCGCTGGTGATCATGCGTTCACTGCAGTCCAGATCAACAAAGGAGATTGCGCAGTTATTCAGGCACAATATACTGGTATTGTTGCAACTGATGTGCGCCTGCAGCTTGAACAATCTATTGCAGGGGTGCAATTCGACCCGGTACCGGGATCAGTTCAAACTGTGGATCCGGATAAACCATCCCATTCCTGGAATTGGCCCATGGCGCCTGAAGGTATATTCGTCCGGGTTGCCGTGAAAAACTGTTCCGGAAAAGCCGGAACAATAAGCAAAATTGATTATCTCGTTTAATTTTAAAATCAACATATCATGTCAGAAGGTACAAGTAAAATCGTTAATCTCGGCACATTGTTGTCCGATTTTGTTCATTATATCACCAAAAACGGATTGCCGTTCGACACCTCCTCTGATCTCACCAGCTGGCGGCCGGTGGGTGATCCCGGAGACTTCGCCATGGTCAAGGCCACGAATTCATTTTGGATTTGGGATGTCGCCAATGCGCAGTGGAGGAATTCAGACTCGACCGGTGCTGAAGCATCGGCTGCATATCGTGACTTTATTGAGCGGGCAGCAAAACCTGGGTCACCTGGTGCAGGGATCCGTAGAATTAGCCTCGATGCTGAGGGACGTATATTCGTTCTGGACTCCACCGGCAACGAAGTGATGCTACAGACCGGCACCCTGGTAAATCATATCGGAGAGCCGGGCAAGCGTGGTTACGGAGTCGGCATATGCCCGCCTGAGCTGCTCGGAGCATATAATGCTCTGCATCCTGGTGAAGAAGTCCTGCCGATCAATGGAACATACGATATCGCCTCATCGAATTACGGCAATTATAGAGTTTCTCATGATGGATCAATCATCACCTGGATTCCTTTCGGATGGAAAAAGAAAAACGCTGATAATACCGGGGATATCAAACCGGAAGGATACTTCATTGATGAGGCTGCTGCCAATGCTGCTGGATACTCAGTGCCCAGGGTTTATATCAATGGTGGCAAAATTAACAGGGGTATCTTCCTGGACAAATACAAACCTTCCTTAACCGGTATTACAGCCTCCGACCTGGACGCATCCGGCTCACTTGCCAATAAAGGTGTGGCCAGCTCGATCAAGCTCGGCAACCCTATCTCGTCAAGTGCTGAAAGCAAACGACTGAATCCGGGTACCGATAATCTGTATGCCGGTAGTTTCTCAAACTGCAGGGCAAACGGCAAATCACCGGCAGACAATTATGCTGGTGCGATTGACGCGATTAAGAGCCGTGGAGCTTCTTACCATGCGATGGTTTTGTTTGCCGCTGAGTGGCTCAGGTTCATGTCTCAGGTCCACAAGCAGGCTGCAATCGGTACTGCCAATTGTGCATGGAATGGGGTGAGTCCTTCCGAGCCGCGTGGTAACAATTATTACGGTGTCGACTATTACGACAATAGCGTCACTTATCCTGTTTGCGATGACGCTTACTGGGGTGGGAAAACCGCACCGGGTGAGGCTCGTAAAAATGGAGGTGGTACCCCGTTCAATAAGACGACTCATAACGGCCAGGATTCAGGTGTGGCCATTGATTGCAACTTGTATGAATTTTTACCTGGTGTAACCAGCATCGCCGAATCAGCACAGGCAATTGTAGCCATCACCAGAGCTGCTCAGGCTGTGGTAACAGTTACCAATGCGGCTGCAGCCAATTCCAATTATGCTAACGGGAAGCCGGTCCAGATTAACGGATCCTTGACAGGCGAGTGGGCAACATTACTGAAAGACAAAATCTTTACTATCAGTGATCTGTCCGGAAATACGTTTAAATTGAAAAACAAAGCCGGTGCCTATGTCGACACCTCAGCGTTGACGGCTGATTATGCCAATGGCCTTACGAGCATTACTTGCAAATTCTATATGCTGAAGGAATCTGTTGATCTGAAAAATGTCACCTCCGGCACCTCCCTGGCGACCGACCTCTGGGGTGCCACCGGCGTGGCTACAATGTACGATGAGATTGACGTTGACTTCTGCGGTGATTTCTGGGAGTTGTACGGCAATGGATCAAACCAGGTCTTTTCAGGTGCCGTGGATCGCACATCGAACGCCTACAAGGTCTCAGCTGCAGGCTTACCTATGAGCAAGGACAGTTACGGTCCCGGATCTGCACTGATGGGGAATGACTTGTGTTACATCTACATCGTTAACCAACTTGCGCCCCTCGGGTTCTACTATTGGTATGGCACTAGTTACGCCGGGGTCGGCGCGCGCGATTGGACTGGCGCTCGGAGTTACTCGGATCGGTTTGTGTCGTTCCGTGGCGGCCTTTTTATTGGATAAATGTCGGCCACGAGCGGTAGTGAGTGGCCACCTATTTTGTTCTTTGACATCTTGAAATAAGTTTGCGCTTAAAAGGAAATGCCCTATTTTTGCGCCCATGTCGGAATACTTGCTCATCGAAAAGAAGATCCGGGACATGATATTGTACAACAATATCATGCTCAGGCAATTTCCAAAGTTTGAGAAGTTTTTGCTGGCAGCCAAAATCCGGGAACTCGGTTATGATATTCTGGAGTTGGCTGTTGCCGCAAATAAGCGGTACATCAAGAAAACATCGTTTTCAGAGTTTGATGTCAAGCATGAAACGCTCAGGCAACTGATCAACCTGGCCTTTGAACTCAAGTACATCGACAAGCAAAAGCATCGTGTAAGCCAGCTCAATATAGATGAGGTGGGCCGCATGCTTGGTTCCTGGATGAAAGTCCAGAATTCAGGGTGATGCTTGATTATGTTTTTGCGCCCCTCGGGTTCTACAATTGGAATAACAATAATTACGCCGGGGTCGGCGCGCGCAATTGGAATAACAATCGGAATAACTCAAATCGAAATGTGTCGTTCCGTGGCGGACTCTTAACACCAGGGCCGTGAGCCGGAATCTCAAGGGACGCCGGAGTGGGCCATCGTTAAAAGGGAGCATCATCCTTGTCTCACAAAGACAGAAATCTAAGAGCGTGGTCATTCGAGTAGGAAGTCCGAAAGTCTGGCCACCTCGCTTTTATATAATATGGGAAGACCTGGAAGATTAAAAGTCAAATGGTGCGACTACGATGTTCTCTTGGAGGCATGGTATGAAGTGAAAAAGCAGAAGAGTTACTACTTCTCAATATTGGCCTACGAACAAAACCTCGCTGTCAATCTCTCGAATTTACTTGTAAAAATGGACGATAGGTCCTATGAGCCAAAACCACTCAGGACATTTTACGTTCATGACCCTAAGACCAGGTTAATTGAGGCTCCCTGTTTGGAAGATCGAATCGTTCAGCATGCATTACTTCTCGCGATCAGGAGAACCGTTGAATCGCATTTGATTGATCAGACCTTTGCATGCATTAAAGATCGAGGCACTCATGCGGCCAGTAACCGGCTGATATCAAAACTGGTCAATTATAAGAATGAAGGGTATTTTCTCAAAGTGGATATCGAAAAGTTCTTTTATTCGGTTGATCACCTGGTGTTAAAAACGCAGTACCGGGATCTGATCAAATGCAAATACACCCTGGAACTCATTGAAAAGTTCCACAAAAATCATAAGGGTGTCGGGCTGCCCCTTGGCAATGTTTCCTCTCAGCTATCTGCAAACCTGGCTTTGAACCCGATTGATCACTTTATTAAAAGGGAATTAAAGATCAGGCATTACATTAGGTACATGGATGACATGATCCTGTTGTCAAAGTCAAAACAGCAGCTTAAGGATGCAGAAAAGAGAATTATCATTGAGGTTAATAAATTAAATCTGAACATTAATGCTAAAACGAAAGTATCACAGATAAAGCAAGGAATCGACTTCGTAGGATATCGCACATGGTACAATCGCCGGTTGATCAGAAAGCGGTCTCTTTTTAAAATCAAGCGCAAACTAAAACAAGATCCGAATCTGAATCGAATCGCCAGTTATTTAAGTCATGCGAAGCGAACAGATTCATTAGTATACGTAATTAAGCAGATTCTCCAGGTTGTTCCGGAGCGTCGCGATTGGATCGTAAATTGGTACATCAAACATAAAAAGAAAAAGCAATGAAATATTTTAAAGCCAAAGTGGTTAACACCGGAATTGAAGTAAAGTCCTTTGTATCTACCATTCATAAACCCAGTACTGGAGGATCACATCTGATGTATGACCGTCAGGGAGATATTGAATATCATGGCCTTCCTAATGATATCGATCCTGAAGAGGTACTCGCGCTTCAGCACGCAGATTGCGAAGTTGAAGAGGTGTCGTTTGCAGACATGGAGGAGATCCTCAAAGGGTGTCGTCTTTACAAGGAGATCAATGCTCAGGTCGAGCAGAGAATCCGTGAAAAGTATTCAATCGGCGATGAATTCTCAATCCTGAAGCTGGACAAAACATCTGCTGAGTACCTTGCATATCAGCAAAAGGTTGATGAATACCGTGAGGCCGGTCGCGTTCAAAAGATTGCACTTGGTTTAAAGCAATAGTCTTTCATGGGGTTGGTGTTGGGATAAGCAAATACTAACATCTAAACCTTAAACAATGGAAGCAAAAATCAAGACCCCTATTTCCTACTATGGGGGCAAACAGCAAATGTTGAGGCATATTTTGCCGCTTATTCCAGAACACTTAGTTTACACAGAGCCGTTTTGCGGAGGTGCCGCAGTTTACTGGTCAAAGCAGCCCTCAAAAGTTGAGGTTATCAATGATCTTAATGATGAATTGATCAACTTTTACATTGTTCTTAAAACGCAATTTAAAGCCCTTGAAAAGGCTGTTAAATTGACGTTACATAGCAGAAAGATTCATTCCCAGGCCTGGGAAATATATAAGAATCCATTTGGCCAGGATCCGGTAAAAAGAGCATGGGCGATTTGGGTGCTCTCAAGCCAGAGTTTCGGAAGTCAGTTATCAGGCTCATGGGGATTTGATAAGACTAAATCGAGCATTGCCAGGAAGGTTATGAATAAGAAACGCCAGTTTACTACTGATCTTCAGGAACGCATAGAATTAACACAGATAGAGTGTAGAGACGCTCTTGATGTGATCAGGTTATATGATACTGAGGAAACGTTTCATTACATCGATCCGCCTTATCCAAACACTAACCAAGGGCATTATAAAGGATATATGATGAGCGATCTTGAAAGCCTATTAATCAAGCTTACACAGATCAAGGGCAAGTTCATTTTAAGTAATTATCCCCAGGATATCATATCTAAATATGCATCAGAGCATGCTTGGTATCAGCTTCATTTTAAAAAGCCTCTTTGTGCATCGAAAAAGTCAGTGAGATCTACAAAGATTGAAGTCCTTACAGCCAATTACCCAATTCAAAAAGGTAAGCCCGGCTGATAAAGAAAATTGTCACATCTCCTATACCATGGGGTGCAAGCACCCCGTTGCCGGGCTTATGTCAATGTTGAGATAAGCCAATTGGAAGTATAAGAGATGTGACTTAACAAAAATAGTAAAATAAGTTATCTTCGCAAAGAATATTATTTATACAATTCGTTTTAAATATTTATACAATTCGTTTTGCGAATTATAGATGCATTGTTTTTCGCATAACTTTGATACCTCAAATCATGGTCTTATGCAAAATTTGAAATTGATGTTGTTTCTTGTGTCGGCATCGCTTTCATTTGCGTGCCTGGAAGCGACAGGAGCCAATGACACCCTTTCCCGTGCCGATGATTCCCTGGGCAAACAGGTAAGAAAGGTAAAATGTGTTCCCTTGGAACCCTATCACCGCAATGTGATCAAGTTCAACCCGACGCCCATGTTGCTGTTCTCGGAGGTCAGGAATTTCACGCTGAGTTATGAGCGGCTGATCACCAGGAATCAGTCACTTGCGATCCAGGCAGGGTATCTCCTGCTGCCGAAACTGAAGTTCCTCGACAAACTGGATAAAGTTGTCTCGTTTTCGCCCAAGGAAAAATACGGGATCAATCTCGCCCTTGATTATCGCTACTATATTTTTCCAAGGAATAAACGTCCCGCACCGGATGGTCTCTATGTGGGGGCATTTGTATCGTACTATGGTTTTAAATTCGAAAATCACCTGGATCTGGTCAATACCTGCAAAATCCGGTGATATTGACCACCTAAATCCGGTTGAAAGTGACCACCCTCTTTCCGGTGCAAATTGACCACCCCCATTTTTTCCTCACTTTTCTT
>Ga0247841_10012918_pt1 | contig 10783 bp, 7 predicted proteins | sample LaCruzMarch2015__2_FD_192410 | JGI IMG/M metagenome (GOLD analysis project Ga0247841, IMG submission 192410) | Freshwater microbial communities from meromictic Lake La Cruz, Castile-La Mancha, Spain - LaCruzMarch2015_18m | ecosystem: Environmental > Aquatic > Freshwater > Lake | place: Spain...
CACATCCCTGCCTACAATTATAGGCCTTTTACCAGCGACGCGCTTAACTATCTTTTCAACTTTTTTCAACACACTGGGCACGACGCTTGTTATGATCACGCGGTCTATATTCCCGGCGCAGGTTTTTAATTTTCCGGCATATAGCGAATCCAGGTTTTTTGAATATGTAGGAATCCTGAAGGTTTTCTTTAAAACCTTTTTATCAAAAATTCCGCTATGAATGCTCGTATTTCCGATGTCAATCGTTAATAACATAACTACCTCAGCATGGTTACATCGCCTGCCAGAACCCTTTCGTTGAGCCCGGAATCCATCCTTAAAATAAGGGCTCCGTCTTTATCTACATCCACAACATATCCTTCTATTTTCGTATCGTGATATGTTACCCTGACCCTTGTGCCCAAAAAGTTTGAAAACTCTTTGTACTCTCTTATAATCTCGGCTATTTGGCCGTTATTAAAAAACTTATAATATTTGTCAAGATTTTTAAAAATACCTTTTACCAGCTCAATCCTTGAAATCTCTGCGCCTCTGGCCTCCATTATGGATGTAGCGCCTTTAGGCAAAAATTCTTCTTTGGTATTTATATTAATGCCGATGCCTATTATAACAAAATTAATCTTATCCGTCTCGGCATTCATCTCCGTTAATATGCCGCATATCTTTTTATTGTTTATCAAAACATCGTTCGGCCATTTTATAAAAGCTGCCAGGTCGAACATTTCCCTTATCGTCTTCGCAACGCTCAGTGCGGAAAAAAGTGTGATACTGGAAACCTCCTTCGGCAGTATATCCGGCCTGAGTATAACAGAAAAATAAGCGCCTTTGAATTTTGGCGAAACCCATTGCCTGCCCATCCTGCCTCTTCCGGCAGTCTGCGATTCCGCTATGACCACAGATCCTTCTTTCTCCCCGCTTGCAGCCAGATGATACGCAGCATCATTGGTTGAAGACGTCTCTTTGTAAGAATAAATTTTTCTGGCTATTATATCTGTTTTAAGCCTCCATTTCAACTCTATTTCTGTCAGGCGGTCAGGTATTGAAATCAGCCTGTATCCCAGATGCGGAAATGCCTCGATGTCATAGCCTTCTTCCCTCAAGCTTTCAATATGTTTCCATACGCCTGCCCTGGAAATGCCGAGCTCGTGGCTCAAATCTTCACCTGAGACATATTCCTCTTCATGCTTTTTGAAATAATTTAATATTTTATCGTCTAACATTATTTTTTAACCTCTTTATCTTATCTCTGAGCTGGGCTGCGCGTTCAAACTGCAGATTTCTGGCGCAAAGCTCCATCTCTCTCTCAAGTTCAGCTATGAGCATTTCTTTTTCGTATTCTTCTTCGCTCTGTCCTGCTGCCTCCATTACAATCTCTTCTGCCTTTTTAAACGATTCTATCCCGTCTTTAATAGCTTTCTCGATTGATCTGGGCGTGATATTGTTTGCCTTGTTAAACTCAGTCTGTTTCTTTCTCCGCCTGTTTGTCTCGTCAATCGCCTTTCTCATTGAATTCGTTATGGTATCGGCATACATTATGACATAGCCGTCTATATGCCTGGCTGCCCTTCCTGCGACCTGAATCAAAGACGTCTCTGACCTTAAAAATCCTTCTTTATCCGCATCAAGAATAGCCACCAAAGACACTTCCGGCAGATCCAGCCCTTCTCTTAATAAATTTATTCCTACCAGGCAGTCAAATTTCTGCATCCTCAGGTCTCTTAATATTTCCGTCCTCTCGATAGTATCCAATTCTGAATGTATATACTTTACCCTTAAACCTAAATCTTTCAAATATCCGGCAAGGTCTTCCGACATCCTTTTTGTCAATGTAGTCACCAGGACTCTCTGCCCCTTGGCCGCTCTCTCTTTTATATTTTCAACAAGGTTCTGTATCTGATTTTCGCTGGGCTTCACTATTATTTCGGGATCCAATAGTCCTGTCGGCCTTATAACTTGCTCAACTATTTCGCTTGAATTTTGCAGCTCATATTCTGAAGGCGTAGCTGAAACAAACACCATATCTTTGACAACGCCCATAAATTCTTCAAAACTTAAAGGCCTGTTGTCCAGGGCTGACGGAAGCCTGAATCCGTAATCAACCAGGGTCTGTTTGCGCGAGCGGTCTCCGTTATACATGCCTCTTATCTGCGGCATAGTGACATGCGATTCATCAATTATCGTCAAAAAATCTTTTGGAAAATAATCCAGAAGGCAATATGGCCTTGAACCCGGAGCCCTGGCGCTTAAGTGCCTTGAATAATTTTCTATGCCGTTACAGAACCCCATCTCCTGAAGCATCTCAAGATCATAATGAGTCCTGGATTCAAGCCTCTGCGCCTCCAACAATTTATTCTGTAGCCTTAATTCTTTAAGCCTCTCCTCGAGCTCTGCTTCTATTGATTGTATGGCCAAATTTATCCTGTCCTGGGTGGTAACAAAATGTTTTGCTGGATATACAGCTATTTTTTCAATAAAATCCGAGAGCGTATTTCCGCTGACAGAATCTAATTCGGAAATCTTTTCTATCTTCTCTCCGAAAAAAATCACCCTGAAAAATGTCTCTTTGTACGCGGGAAATATGTCTATAGTATCGCCTCGAACCCTGAAACAACCCCTCTTGAAATCAATATCATTCCTAGTGTAATGTATGTTTACAAGCCTTAACAACAGATCGTTTCTTTTTATCGTATCCCCTTTTTTTAAAAATAACAATAAATCCTCATAATCTTCTGGAGAACCAAGGCCGTAAATGCACGAAACGCTTGAAACTATTATAACATCCCTTCTGGACATGATAGAACTGGTGGCGGAAAGCCTTAGCCTGTCTATATTGTCATTTATGGATGCATCTTTTTCTATGTAAATATCAGCCTGCGGCACATACGCCTCAGGCTGGTAATAATCATAATAGCTGACAAAATATTCTACGGCATTATGCGGGAAAAACTCTTTAAACTCGCTGTATAGCTGGGCAGCGAGGGTTTTATTATGCGACATCACAAGCGTTGGCCTCTGGACATTCTTAATGACGTTTGCCATTGTAAATGTCTTGCCGCTGCCGGTGACTCCAAGAAGCGTCTGAAGTTTCAGGCGTTTCTCTAAGCCTTCAGTAAGCTTATCAATAGCCTGCTCTTGGTCCCCGCAAGGCTTAAATGGACTGACTAATGTAAATTTTGACATAAATATCCGGCAAGAAGGGTTTTTCCAGGGAAGAAAAAATACGGCTTATTTATCTCCGGCTTTAATAAGCATTTTTCTTTTTAAAAGCTCTGCCGTTAATCCGAGCACATCTTTTTCTATCTCTTTAACGGGGGTATCAAATTCTTCTGACAGGCAGCACGCCACATCTTTTAAGCTTTTTTTGCCGTCCAGCTTATCCCATATGGCCTTGCCGGTTTCATTAAGCGTAAATATCTCATCCTCTAAATCGCCTATGCCTGAAGCTATAGGGATAATAATAAATTCTCCCTGCACATCCCTGGCCACCAGATCCCCTGATATGGCGAAGACTGAATCAATGTTAATTTTTGTTTCCATACAAGCCATCTCCTTTTTTAACAAATATTTCTATTCGTTTTTCCCAGTCCACTACATCCCACGCATTTTCTTTATCTTTAATTAAACCCAAAAATCGCGCCTGGACATGCGCAGTTTCACAGAGATATTCAACCGGCGTATCCAGCGTGCCGTGCTCCATCCATGACTTTGTGGGGCACTGCTCGCAAAGCCCTTTTAAAAAACATCTTGCGCAGCGAGCCAGGTATTCGGAGTCATGTGCCTTGATTTCTCTTATCTTTGGAAAAAATTTTTCCAATGCCTCTTTTAACGAACCTTTTCTAAGGTCACAAACCACGTCAGGATGCCCCAGCCCCATACAAGGCTGAAAATATCCGTAAGCGTCCACACATCCTCCTCCTCTCCCTGAGCCGCACGAAAAAAGCTTATCGCCTGAAGGCCGTGTAAACTTAGCGCAGAACCTTTGCATATCTTTGATATATTCTTCCTGTCTCCTTGCGAGGACCTTTAATCCTTCTTCAGGCAAAGGCCTGAGTTTTTTTATCGACAAGCTTTTTACATCATTCCGTCTTCGGCGTAAGTCAAAAAACATTGAATAAGAAGGCGGTTTGTCCATCCAGGGAATACTAGCCGCCCATGATTCGAACTCTTTTATTTCATCTTTATTGGGCGGAAGAAAAGCGCTCTTAACAACAAAAGGAATTTTACGCTCAAGTAATAGCTTCATGCCCCGGAATGCGGCTTCATATGAGCCGGAAACCCTGGTCACTGCTTCATATGATTTCTTTTTCATTCCATAAACCGTAACCTCTATCTTTTCTAAAGGCGGGATACGGCTGAATAAGTCTGCCAGGTGCGGCGTTATCAGAGTGGCATTTGTAAAGAGCAAAACCTTTAATCCGAGTTTTCTGGCATATATATATAGTTCTTCAAAATCCTCTCTTAAAAGCGGCTCCCCTCCCGTATATCTCACTGTCATGCAGCCTAAAGATGCAGCTTCTTTAAGAATTTTTTTGATTTCACCGGCAGACAATTCTCTTTTTTTCGCATCCGCATCACCGGCGGGAAGATTTATGCAGCAATGGATGCAATTATTATTGCATCTCTCCGTAAGCTCCATATCCAGCTTGCCTAAAACAGGCTTATTGGTTTTCCATAAAAAACTTTTATCTATCCTTTGTTTTATGACATAAGATTTATTTTTCACTACATCTCCATTGAAAAATCTATCGAAGGGGCCGAATGAGTAATCTTTCCTATGGAAATCCTGTCAACGCCTGCCTTAGCTGTCTTTTTTATATTTTCCAGGCCGATACCGCCGGAAGCTTCTAAAATTATCTTTAAGCCTTTTCTAAGCTTTACTGCCTTTTTAATGTCTTCCGGTTTCATATTATCCAGCATTATAATATCAGCGCCTGCTTCCAGCGCCTCTTTGAACTCTGCTATATTCCCCACCTCAACCTCTATGTTTTTATATCCCCTGTTTTTAAACGCTGCTATTGATTTCCCCACAGCCTTCAATCCCATAACTTCTAAATGATTATCTTTTATCATTATCTCATCCCACAATCCAATCCTGTAATTAAACCCTCCCCCCATTACAACAGCATATTTTTCCAATTCTCTTAATCCTGGAATAGTTTTTCTGGTGTCGTATATTTTTGCGGCCGTACCTTTTACCTCATTTACAAACTCAGCCGTAAAAGTTGCAACGCCTGAAAGATGCCCTAGAAAATTTAAAACAGTCCTTTCGGCAGCCAATATATTTTTCGCAGAACCTTTCACCGACATGATCCTCTTGCCTTTTTTAACCCTGTCCCCGTCTTTACACAAAGCTGTAAACGCTATTTTTTCATCCACTGCGTCAAAAACCCATCTGGCAATATCCATGCCTGCCAAAACACACTCTTCCTTCGCTATAATATGCGCCAATATACTGATGTCTTTTTCGAACAGGACAGAGCTTGTAATATCTCCGGAACCAATATCCTCTTTTAAAGCGCTTATAATTATCGGAAATACTTTTTCTTTTGTGAGTTTCATAAGTCCTTAATAGTCTTTTCCATTCTGCGTATCTGCTCCTTAACTGCCTCAGCTTTTTCCTGCTCCGCTTTTATTACGTTTTCAGGAGCATGATCCATAAAATTTTTATCTTTCAGTTTTTTTTCAGTAGATACGAGCTGCTGTTTCAGCGCGTCCTGTTTCTTTGCCAGCCTCGCCTTCTCAGCTTCTATATCTATGACACCCTCCAGAGGTATGAATATATTAAAGTTCTCCGTAACTGCGCTAAGAGAGCTCTTTGGTTTCTTTAATTTAGCGTCTATTGTAAAGTTCTCAAGCTGCGCCAGGCTCTTGATGTATTTCATGCTGTCAGATAGAATAGATTCAACCCCGGGCTTTAACGGAACAATATGCACTGTAAGTTTCTTTGAATAAGGTATGTTCATATCGGACCTTATATTCCTGATGTTCACGATAGCTTCTTTCGCCACCTCTATATCAGATTCTATTTGTTTATTCACGTAGCGCTTTTCAGATTCAGGCCATTTTGAAACCATTATACTTTCTCTTTCCTTAATATTCTGCCATATAGCCTCTGTCACAAACGGCATAAAAGGATGCAGTAGTTTCAGCGAATCCTCTAACACGCGTATCAAAACATCCCTTGTCCCTCCGGCCTTAAGTCCGGAACCTTGAGTCATAATCTCCGGCTTTACCATCTCTACATACCAATCGCAAAAATCATGCCAGAAAAAATCATAAATAAGCGCCTCTGCTTCGTTAAACCTGTAATTCTTCAGCGACTTAGTCGCTGCATCTATGGTTCTGTTTAACCTGCTTAGAATCCACTTGTCAGCCAAGCTAAGGTTATCGCTATTCACCGCTAACTCTTCACCCTTCGCTTCAATGTTCATCAACACGAACCTGGACGCATTCCATATCTTATTCGCAAAATTCCTGCCTATCTCGAATTTTTCTTTTGATAAAAATACGTCCTGCCCAGCAGCTGTTATAGATATTATGCTGAACCTAAGCGCATCTGCGCTGAATCCGTCTATTATCTCAAGCGGGTCTATTATATTGCCGAGAGATTTTGACATCTTTTTACCTGTCGCGTCTCTCACAGTGCCGTGTATATAAACATCGCTGAAAGGAATGTCTTTTTTAAATTCTATGCCGGACATTATCATCCTGGCAACCCAGAAAAACAATATCTCGGGCGCTGTCACGAGTACCGAGGTTGGATAAAAATATTTCAGGGCTTCTGTTTCCTCGGGCCATCCAAGCGTTGAAAACGGCCAGAGCCAGGAAGAAAACCATGTATCCAGCACGTCTTCGTCCTGTTTTAATTCTGCGCTGCCGCACTTATTGCATTTTTCAGGGGCTAGCTTTGATACAATTACAGCTTCGCATTTCAGGCAATAGTAGACAGGCAGGCGATGCCCCCACCATATCTGCCTTGAAACGCACCAGTCTCTTATGTTCTCCATCCAGTTAAGATAGACCTTTGTCCATCTCTTTGGATAAAATTTAATCTTTCCGCTTTTAACCGCCTCTATGGCAGGTTCAGCCAAAGGCTTCATCTTTACGAACCACTGTAAAGACAGATATGGCTCTATTACAGTGTGGCACCGGTAACAATGCCCCACGGCATGATCGTGCTTTTCTATTTTTATTAACAGCTTCTTTTCTTCGAGTTCGGCTACTATTAATTTCCTGGCCTCAAATCTGTCTATCCCGCTGAACCTTCCGGCATTTTCATTCATTTTGCCGTCAGGCCCCATGATCCTGACAGGTTCAAGTCCATGCCGCTTTGCTATTTCAAAATCATTCGGATCGTGCGCAGGCGTTACCTTTACGGCGCCTGTGCCAAATTTTTTATCCACAAAATCATCTGCAATGATTTCTATCTCTTTTTCCATGATAGGCAATATAAGTTTCCTGCCTATCAGTTTTTTGTATCTTTTATCCTTGGGATTCACGGCTACTGCAACGTCTCCAAGCATGGTTTCAGGCCTTGTTGTCGCTACCACCACCCCTTCGCCTTCTTTAAATGGGTATAATATATAATAAAGCTTTCCCTCTACGTCCTGATGGGGCGCTTCTTCATCAGAAAGAGCTGTCTGGCACCTGGGGCACCAGTTGATTATATAGTTACCTCTGTAAATCAGCCCTTTATCGTAAAGCCTTACAAACGCTTCAAGCACAGCTTCTGAAAGGCCTTTATCCATGGTAAAACGCGTCCTTTCCCAATCACATGACGCGCCCAGTCTTTTAAGCTGCATGATAATAGTATTTCCATACTGTTCCCGCCATTTCCAGACCTCATCTACGAATTTTTCTCTGCCTAACCCCTGCCTTGTCACGCCTTTTGCTTTCAGGCTTCTTTCCACCACATTTTGCGTGGCTATGCCTGCGTGGTCAGTACCCGGCACCCAAAGGCTGGCAAAACCCTGCATCCTCTTCCATCTTATCAGTATATCCTGCAATGTATTATTTAACGCATGCCCCATATGAAGAATGCCGGTGACATTGGGCGGAGGGATTACGATGGTAAAAGATTTTTTCGAAGGATCGGGCTCCTGATGGAAAAACCCGCTTTTTTCCCATTTGGAATAAATAGATTCTTCGTAATCTTTTGGATTATATCTTGAAGGTATGTCTTTCATGGTAAGACTATCTGACCTTGTCTTTTAATAGCTTGTATTCCACGCTGTCTACCAGGGCCTGCCAGCTGGCCTCTATGATATTTTCAGAAACTCCGACAGTGCCCCACGAGCTATCTTCATCCTGGGATTGAATAAGGACCCTTACCTTGGCGGCAGTGCCTGCCTTTTCATCCAATACCCTTACTTTAAAATCAGACAGGTGCATTTCGGAAAGTGCGGGGTAAAACTTTGCCAGGGCTTTGCGGAGCGCATTATCCAAAGCGTTTACAGGACCGTCGCCCAAAGCCGCGGTATGCTCTTCTTTTTTATTAACCTTGAGCTTGATAATAGCCTCTGAAATCAGCGCATCGTCTTCTCTTTTTTCAATGCTCACCCTGAATCCTTCAAGAGTAAAAAACGGCTTATATTTTTTCAAAGCCTTTTTCATTAAAAGCTCGAAAGACCCGTCAGCAGCTTCAAAATGATATCCCTGATTTTCCATGGACTGGATCAATTTTAAAATTTTCTTTGTCTTCGGGTCATCCTTCGTAAGATCCAGCTCCAGCTCCTTTGCCCTGAGTACAATACTGGTCTTCCCTGACAATTCAGAAACAAGAATCCTTGTGTGGTTACCTACTTTTTCAGGCACTATGTGTTCATAGGACACGGGATTTTTCATAACCGCGTTAATGTGCACCCCGCCTTTATGCGCAAAAGCGCTTCTGCCCGTAAAAGGCTGATTATCCTGAGGTCTCATATTCGAAATCTCGCTTACATACCTGGACACTTCTGTTAATTCCTTAAGCCTGGATTCAGAAACACATTTATATCCCAGCTTTAACTGAAGATTGGGGATAATGCCGCATAAATCTGCATTGCCGCATCTTTCTCCGTAACCGTTTATAGTGCCCTGTACAATACCTGCGCCTGCTTCAACCGCAACTATTGAGTTTGCCACAGCCAACCCGCCATCGTTATGAGTATGGATACCAAGAGTGATATCGCGGCATTCGCTGGAAATTGCCCTGACAATAATAGCTAATTCATTTGTAAGCATTCCGCCGTTAGTATCGCACAGAACCACTGCATCACATCCTGCGCTTACAGCCGAATGCAGGGTTTCCAGCGCGTAATCTTTATTCTGCAGATATCCGTCGAAAAAATGCTCTGCGTCATAAAATACGTACATATTTTTAGACTTAAGAAACTCTACGCTGTCCTTGATCATCTTGAGATTTTCCTGCAGAGGCACCCTGAGTACGTCTGTTACGTGCATGTCCCATGTCTTGCCAAAGATCGCGACAGAACTTACGCCTGATTTTATGAGCGCCAGGAGATTTTCATCGTCCCGAGGGCTGATCTTAGGGCGCCTGGTGCTGCCGAACGCTACAACCTCGGAATTCTTGAACCTAAGCTTCTTTGCCTGTTTGAAAAATTCCATATCTTTCGGATTAGAGCCCGGCCACCCGCCTTCTATATAATGAACCCCGAAATCATCCAGTTTTTTAGCGATCTTGACCTTATCCATTACAGAGAAAGAAATGCCCTCTCCCTGCGACCCGTCCCTCAATGTAGTATCGTAAATCTTAACTTCTTTCATATGTTCTCCGGATTTATTTTTTCCCCAACCCAAACGCTTTATGCAGCGCGATCACAGCTTTGTCCGCATGTTTTTTATTTATCACGCACGATATCTTGATTTCAGAGGTTGATATCATGTCTATATTTATCTTTTTTGAAGCAAGCGCCCCGAACATCTTTGCAGCAACTCCGGAATGCGTCTTCATGCCCACGCCTACTATAGACACCTTTGCTATCTCATTATTATACACCACGCCTTTTGCCTTCACGGACCTCACTATTTTAGACATCATATCTTTTGTCTTATTAAGCTCGGCCACCGGCACTGTAAACGAAAGGTCTGTGTAGCCGCGCCTGCTTATATTCTGAATTATCATATCAACATTTATATCGTGCTTTGCTATATCTGTGAATATTTTTGCTGCTATGCCGGGCCTGTCAGGCACATCGCAGATAGTCACCTTTGCTTCTCCTTTATTCGCGGTCACTCCGCTCACAAGAACATCTTCCATCGCCTTAACCTCCTTTGAAATAATCGTTCCTTCTTTATCGGTAAAACTCGACCGTATGTGCAGCGGCACTGAATATTTTTTCGCTACCTCCATTGACCTTGCCTGCATGACCTGCGCACCCAGAGAAGCCAGCTCAAGCATTTCCTCATAGCTGATGCGGGAAAGTTTCTTCGCATCCTTTACGATCCTTGGGTCAGCGGTATACACGCCTTCAACGTCCGTATATATCTCGCACACGTCAGCTTTCAGCGTTGTGGCGATAGCAACAGCAGTAAGATCTGATCCGCCTCTTCCAAGAGTGGTAATCTCCTGATCTGCGTTCATACCCTGAAAACCAGCTACTATAACGACTTTTCCTTTCTTAACCTGTTCGGCTATCCTGTCCGCGCTTATCTTCAGAATCTTTGCCTTTGTGTGAGTGCGGTCTGTGATAATACCTACCTGGGCGCCTGTAAAAGATATTGCGTCAACGCCTATCTTATGCAATGCCATTGCCAGAAGCGCCACGCTCACCTGCTCGCCGGT
>Ga0247841_10012920_pt1 | contig 10781 bp, 8 predicted proteins | sample LaCruzMarch2015__2_FD_192410 | JGI IMG/M metagenome (GOLD analysis project Ga0247841, IMG submission 192410) | Freshwater microbial communities from meromictic Lake La Cruz, Castile-La Mancha, Spain - LaCruzMarch2015_18m | ecosystem: Environmental > Aquatic > Freshwater > Lake | place: Spain...
GACAATGTAAAGTATCCATCATCACTCGCTATCGGAACAGCAAGAGTGTCATATCGCACCTATAACGAAGATGAAAAAGACTTTTATATCACAAACCGTGATATCCGTTCTTACTTGACACCATTCGATGCAGAAGATGAACAAAAGTTTCGTCAAAGAACCCTTAACTCCTACTACTTCAACATTGTTCAGCAGTGCGTAAATGCTTACGCAGACTCTACAACGTCAAAGGTATCCAGAGACTTAGGTGAACTGGAACCCTTTGTAAATAATAATGTAGATTATCGGGATAATACTTGGTCTGAGTTCATCAACGAGAATGCTAAGATGACAGCATTGTTTGGAATGACAGCAACCTATATCGATTATACCATGCCTGAAGGTTCTGTTGTCAACTCCAGAAACGACCTGATCAAGCAAGGCATCTCTCCAAAAGCTGTTCTTGTAAATCCACTGTCGTTTGCTTGGGTGGTTACAAACCCATATGGCGAAGTCGAAGAGTTTGCATGGTTTGAAAACATTGTTCAGGACAACAACAGCTATAACAATGTAGTGCTGCGTATCGTGAACCAAAAAGGCTGGAGACAAGTATCAGCACAAGTGAATATGTCTGTATCCCTTTATCAACAAGTTGTGGTAGATAACTCTGCAACAACAGTTATAACAGAAGGCAAACATCCAGCATCACTAAATGGTAAAATCCCACTTGTTTTCAACTACTACAATCGGGACTATGGACAACCATATCCAACTGGCAGAAGTTTAGTGGTAGATGTTGTGGATACTGCCCGTGCTGTATACAACTACAGTAGCTGGGCAACAGATGTGCATCAACGTAGTGCATTCCCTATCCTAACAATCCCTCTTGCTAAAACAGGTGGTGTTATGCCACCTAAAACAGAGATAGCAGTTGGTAGCAACAACGCACTGCCATATGATTCTGAGTCAGGCACACCAAGCTTTATCGCAGCACCATCAGACCCAACAAGAGAACTGCGTGATCATATTTTGTTCATGATCAACCGTTCGTACCTGCTCTTGGGGCTTACACTTGTAAATGATAGCAGTGCAGCACCTTCTTCTGGAGAAGCTCTAAAGATTCGTTCTCGTGAGTTTGAAAACTATGCATCCAAGTTTGCAGCACACCTAAAAAAGTATGAACAAAAAACACTGGATATCTTCAAAGCATATCTCGGCATGGAAGATGTAGAAACAGTTATCTCTTATCCCAAGACATTCTCTATCCCACAAACCACCGAAGATATTGTAAATGCTCAGTCTCTGCTGAGTATACCTTTCCTAAGCAACGAAGGTAAAGTAGCTGCACTGCGTCAGATTGCATCAGTAGCTCTCTCTGCCTCAGACGATGAACTAAATGTTATTGTGGAAACCTCAGAAGCAGTGCTCATCTCTCAGTCTGCACCTGTTGTAGCTGCGCCAGTAGAAGCACCTACACCAGTAATCCTCCCAACCGAAATAATCTAATATTCTATATACTAAATACTATAGTCTGTGTATACTTATCATAAGGAGTTTCACTTATGAATAAGATATATCACGGGTTTTCTCACTGTTCTGGAGTATACAAGATAACTAATAAACAAAATGATTTTGTATACTTCGGGCAAGCATCACAGCTTGCTACAAGAGCGATGCAGCATGAGAGAAAACTAAAGCAAGGCAAACACGGAAACTGTCATTTACAAGCTGCTTGGAATCTATATGGCTCTGATGCATTCGAGTTTGAGGTTATCGGTGTATATCCAGACAAAACTGAACGTGATGCAGCCGAACAAGCTCTTATTACAAAGTTCTATGGTAAAAAATGCTATAATATGGCAAAAAATGTCAAACCACAAAGTCAGTACCCACGTAAACAGTATAAACGACCCAAGGGTTATAAGCTATCAGAAGAAACCCGTGCTGCTATAAGTGCTGGTCATAAAGGTAAAAAACGAAAACCATTTACTCCAGAACACTGTGCTGCTATAAGTGCTTCTAAGAAAAACAAGCTACGTTCACCAGAATGGGGTATTGCTCATAGTATCAAACTGAAAGCTGCACACGCCAAACGTCGTGCTACAGCGGTTATACTGCCAGAGCAATCCGCTCCTGCGATCTAAACCTGTCCTAACCCTTTCCATACTTATAACAGCAGCCAGCTGCTTTATGGTCTTGCTACCGTGTGGCACGTTCTGGCACAGTGGTAGACTATTTATCTATAATAAGGAAAACCATGGCCGAAATCACAACTGCCTTTATAATGCCGTTTCAGTTCAGACAGCCCCTTGACACCCCACTGGGTCCAACGGCGACTGCATACTACCAGATAACTTCATCTGACGGCTCTGGAACTAACATACGCCAAATCCAAGTAGCTGAACCTCCCTCGCTTGCAAACCCAGTAGAAGTGCCATACTGGATGATTATAGCTTTCAGGGACACCACTACTCCAACAGGGCTAAGCGTTGATGACCCACAAGATTTACTAAAGGTAATAGAGGTAGCCCTAAATGGAGGAAGTACTTTACCCGGCAACTATGAGGTGTTCCTTGCCCCAACAGGTCTTGTAGGGATATATAACTCAGGAGCAACTCCTGCAACGCTTACATTTAGCTCTGTGCAGCTTGCATATTCTTTGGGTTTTACAAGCATAGGACCACACAGTGTTCCTGCTGTTGGCTACCTATACAGCAACTATCAACCTACACACTGCTTGTTTTCATATGCCAGAGAAGAAGATACTGGATGGCAAAGCAAAGGCCAGATTTATGCAGTTGCGGATTTACCTGATGGCACTGTATATGGCTGGGGCAACGGAAGTGCAAGATTTACTCGTAGTTTTAACCTAAAGTATCATCCTAAAGATGTAAATGATGTAACTGGGATTCTATCAAACATAACTCCAGCATTCCCTCCAATAACTGGAGTTGATGCTTTAGGAAACCAACTAAATGCTCAGTGGAAGTTCCCAACAACTGATCCCACACATCAGCCACCATATACCATTCATAACTTCTTAAATGCTGCTATCAGTTTAGGGCAAGGTACTATTATCGCTGCTACTTTTGGAAACTTCCAGTCAAACATGAACGCTTCGGCGTTTGCCCCAGAACTAAAGTTTGAAAAAGTAGCTCTTAGTGCTGAGACAATAAGAGCAGAACATTTTTCACTCAGTATACCGAACTATGACAAGTTCAGAAACGTAGACAACATAACCATGAACTTTTATGAACACAGCAAAAGGGTAGTCTGATGAGCAACGAAGGTTATATACTATCGATCGAAGGTTGTCCATACGCATTTTCAACAAACGGTATTCCTGCTGGTATTCTGGCATCAGGTTTTCCAACACATCCAGACTGGGCTGATTCATGGACAGTTATAGATAACTGTCTTGTAAACCCAAACGACTATGTTAGCTGGAATGAGCGAACTCTGCCCATCGAAGGTGATTTAGAAGTTGATGGCATTACTTTAAAACTACTTGATAAATACGTTGAAAACTTCGCCTTATATGATGGAACCAGTTTTTCTGGTAACCTTCTAACTGAACTTTTTACAAGAGGTTCAGCAAGAGAGAGCCCACTATATTTAGAACGCAGTTTACCCAGCATTGTATCACTGGCACCAGCGGCTAATGAAGCCTATAATAACGAACTGTTGTTGTTTTCTGACCCCGGTCTACCAGACCCAGCATTCGCCAACAATGCATATTATAACCCACGCCGGGTTTCTGCATCATATGACATGTCAACAACTTTTGGTTCTGGCCTCAGACCTATCTGGATTGAAGACGAATGTCTCGCCATTATCGGAACCGCTCAAGCAGTTCCTGGTCCAGTAGACCCAAAGGTTTTGGTTGTTGGTATTTCTACTGAAAGCACTCTGGGTCGTGGCTACTATGGAACAGAAAACAAGTATCACCGTATCCGTGAAACATATAGTCCTGAGATCTTCCTAAAACATCCACTTGTTATTAAACGTGGAGTTATTCTATGGAGAGTAGAAGACGCATATAATGTAACGGACGATAGCATTTATCCTATATGGAGAGGATACTGCCAGAGTTCTCCAGAGCTAACACCTGATGGTAGCACCTTTGAACTTCGTGCTGAACATAAATGGAACACTTATAAAAACGAGATAGTTGAGTATGCTGGATTCCGGCACAACTTTAGTATCCCAACCAAAACATATTCAAAAAACGCTATGTTTGGTATCCATAAGGCCAGCAACAACTGGAACCGAGTTATCCAACCAGCAAACTTCCGTGGCACTGACCCATTCGACCCAGTAAACTACTATAACTGGGATACAGACTACAGATACAAGTTTGCAACTGACCCTGCTGCGTGTTTTCGTGGCAATGCATTTATCGAACCACCTGACCCAACCCGGTTTTTCCGTCCTGCCCTACTAAATGCAATGGACTTGATTTATGGCCCTATCCCATGGAACTATACAGCAACAAACGCACCGGGCGGCAAGGTCAGACTTGGTTTATCGTCGAATCAAGACCTTGACTTACCTTTGACCACTCCCCAGTATTATACGATTGGTGGCAGGATAGCTGGCCAAGAGTTTTGGGCTGGCAACGCAGAACGTTGGGGTGGCGTAGGGATAGATAGCCCAGTTATACCTCCTGTATGTATCGACTTTGTGCAGAATGGCAACCCCGGTGGTTTTCGACGACCACTTGTCAGCCCGACAAACCCAGGCCAGCCATTCGACTATGGATATGCACTCAAGTTTCAACTTGATGGTCGTTCTGGGCTCGCACTACCAACCCAGTACCTTTATCTTCCAACTCCCTCTGAAGGGCCAGCTGCAACCTCTGGACCACAGAACATTGTTATCCGACACGCTTATGTAGCTGAAGCGGAAGACACAGTGGTCCTTCTGGAGCCATCAAAAGGTCAGTCTGAACTAACGGCTCCTAATAATGTTATTGTTGGTCGTATATCAAAAGTAAACAAGGAATCATTCCAGCCTGCTGCTGCTGATGGCACAACTCAGTATATCACTGAACCATTGGCGTTTAAGTCCGCAGTATCAGTTCAAAGCGAATCCACTGTTATCGAAACCTTGATAAAAAGCATACTCAGGCCAAGGAGCGGCGTAACCCTGTTTAACAATGTTAACAATAGCGACTTCGACCTATCAAACCTTGTTGAGCTAATCCAGTGGGTTTCATCACTTGATGGAGGGCGTAAGATTCGCTGGATCTGGACTGAGGAAACCAAGTTCATGGAGTTCATCCAGCCATATATGAGGTTTTTCAACTATATCATTGCCTTAAAGGGTTCAAAGATACAGTTTAAAACTTATGACTCTACTGGAGAACCAGACCATATCCTAACAACTGCTGACTTTTTGGAAGCCCCAGTAAACCTGTCCACACTGCCAGAAAACTTGTTCAACACGATGAAGTTGTCTGCTCCAAACTATGAAACAGTGTTTACGTTCAACGATGACTTATCTAAAGGTCGATACAAGATTGGCAACACACAAGAGATAGAACTTCCAGCATCAGTAGGCGGCATAACATCACCACAAGATTTAATCGTATACTTCCAGCAGGTAGCAACCCGGTTCCTCAGTATCTGGGGTTATCCTCAATACGTGTTTAAATGCAAAACATCTATGGAAAGAATCAACATCGAACTTGGTGATACTGTCAATATCACTGACTGGCTTGTGCCAAACTTCGATAAAGACAACCCACAACGAGGGCTCTTAGAGAGAAACGGTCTTGTCATCGAACGTCGTGTTGACCTAACAGCGGGCGTCATAGAATTCTCTATCGTCTATGGAGAAAAGTTCGATACAAGTTTTTATTCGCCGGGTGCTCGTGCTGAGTCAGCAACTAATATTGTTGTTGGTAAAGTAATCTTTGCAGCAGACTACATCCGACCATCAAACAAGCAGCAAATACTGCCCATTCAGCCACCACCACCAGGAGTTTATACAGCAAATGAAGAAGTGTCAAGCTATGCAGGTTCAAACAGGTATGCATATAGACAAAGATATGGCACTGGTCTTGCTATAGAGGATGGTGGTGTATCATCTTTCAAAGTTGGCGACCGTGTAGAGTTTATATGGCGCAACGATCCCAACAACTACATCTTCAACGGTGCAACTGTGGGCAGTCTTACTGTAACCAGCGTAAACCCCGTTACCAGAGAAATCACATTCAACGAACTGCTTGACCCCGGACTTCTTGCTCTTATCAATGGTCCATATATTGTAGACCTACGATACACAGACTATAACCTTTGTACCACTACTCAACAACAAGAATATGGTTTCTGTGGAGACTTTATCTTTGAGTCTTTAGATTTTCCTTTACCTACCCCACCAGCAAGAAGGATTATCCCAGCTACACAGTATTCTCCATAACCAACTGGAGCCTCAAGGGAGGCTCCAATAATCAACTCCACACAAGTATGCATCCCATACCTCCCAGCCCCCTATGGAGGCTGCTGGATGCCTTCTTGTTTATATCTCTTCTTAGCAGCAGCACTTAGCTTTGCACGAGTTTCTGGGCTTGGTGATTTTCCCATCGCTGCTGCACTCATTTTAGCTTTTGTTTCTGGGCTATGTGGTTTATCTTTTCTATTATTTCGAGCAGCCTTCATTATTTCTCTTGTTTCTTCAGTATGATTTTTACCAAAGAAACCATTTTTTTCACCAGTCGTAGCAGCACTTATTTTTGCACGGGTTTCTTCAGGTGTAAGGCTCCATGTTCCCGGTGCAGGAAAAACTGTCTTAGACATGTTATAACATGTTTCACCATAAAATTGTGTTATAAGAGCTTGTTCAGCTGCATCACGTTCAGTTTTGTCTGGATAAACTCCAAGCACAGTAAACTCGAATGCATCAGAGCCATATAGATTCCAAGCTCTTTGTAAATGTTTGTTATCGTGTTTGTTTTTATTTAGTGAGTATTCATGTTGCTTAGCCCTTGTAGCAAGCTGTGCTGCCTGACCAAAATAAACATGACCATTTATTTTATTGATTATTTGATAGACACCAGAACTCTTAGAAAAACCGTTATATACTTTATTCATAAGTGAACTCCTTATGATAAGTATACGTCATAGTTTACATTTAGTATAACTTATCGGTCCCAACGACCTCTATCAAACAACTCTACGATTCCCATAAGTGCATATCGTGTTGCATCAACACAGTGGTCATCCTTTTTTTCTGAATCTTCTGAATCGTTTTTGAACTTTAGCTGCTGCACTTCTTCCAGCAGAACCTTGCAGTCCTCTAAGATAAACAGTTTTTTCTGATAAAAATAGCTCTTCATCTTCTGCATCCCAGCGATGCGTTTGTTGTTTGCCTCATATACAAGCTCCTTCTGTCCAAAGTGTATACGCAGTGCTTCTATATAAGCTGGCATCGCAGGGTCGCAGAACCATCCGTCTATATGATACTTCTTGTTGATATTATCAAAGATACGGAACCAACCAGTTTTATCAACCAGCATGTTTTTATAACTGTGCTCTTCGATAACCACATAGTTTCCTTGTGGAGTCTGACCTAAAACAATCGCTGCTCCGTTAGCTGCATATCCCCAGTCGATGCCAACTACTATGTTCTTATATCTTACTGGCAGCACTGTGCTGTTCACTACGTTTGCATCATAGCTGAACTCTTTGAAAACCATGCCTTCTGCTTTAGTATAACCAGCATTTACATACTGTTCCACCCACTCTGGAGGGTTATTTAGCAAGTTCTGGATATATGTTTGGGGTAGGTGAGTATTATCAGTGGTCTTAGCTCGAATCGTGCTTCTCAATCCCAGTGAGTCTGTCCAGCAGTTGTTATTCCCAAACCATTTATTATTATCAGGACCAAAACCAAACTCCTTTGGTAGCCACGAAAAACCATTTGGTGTTGACGTTAGGATGGCCCGTAAGGGCTGTCCCGGTTTACCCTCTCGCAATCTACTCAGTGCCTGTTTGAACGCCTCTGGATCGTCTATTAGAGCAGCCTCATCGATGCTAACAAAGCAAGCGTTGATACCTGCAAGATTTAAACCACCCTCTCCAGCATGACGTAAGAATATCTTGCTGCCATTATTCAAGAATATAATCTGCTGTCCTATGTTCATCGTCCAGTAGGACTGAGGAATAAGTTTTTTCCATGTCTCCAGCCACCCTTGAGATAAATGCTTAAATGTTGGAGCACAGACAAGACCTGTATAACCCTGATGAACAATCATCATCTGATAAAATGTCTCAACAACATTTGCGTAGGTTTTACCTGTTCCAAAGCCAGCTAAAAACAATCTTATTCTTGCTGGATTGGTTAAGAACTCTTGCTGCTTAGGTGTAGGCGTAAATAGATTACTCATTTACAAGGCTCTTTTTTGCTTGTCGCCAAGCCTTCTGTGCAGCACTCATTCTGGCACGAGTTTCTGGAGAACGTAAATGACCTAAAGCATAATCATTACCTTTGTTTGCTTGTGAAATTTTTCCCTTAGTTTCAGTAGAACAAGTAGAGCCTAAAGAATTTGTGTTTCCTTGAGCAGCTACGCTTAATTTTGTACGAGTTTCTTCACTGAATATAGGAGATGTGCAGCCTTTTAATTTTTGGCTTATTTTTTCTCTTGTTTCTTTACTAACTTCATGCCCTTGCAATTTTTGACTTATTTTTGTACGAGTTTCTTCTGGAGTATGACTCCATGTTGTTTGTGCTGGTAAAACTGTTTTCTTCATATTATAGCAACCCGGTCCATAGTGCTCATCGATAAGAACTTGTTCTGCTGCATCACGTTCAGTTCTGTCTGGATATACTGCGATAACCTCAAACTCAAAAACATCAGAACCATACTTGTTCCAAGCAGCTTGTAAATGATAGTTTGCGTGTTTATTTCTATTTAATGTAGTTTCGTGTTGCATAGCCCTTGTTGCAAGCTGAACAGCCTGACCAAAGTATACAAGACCATTGTCTTTATTCGTTATCTTATATACTCCAGAACTCTTAGAAAACCCGTGATAAACCTTATTCATAAGTGAATCTCCTTGTCATAAGTATATATGATATAAAATTCTTAGTATAAAGAATCGTACAGGTGGAGGGCAGACATTAGTCTTGTGGAGGATAACCAATAGAAGAGAGAAGAATCAATAGCAACAGAAGATATAACAGCAACCAATCACTTATCCGTGGGTTTGGCATTTAAATGGGCTTCCATAGCATGTAGGTTTTGTTTACGTTCTTGCAGTAAATCAGCTGGAAGAATATCAGCAGCAGTGATACCTTGTGGACCTATATTAACGTTTGTGTTAACCGATCCTCTGCCTGTTGAAGATGTTTGGATTCCAGCAAGTTCCATCTTACGTTTTAAAGCAATAGCAGCCACACCAAACTGAGATGCATCCAGCGACATACGAAACAATAAACCCAGTTGCTGTTCAAGAGCAGCACGTTTTTCATTGTCTGGAAGTTCACCAAAGGCAATCCAGCAAGATCGTACTTGTTTTACAAGAAGCTCAGCAAAGTTCTTTTTAATCTTGAACTTTAAACAAGCTTGATCTACGATTGTTTCATAAGTGTATCCAAGAGTCATCATCCGTTCAATAAACTCCTTTACATCATATGGATTATCTTCATAGTGAGATATTGTTTCATTTACTACTTCTCTTACTTTTGGCTTACTTGGTTTTTTTTTCATAATGATATAGTTATAACTATGACAATAAACCAATACCTACTTGTTGCCTCTCTAACTGACCCTGCTATCGATATTGAAGGTTCTGACTGGGACCAGTATCTCAAAACCAGAGTCCATGCTTCTCTAAAACCAAAGGAAGGTCAGACTCCAGTATTATTCAAGATTAAACGTATCCCTACTGATATGCTTCTACGTTTACGTGAGTATGGCAAAGGTGATAAAACCACATATCGATACTTGTGTTTTCTCTCATCTTGCACAGAATACAGTTTTGGTGATGTAGTGGTATCAGCTACTATGATTCCGGGCACAACAGTTGCAGAGGATGCTTGGCTGGATCAACTTCGTGATGAGTTTGGCATGGAGACTGTCGAAGAGATGGTAGATGTAGCATATAAGTTTCAAACACTTAGCAAGCGCAATCCCCACTTTGTTTGATTGTTGTGATGGATATTCCAGCCAACAATAATCCGTTTGCACCTTTTATCTTTGAGCTTTCACATGCCAAGTTTCACATCAAGCGTTTGTCTTACAGCTTCCTACAAGAAGCCAACGACTCCACAGAACCATTTAAATCCAAGCTTGCTATCCTTGAGAACTGTATCACAAGGATCACAGTTAATGATATTGAGGTTGCAGAGCCAGCCACAGGAGAACTCCTCAGAGAACTCCTAAGCTTAGACGAGTTTATGCAGCTATGCGATATCTGTTTTTATGCTCAGACCCTAAATGAAGAGCAGTTTCTTTGGTTAAAGATGTCCGCTTGGAACAACACAAAAGAACTGGATAATGCACTACAGGTTCCTTGTGGCTGCGCTCTGCTTCGTGAGGCAAGCACAATGTCCGATGCTGCTGCTGCTGAAGTGCTGCGTGATGAAGCTCCCGAGTTTCAAAAACAATGGGCTTGCAAGTTTAGCTGCCATAAAGATGAAAAACCTACCCCTAAAGCATTATCCAGCATTATACCATTGAGCAACCTAACCAAAGTAAATGCCGATATGCTACAGGCTAAAATGACTACATGCCCGAAGTATATCTTATCGCAAAGCTGGATAAGTGAAGCTATAGTTTTTTATAACTGGAGGGACAA
>Ga0247841_10012922_pt1 | contig 10780 bp, 6 predicted proteins | sample LaCruzMarch2015__2_FD_192410 | JGI IMG/M metagenome (GOLD analysis project Ga0247841, IMG submission 192410) | Freshwater microbial communities from meromictic Lake La Cruz, Castile-La Mancha, Spain - LaCruzMarch2015_18m | ecosystem: Environmental > Aquatic > Freshwater > Lake | place: Spain...
ACGAAAGTGGAGATCGCTCTATCCGAATTCCTAGCGCCGGAAGAGCAGGTCGCCCAATTCCACCAGGCGCTATTGTTGGATGAATAAACGGAGGCGAAATTCGTGGGGATACCTCAGGGTCTGTCCCCGGTTTTCCCCTGCCTGGAGTCCAAGGCTTCAGCCTTGGCGCGCTCCAAGGCTGAAGCCGTGGACTCCAGGCGCTTGGGCTGCGGCGCTTAACTTAACGGCAGTGGTCCGGCGCGGGGCAACGACCGGGCCTTTCCTGCGGGCAAAAAAAACGGCCCCGACCGGGGCCGTCTTGCGCCTGCGCCGCGATGTGCGGCGGCGCTTGCTGACTTACAGGGCGCCGGATCAGACCGCCTTGGACTTGCGGCGCAGGTTGCGCGCGCCGAAACCAGCCAGGCCCAGACCGAAGAGGGCCTCGGGCGGGACGGGGCATTCGCCCGGTCCCGAGGGTCTATTCCTTACGCCGAAGCGTTGTGCTGGTTCGCGAGGCCGGACAAAACGTCGCGGACGGGGCGCATGCCCCGTCCGGCGCGGGCATATTCTCGACCACCCTTCGAACATGCGCTCAACTCTCTTTCTATTTCCCGGTTCGGGGGATACCCCGGGGCTCTAGCCCTTGGTCCCGCGGCGGCTCACCGAGCGCCGCAAGGCCAACAGGCCGACGCCGATCAGCAGGATCGGAGCGGGTACCGGGACCTGGATGGTGCTGTAGCTGTTCGACACGCTGTTCAGGAGTCCCTCGCTGCCGCCGGGGTTCAGCCGGGTGTCCAGGATGTCGGTGACCACGAACTTACGGCAGATGCCGCAAGTGGACGTATCACTGTTGGAAGCGAAGGTGACCGCCAGTGCGTCTTGGAACTTCGCGGCGGGCACAAGGACGGTGTTTTGACCGAAGATCCACTTCTCCGCGCCCGCGTTCGGGAATTGCGAGTCGATGTTCGCCCCGAGACCGATTGTCTGGAAGCGCTCATCCGGGTTGGAACTCGGCGCGCCGGCGTAGAGTTCGACCGTGTAGCTCAGGTTGTATTCTTCGGTCGCGAGCGCGGTCAGGATGTCAGAGTTGGTGATGTTGAAATTGCCGATGCCCGCGATCGGCGAGGAGATGCTGAGGATGATGTTATCCGGCAGGTTGGTTGCCGTCACCGCCGGGAAGCCGCCCGGGACGCCCGGGGCGAGGCCGACAGCGGTGTCGATGTAGGTGAAGGTGTAGATGCCGACCGTGACCGGCGTCGTCTTGAAGCCGCCAGCGCCGCCGAGGTTGATGCTCACGGCCGACGCCTGGCTGGCGGCGAACATGGAGCCGGCCAGCGTGAGGCTGAGGGCGGCCAATTTCAGGTTGGACATGGTCGTGTTCTCCGTAAAAATTTGGTTGGTTGCAGGGACTTTGATTTCGGTTGCGCCGGACTCTTCGTCAGTGGCCGCGCCGGCTGTGTGCCCGGCCCCCCGCGGATTCGGCTTGCATCGGCATCCTGCCAACTTGCGGCTCCGGCACTGTCGGCAACCGCTTTCGATAAGTATTAAGCATTGATCGTGCCAGTTTTACGTTTCAAATTAAAAACAAAGAGATGGCGAGAAGGCGCGGTGAGCAGTCAGACCGAAGTGTAAAAAAACCTGACAGTTTCGCCGCGCCTTCCACCTGGGTGCCGGTCGCGTGCTACTTGCCGTCCGTCCCGGAGCGTCCGTTCGCGGCCGCCTGCAGAGCCTTGGCGCGCTCGTCCGCCGGGCGGGCCTTGAGGGCCTCGGCCAGGTGCGGCTTGGCCGCGGGCGCGCGCCCCGCCTGGATCAGCAACGCGGCCAGGTCCAGGTGGGCGTCGATGTTGGTCCAGTCCTGCTCCAGCAGGGTTGTGAACTGGGTGGTGGCCGCCCCCGTCTGCTGGTCGGCCGCCAGAAAACGCGCGAGCATGAGACGCACCTTCAGGTCCTTGGGGTAGCGGTTGAGGTGCCGCTGCAACACCGCGATGCCGCCCTTGGGGTCCTTGGCCTGCACCCGGGCAAAGGCGAGTTCGATGGCGGTGTCGGCGTCCGGTTGGGCGGCATAGAGCGGCTCAAGCAATCGCTGCGCCAGGTCGGGGTTGCCGGTCAGGACGGCCACGGTGGCGCGCAGGCGCGTCGCATCGGCCCCGCTCGGGTGCTGCTTCAGGGTCGCGCTGATCCGCTCCAGCGCCGCGTTGGCCGCTGGCCCGGACACCGGCGGTTTCAGGGTCAGCAGGTCCATGCGCTCGAGCGCGATCGCCGCATCGGCGTTGTCGGGCTGCAACGACTGGGCCTTGCTGAAGGCCGCGCGGGCCTGCGTGAGCTGGTTCGCCTGTTCCAGGGCGCGCCCCAGTTCCAACTGGGCGTTTGCCGCTTGCGGCTCGAGCGCCGCCCGTGCCCGGGCGTCGGCGACGGCGGACTCCGGCCGCCCGGCGCGTAGCGCGGCGCGGGCGCGCTCGGCCAGGACCGCAGGCGCTTTCTCGTCGCCCTGGTCGGTGAGGAGCCGCAGCGCCTCCAGGGGGCGGCCGGCGTCGGTGTACAAGGCGGCCAGGGTGGTCAGGAGTTGCGGGTCCTTTGGGTTCGCCTGGAGGGCCTGCTGGAGGCGGGTGATCGCCTGGTCCGGTTTGCCGACGGCGAGTGCGATTTTCGCGTAGTTCTGCAGCAGTCTCGGGTCGGACACGCGCAGGGCCAGGGCCCGCTCGATGGCGGTCTCGGCGGCCTTGGTGTTGCCCTGGCGCAGGTTCACCTCGGCCAGTCCGACGAGGGCATCCGCGTCTTTAGGATTCAGGCTCAGGACCTGCTCGAAGGACTTGCGGGCCGCATCCAGTGCCCCGGTCCGCGCCTGGGCGATCCCCGCCAACAAATGACCCTCGGGTTGGTTTTGATGGCGGTCACGGTAACGGGTCGCGGCCGCGGCGAGCCCCGCCCAGTCGCCCGCCTTGAGGGACTCCCGCAGCAGGGCGAGTTCCAGATCGTCGGCCCCTTCCCCGCCCTCGCTGACGAGGCGCCGGAGTTCGGCGACGCCCGCGGCACGGTCACCCGCTGCGATCCGGGCGGCACCCAGCAGTCGGCCGATGTCCTTGGCCTCGGGCTTCTGGGCGGCGGCCGCCTCCAGGTAGGTGACCGCCGCGCGTCCGTCCCCGGCCAGCAGCGCGGCCTGACCCGCCAGCGTGAGGATCCCGGCGTCGGGGTGCGGGGCGTCGAGTAGTGGCTTCATCGTCGCCAGTGCGGCGGCCCCATCCCCGAGACGCAGTTGGCTGGCGGCAAGCATGGGCCGGGCCGTCACGTCCTCCGGGCGGCGAGCCAATAGCAATGTCAGGAGTTCCACTGCCTGGTTGTCGTGGCCCAGTTGATAAGCAGAAGCGCCAGCGATGAAGAGTGCCCCGGGTTCCTCGACCCGGCCTTGCAGCATCGGCGAGAGGGTGTCGTAGGCACGCTGATAATCCTTGCGCAGATAGGCGCTGTAGGCGCTCAGGTACAGCGCCGCCGGGTCGCGGGGCGACGCCGCCAGGATCGCCGCGATGTTGGCATCGGCCGCATCCACCTTGCCCTGGTTCAATTGCACATGGGCGAGCGAACGGCGGCGCCAGGTCTGGTCGGGGCGGGCGTTGAGCGCGGCCTGGAAGGCCGCCTCGGCGGCCGCGTTGTCCTTGTTCGCGAGGGCCAGTTCGCCCCGCAGGTCAGCGATCTCGGCCGGGTCCGGCCGTATCCCCTGGGCGGCGCTGGTGAGTGCGTCGCGGGCGGCGGTGGTATTGCCCTCGGCCAGGCTCAGCCGCGCCAGCCCCAGGTAGCCGGAAGACAGATCGGGCGCCAGGGCCAGGGCCTCCTTGAAACTCTCGCGGGCCTCGTCGGGGCGCTGCTTGTCGAGCCAGGCAAGCCCTTGCAGCACCCTGACCTCGGCCTGGATCTGCGGGTCCCCGATCTCGTCCATTGGTATGCGGGTCTGGACCTCCGCGAGCCTGCCCTGGAGCAACCAGGCCCGCCCCAGCAGCAACCAGGCATCCGGTGCTTCGCCCCCCCCGTCGATGGCGCGCTGAAGTTGCTCCGCCGCGGCTTTGGGGTCGCCCTGGTCGAGGTAGAAAGCCCCGATCTGGTAAGCGATCCCGGGGTCGTCCGGTGCCTCCTGCTGGCGGGCGCGCAGTTCGACGAGCCGGGCGCGCAGGTCCTTGGCGGAGGTGATCGGTGCCGCGGCCGGGGCGGCGCCGGCCGGCGTTGCCTCAGGGGCGGTCCAGGCGGACCCGGAACCGGCGAGGCCCAGGATGAGCAGTGTCAGCAATGAGGGGCGGTTTTTGGGCACGGCATATCCTCAGGAGTTGGGGGAGACGAAGCGGCTGCGGACAGGCCGACAGCGGCGGCCGTGAGCCTGGGGGATTGGCGTGCAAGTATACGGAATTTCACGGACCGGGCGTCGTTGTCGTTGTCGTAATCGAACAATCCGATCACGACAACGACAACGACCCGGGCCGGCCGGGGCATTCGCCCCGTCCGCAAGGTTTTGGGTGCCGCGACGAGCCCTGGTTCCCACGCTGGCCTCGGATAGGGGGCGCCAAGGCTGAAGCCTTGGACTCCAGGCGCTCCGGCCGGCGGGGCCAGTGCTAGGCTATATCCATGACCACCACCGCCCCGGGGGGACACCCATGTCGCACACCGCCCTTGCCGAACCGCGCCGCACGCGGCCTGAACCGGCTGGTGCCGTGCCGCCCTCTCAAGCCGGCCGCTATGTCTCGGAGGAGGAGTACTGGCGCGACTACTACCTCGAGTCTGACGTCCGCTATGAATGGAACAACGGGCGTCTGGAGGAAAAGCCGGTGTCCAACTACGAAACCTTCCTCGTCTACCACTGGTTCATGCTGCTGCTGGAGCACTTTCTGACCGCCCGGCCCATCGCCAGGATGGTCGCGCTGGAGATGGGCTTTCGGCTGCCGCTGCCGACCGGCACCGTCATCCGCAAGCCCGATTTCGGCGTCGTCTGCAATGACAACCCCCAGCCGCTGTTGCCGCTGGACGAGTCCTATCATGGCGTCTTCGACCTCTGCGTCGAGGCCCTCGCGGATCAGGAGCACCGCGACATCCTGCGCGATACCCTGGTCAAGAAGGCCGAGTATGCCGCCGGCGGCGTCCAGGAGTATTACATCCTGCACCGCGCGCCTGAGCAGCAGGCGTTCTTCACCCGCACGGCGGCGGGTATCTATGTCCCCATTGCGCCCGACGATGGCGTGATCCGCTCACGGGTCCTGCCCGGCCTGCAGTTTCGCGTGGCCGACCTCTGCCGCCGGCCAGAACACGGCACACTGCGCGATGACCCGGTCTACGCCGCCTTCGTGCTGCCCGGCTGGCGCGCGGCCGAGGAGCAAGCCGCCGCCGAAGCGAACCGCGCCGACACCGAGGTACAGGCGCGCCGGCAGGCCGAACAGCGCGCCGCCGCCGAAGCGAACCGTGCTGACACCGAGTCGAGCCGCGCCGACACCGAGGCACAGGCGCGTCGGCAGGCCGAACAGCACGCCGTCGCCGAAGCGAACCGCGCCGCCACCGAGTCGAACCGCGCTGCCGCCGAGGCACAGGCGCGCCGGCAGGCCGAGCAGCGCGCGCAGGAGGCGGAGCAGGCACTTGCCCGGCTTCAGGCACAACTGGCAGGCCGCGACGCTCCGCAATGACCGGCGCTGGGCGTCGGCACCAGTCGGCAGGTCCAAGGAAAACGTTTCGGACGGGGCGCATGCCCCGTCCGGCCCAAGGTCTAAGGAAAGCCTGTCGGCCTTGCTCGCAGTTGCTTAATCGGGTAAATTCCAGCGCTATGATGCTTGGGTCCGCCACTCAGCCGCAGGATGCGTCGCCTGCGGGCCGCGGTCCATGCTCCATGCTCCATGATCAAGATCGCAATATCCCCGCTGCTGAGCGACTTGGTGTCAGAAAATTTTACACTTTGGGACCTCGGTGGCGGCAGAAGATAGTTAGTATAAAGCTAGTAGCCTGATTGTGAAAGGAAATATAATTTTGGCACAACTATTGCATACCTTATCTTCAACCGCCGCAGTGTCTGCGGTGAGCGGGGCAGATCGGTCCTGAGGCCGACTTGAAGCCCCCATGTCTGCGGCACGGATGTGGCCGCAGCCCAACGATTTGCCATGAAACCATAGACCGGGAGCGCACCAAATGACGAAAAATCGAGCACTGGCGGCGGGGAGACAGTCCCGCATTCTTCCTACCGCAGCATCGCTGATTGCGCTAATGGCCTCGCTGGCAGCGCCGGGCGCCTCGGCCGCTGATTTGACCTTGCAGGCGGGAGACAATACCACTCCCGTCCGCTTCTCATTTAATGCTGCAAGTGGAGCGACCAACTGGCCAGGGCAATTGGCCGCGGCGAGCGGAAACAATTATTTTACCAACGGGCTCCAACTTCGCAGTAACCCTGGCGCCAGTCTCACCGTCACCTTTGCGGGCGACCAGTTAAACCTGCAAAACAGCATCTTGGCCTTGCGTGGGGGCACTGGTTCGACGACGAATGTTGGTTCGAACATGATCGTCACGGGTACGGGCGCGGGGATCAACAATGGGGCTGGCACCACGGCCCAGACCCTTGCCTCCAACGCTGCCATTCAACTCGCGTCCGGGAGCGTTTTTACGCTGAACCCCGGGGACAATACGCGCACCCTGACCGTTTCTGCGGCAATGGCTGGCGCCGGCAGTGTTGTCGTGACGAATACCAGTACGGCCGGCGCGACGATTTTAAGCAACACGAACAATGCCTACACCGGAAACACGACTGTTACCGGCACTGGTTTGTTGCAGATGGGCGCCGCCACCGCGTTGCCTGATGCCGTTACCGCCGGTGACCTGGTTATCGCTAAGGGCACCGTCACGAACGGCGGTACTGTTCAGCTACTTGGTAACGCTACCACTACCCAGGGCTTGGCCGATGGTGCGGGTGGCGGTGGCGTCGTGGAGAATGCCGGCGCGAGCGATGCGATCCTGACGATTCAGGGCAACACCACAGGAGACCGAACCTTTTCCGGGACCATCCAGGACGGCTCGGGCGGTGGCAATCTGGGGCTGACCAAGACGGGCAGCACCACCCGCGAGATCCTCACCGGCGCCAACACCTATACCGGCGCGACCACCATCTCCGGCGGGACCTTGCAGATCGAGAACAACAGCGCCCTGGGTACTGCAACCGGCACTGCTGATGGGACTGTAATCAATGGGACCGGTGTGCTCGGCCTTAACAACGGGGTCAGCTCCGCGGAATACCTGACCATGGCGGGTCGTGACAGCGCCAATACGAATCCCGACGCGGTCGTGAGCACCGGCAACAACACCCTGACCGGGCCTATCGTTCTGACGGCAACGGGCGCCACCGGGGCAAACTTTGCGTTCTCGTCGGCTTCCGGCACCCTGACCGTGGGCGGGCCCATCACCGGGGACGGCCCCAATGCACTGATCTTCCGCGGCGCGGGTGACACCGTGGTGAATGGAAGCATCACCCTGACGGAGGCAGGCTCCGACCACGAAGTGGCGGGGGAGGGAAGCGGTGCCAAGACCATTGCGGGTGCCGTCGACCTGTCCGGGAGCCGCATGGCAAACATCGTCAACGATGGTACCGGGAGCCTGACGTTCAACGGCCCCGTGAAGATGAATGACGTGACGGGCAATGCCTGGGTCGGTGCCGAAGACGGCAACCTGTCTGTGACCGGCACGCTGGAGATGAAGAACGCCGCCGGCGGTGCCGTCATCGCAAACAACGGGGCCGGTGCGGTTTCGGTTGCGGGTGCTGACATGAGCGGTGCCAAAGCCGGCAACGCGGTATGGAATGACGTGGGCGGCTCCCTGACAGTCGGTTCCGTAGCAGTCGCCGGCGTCTTGAATATGAGTGGGGCACAGGGCACTTGGTCGCAAGTGGTAAATTCGGGAGCGGGCAGCGTCGTCGTCTATAGCGACATCGACATGAGGAACTCGACTGCGACAAACAGCGTGGTCGGCAATAGGGGGGCCGGAAGCCTCACCGTCAACGGCGACATCGATATGACCGGGTCGACCGGCACCCGACAGGTGGGTAACGTTGGATCCGGGAGCACGACCGTCAACGGCACCCTGACCAATGTCGCAGAGGCAGGGGCCACGGCCGGGACCTTCATCGTCGGCCAAGGCGCTGACCTCACTGACGTCGACAAGCTCGGGGTCGGTGCCGGTGCGACCATCGATGCGACGGACGTTGTGTCTGATTTCACAATCGTGAGCGGCCAGACGCTTTACGGGGCTGGTGAGGTGATAGCGCCTACCGAGAGCGTCCAGATGCTTAGCGGGGCTGGTGGGGTGATGGCGCCTACCGGCGGCGATGTGGTTGCCGCGGCTGGCTCGATAATCGACATGGGTAACGGACTGCACACGGATTTCGCGACGCTAACCATTCTCGGTGACATGACACTGGAGAAGGACAGTCTGATCCAAGTCAACCTGGACCCGACGGGTGCAGGCGGCTTCGATCTGCTGGCGGTGTCCCAGATCCTGAAAATTGTGGATATGGCCAGGTTGCAGTTTTTCTGGAGTGTGGCCCCGACTGCTCTCGTATACACATTCGCCAGTTACGCAACCATCGACCGCGCCTCTGGTGCCGAGTTCGCGGTTACTGACGCCCCGACCGGCTACCATATCGATTACGGCTACCAAGGACAGTATGTTGCCTTGGTGAGCGACATCCCGGTCCCGGCGCCGCTGTTCCTGATGGGTCTTGGGGCCTTGATCATGGGCGCGGGTCGCCGCTACGCCAAGCGGTAGCCGGGTTCGGCATTTCCTGAGATTGGACAGCGGCGCCATGGGCGCCGCTGTTTTTTGTGCGACAGGTCCGGCGGGATGATTGTCCCGAGCATCCTGCGAACCGCGGCGTTGTTGGTCCGCGCAGCGGACCCTACGGGGACCGCGCCCTTGTGGGCCGTTCGCGGATTGATCGCTGCGGCTTCGGTTGGGGGCGACCGGCTAACGGCCACGAGGGCCCGCCCGTCACCTCGAAACAGAAAAATCCTTGTGGGAGCGGCCTCCGGCCGCGATGCGGGGCGCGGCGAACGCCGATGCCGCGTTCCCCGTGCGGCCCGTCGCGGCTGAAGCCGCTCCCACAGCGTCGCTGCGCGACTTTACACCGTAAAGCCTCGACCTCCGGTTTGGGGCGGGATGGGTTATCCACCTGTCGCGAATCTTTGGATTTTACGCCGGGCATCGGCGCCGGTTGGCAGGCGCAAGAAAACGTTTCGGACGGGGCGCATGCCCCGTCCGGCTCTGGGTCGGCACCGGGCACCTGCACTTGCTGCCCCTGGTTGGGGCCGGTAGACTGACCGCTTGGGCAAACCGACTGATGCAGAGGCAATTCGTGGCAATCAAGCTACCCGGTCTTGGCGAGGACAGGAATATTCCGTTACTGGCGGTGACGCTGCTGTCGGCACTCGCGGTGGTGTTGGCGGTGGTGAACATGGTGACGGCGCGCAGCAACACCCAACTCATCGGGGAGGTGCGGGAGCGGCAGCAGTTGATCAACCAGGGGATTCAGTTGAGCCCACTCAACGTGCAACTGTCGCAACTCATCGGTACCCTGGCCTTTCAGTCCGGCGACAGCGATCTGCGCGCGGTGTTGGAGCGCTTCGGGGTGACGGTCGGTGAAGGGCAGGCGTCGCCGCCGGGCGGCGACGCGAGTGCGCCTAAGCCCTGAGCCGGGAGGTGGCACGGAAAGAGAGAATAGTCAGGCGCGACGGCCTTGATCATGACTCAGGCGGCCAGCCTTTGTGGGCGACCCGTCGCGGCCTGGGGGCCGCTCCTACGGGGTAGGAGCGGCCCCCAGGCCGCGACGAATGTAACCCGCGCAGTGGTCGGAGTATTGATCAGGGCCGACGCGACCAAGCACGTACGAGCGGAACCGATATGAAGCCTGAAACCCTGATACTGCCCATGATCCTGCTGGCGGCGGCCATCTTTCTCGAGGTCGTGACCCGGACCGTGGCATTGGCGGATAATTACCGCGAACTGGCGGCTTTTTACGACTCACAGCAAACCCAGTACAAGATCGCGGTCGACCTGCGCAACCAGTTCCAAGGTATCGCTACTGAGACCGCGAAGCTTGCGGAGGTCGGCAACCAGAATGCCGTCACCGTGATGGAGCGTCTGAAGGCGGCCGGGATCAGCGTGCAACTGCCCGCAATCGATGAGAAAAAGCCGTAGCGAGGGGCGGCGCCTGAGCTGGTGGGCGGGCCTTGATCATGAGATCCCGGCTTGCGCTCGTCGCGGCCGGGGGGCCGCTCCTACGGCGTAGGAGCGGCCCCCCGGCCGCGACGGGCTGACGCGAAGACGGGTGGCCGGAATTATGACCAATGGTCCGACCATTTCCATCGGGCGGTATCAGGCTATGCCCATGACTGCCATTGCCCCCGGAGACGCCCATGTCACAGACCGCCCTTGCCGAACCGCGCCGCACGCGGCCTGAACCGGCGCCTGTCCCGCCCCCTTCGGCGGTCAGTCGCTACGTCTCGGAGGAGGAGTACTGGCGCGACTACTACCTCGACTCCGACGTCCACTATGAATGGAACAACGGACGTCTGGAGGAAAAGCCGGTGTCCAACTACGAGACCTTCCTCGTTTACAAGTGGTTCATGCTGCTGCTGGAGCACTTTCTGACCGCCCGGCCCATCGCCAAGATGGTGGCGCTGGAGATGGGCTTTCGGCTGCCGCTGCCGACCGGCACCGTCATCCGCAAGCCCGATTTCGGCGTGGTCTGCAACGACAACCCCCAGCCGCTGCTTCCGCTGGACGCGTCCTATCACGGCGT
>Ga0247841_10012924_pt1 | contig 10779 bp, 11 predicted proteins | sample LaCruzMarch2015__2_FD_192410 | JGI IMG/M metagenome (GOLD analysis project Ga0247841, IMG submission 192410) | Freshwater microbial communities from meromictic Lake La Cruz, Castile-La Mancha, Spain - LaCruzMarch2015_18m | ecosystem: Environmental > Aquatic > Freshwater > Lake | place: Spain...
TCTATGGATAGGATATGCTGTAAAGTACCAAACCCAATAGCATTAAAACAAAATTTCCATGTCATGTATCTGAACTAACTCACCCAAAACCATTGCGCGATAACCTACGCGATCTAGCCCAAATGAGTACAAAAGAAGACCTTAAATAAGGTCTTCTTTTGATGGGAGCAAACTGCATTGCGACCAAAAGAATTCTGTCATGCACAACAAAAAGGCATATGTCTGTTGCGCGACAACAACATATTGATTGTTGGTTGAAATTATGCTAGCATCCAGACATTAAACCCCCCTGTGAGACCGTAAGGCATTTGCAGGGGTTTTTAAAATACGCGTTCTAATTGTATTATTCTTATTGACGGTAGTAACTTTTACTTTAAGCTCAAGAGTTTGGGTATTCACAATATTCTCTCCTTCGATTTCAACAAATTCGCGCAATTTCTGTGTGGTTCAAATAATACTGTGGCGACCAGTTATTATATTGGGCGCATAAGGCAGGACGGTACTCAGAGGTCTAAAGAACTGTTCGACGGTCAACAGAAACTACTGGGACAGTTGAGAAAACAGGCGGTGAGATATGTGCTTGGGTATTTATTAAAATCCGACGGGGTGTTTCACGAAAAAGGGGTTGCTGTGCAAATTGCCGTGGATATGCTGGTTGCTACGTACGAAAAGCAGCGCGACAAGATAATCCTGGTGTCGTCCGATACTGACTTGGCGCCGGCGATTAAAAAAGTTCAGGAAAAAGGTAAGGTGGTTGAGTACGTTGGGTTTTCTAATAACGCCAGCGTGGCAATGGTAAGTTTTTGTAAGGAATCCAGACTACTGACCAAGGCAGATATTCTAAAATTTATCTCCGAACAGTAAACTCTCGTACCATGGTCGCGTTGTAGGCAACAAATAATCCCGCTTTTGCAAGAATTTGCTATGATAGTTGGGTGAAGATCCACGTAATCATTACCTCATTTAATGAGCCGGCAACTATAGGTAAGGCTGTTGAGCAGATACTTGGCTCAAACAGGGAGTTATGGCCGGTATTAGAGCTTGTTGTCACAGCTCCGGACGAACCTACGCTGAAGGCAGCTGAAAAAGTCTGCCAAAATTACAGTTTTACAACTTATCGCCTGCTTAAAGATTTGGGACAGGGGAAACCCGCTGCGTTAAATAAAGCCGTTGGGACAATCACAAATAGCAGCGTAAGCAGTACCTCCGAGGATTTGCTAATACTAACCGATGGCGATGTTTATCTAGCAACCGAGGCTATAAAAAATTTACTCAACCAGTTTACTGATCCCAGCGTGGCAGGGGTAGGGGGCCATCCTGTTTCTGCTGACTCCGGGCAAAGCATGTATGGCTACTTTTCCCAGCTGTTTTGTGCGGCGGCGCATCTAACCCGTCAAAAAGATTCACGTATTTCAATGAGTGGGTACCTGTACGCAATACGTACTACTGTGGTGGCTAGGATTTTTCCGCTTCCTGAGATAACTAGGGCTGAAGATGCCTATATTACCCAAAAACTCCTTTCACTGGGTTTTAAAATTGGGTATGCTTCAGGTGCGGTGGTTTACGTGAGATTTCCCAAGAATTTTACCGATTGGTTTAAACAGAAGACGCGTTCTTTGGGCGGAAATGTGCAGGTAGATAGCTCGGCACGTTCGATTACCCAAGACCTACAAATGATGTTTTTTCCCTTGTTTTTTGCTAAGTCTCCTATAGAACTATTCTGGTCACTTTTACTTTACCCTTTAAGACTACTTCTTTGGCTTAAGATTTACTATAATCATGCATTAAACCGCTACAAACCTGGGGCCTGGGAAAGGATCGAAAGCTCAAAGTAGCTATTGACTCATTACTCAAAGATGCTATAATCAGCGCCAATGAGAAACAGAATCACATTTTTAGACTTTAATAACGCTTTAAAGGACTTTCCGGTCTTTTCCACCGCAGACATTCTCAAGGACTTTCCCCATATGCACAGGAGACGGTTGCACGAGTGGGTACAGAGAGGTCTGCTGCGCCATGTAGTAAAGGGTTATTATTCCTTTGAGAGTAATCAGGTGAACGAGAGTTTTATATATCTGGCGGCTAACCGTATTTATCAACCTTCCTATATTTCTTTACAGTCCGCTCTAAGCTGGTACGGTTTAATACCGGAATTTGTTCCGCAGGTAACTTGCGTTAGTACCAAGAAAACCACCACTTTAAATACGGGGTTTGGAAGCTTTAGTTACTTTTCCGTCAAGCATTCCTTGATGTTTGGGTATACTACGATTCCTTCCCACGGTTATCCACTTGAGGTTAAAATGGCATATCCAGAGAAAGCTATATTGGATTTTCTGTATTTAAACCCGCAAGTAGCGTCAAAGGAACAGTTTGTGGAATTAAGGCTGCATCAGCAGGTATATAAGGAGAAGATACAGCCTGAAGTTTTGGCACGATACTTGGAGCTGTTTGCTAACAAAGCGCTAACCAAAAGGGTAGTCAAGTTAACGGAGTATCTAGAAAATGCTTGACTTAGCAACTCTTAAGAAAAGTTACCCGGCAAACCTGCAGGTTTTTGACAGGTTTATTGTAAAAGAGTACCTGCAGTATAAAATACTTGAGGCTATATTTGCTTTGGATTACGGCAAAAAGCTGTGCTTTTTAGGTGGCACGGCACTAAGGATTATTCACGGCAACGCCAGATTTTCGGAAGATTTGGATTTTGACAACTTTGGGCTAACGGAGGCTAGCTTTGCTGATTTCATTGCGGAGATTAAGGGGAGACTGGAGCTGGAAGGCTATCAGGTGGAGACAAGAAATGTGTTTAAGGGTGCGTATCGTTGCTACCTTAAGTTTCCCGGATTATTAAACAGGCTGGGACTTTCCGGGCAGGAGGAGGAAAAGGTCCTGATTCAGATAGATACTATAAAGCAAGACTACAGCTATGAGTTTTCTGAGTTTTTATTAAATAAGTTTGATGTGTTTACTAAAATAAATACTGCGCCCGCGGACATTTTGCTAGCAAAGAAGATAGGCGCAGCGATAGGGCGTAAGACCTTAAAGGGCAGGGATTTTTTTGATGTGGTTTTTTTGTTCTCTTTAACTAGTCCAAATTACGACTATTTACGGGTAAAGGATGGGATACACAACTTAGCTGAGTTAAAAACGAGGTTACTAGCAGTGCTAGACGGAGTGGATCTAAATGACCTAGCTAAGGATGTTGGGCCCTTTCTGTTTAATCCCAACGAGCTAACCCGAGTCACTTTGTTTAGGGATTTTGTAAACCAGCTTAGGTAAGATTAGCACCTGACAAAGTATGGCAGAGAGTCGTGGAGGAAGTTCAGACGAACATTAGGAACCACAAAGGCTACATTCACATTCCAAAATTCGACGCTCCGGTGCCTCTACTTGAATTTGAAAAATCCTAGAAGTGGTAACTTATCCAGTAAAAACTGTCTTTTAAGTTTTAAAGTGTCCATCTCGTCCAGTAGGGGTTTATTTGCTCTCTCAGTTCTGCCTTCTAACACACTTTGAGCTACAGGATAGCCGTTTTTGGAAAGTTGCATCATCATGGTGTCAGTTTTATTCTTTAGCTCCAGGATTTTACTTTCGTACCCCATCAGCAGAATTAGACCTCGGATATGCCAAGCTGTTAATGCTATAAATAGAAATGCGATCGATAAATCAGTTAGAGTATTCCAATCCATTGAGTCCTATACTACCACTACACACGAAAGCCGGCACCCCATCACCATCAAACTACTGACACTGTGTATCGCACGCTATTCCGTCGTGATCGCCGTCTCTGGCTTTGCAGCTACACACGTTAAGTTGGTATTGCGCTTCTTCACAGGATGACATTTGGGCGCAGGTTTTCTTGCAGTTGCAAGTGTAGCTTGTTGATTTGTCCGGTGCTGTTGGTACTACTATCGCCGGAACCGGGCTCCTTTGCTGTGTTTCCACTGGCTTGTTGCACGAGCTCCAGAGTCCGCGGTTGTTTTCTCTGGCTTCCGCTTCGGCTTGGGTAAATTGGTCCTGGTATTTAATGTCCGGTGGGTAACTCGAAGCATTAGCATAGCCTTGTCGCACCAAAAAGTCGTTTACGAATACGTCGCCCACATAAACATACCTTAATAGTCGATCATAGCGATCAGTTTCCGATACATCCTTCTCCAGGCTTACCTCCTTGCCTTCCACTAGTTCCTTGTTTATATTTGACGCCTCGTGTCCAAAACATTCAATTGCAGTGTTTAGATTAACCGTTTCTGGGGTGTCTGTGCCGATATAGCGGACTTTAGTTCCGTCCTCCAGCTCAATTGTATCTCCGTCCACTACTCTAGCTACCTTGTATAATTGCTCTTTCTTTTTCTCCACCGGACTTACAAGCTCCGATACGCTTGGTGTAGTTTCTTGGATCGCCCCGCCCTCCGTGGCTTGTTTCGCAGTACCGCCTGTGCCGGAGACTGTTTTTTCCGTGGTCGTTTCTGATTGCTTAAAGAACGCCGGTGTCCATGTTAAGCCAACCAGCAAGGTAAGCATGGCGATTATTGCCAACGCGAGAGCTTTAGCTTTGCTGTTCGGATTCTTCGATTTGAATATGCGGCATGAAGCATACCCACCAAGCAAGAAAGGTGCCAGAACAACAATAATAGGGGAGAGAACCCCAATGCCAATGACTATAAGTAATATTTTTGTTCTTTTTTGCATACACTGTGTTTGTATGCTTATTCTATTACGTCCGGTGGGTAAAATAAAACTTTGGTATGGTTTATAATTGTGGCATGAGCATGGACGATCTAAACAAACTGATTGAAGGCGGGGCAGAGACCCCAAACATCGATTTTAAGGGTACATGTCCTTGGGATGCTCGCTCTTTTGCTAAAGATGTTTTGGCGATGTCGAACATAGCGGATGGTGGAAGGTTGATAATTGGGATAGCTGAAAAACCAAAAGGCGTGTTTAACCGTGAGGGTGTGACGGTGGAGGACAAAAAGACATACCAAATTGATGTAATGAGGGACCAGCTGACCAAGTATACCGATCCTTTCGTCGAGATCGCGGTTTACTTTGTAAAAGATACGGCAGATGGCAAGGATTACGTGATTATAAGGGTAGAGCCGTTCAAAGAGGTGCCTATAATTTGTAAGTGTAACGACCAAATGGTTGGGCTAACGGCAGGTGGTATTTACTACAGAAACCGCAACCGTAGAATTGAAAGCGCTTTGGTGTCAAACTCCTATGACATGCGGGATGTTATTGAGAGAGCAATGTTAAAAATGCGGTACAGAGCTTTGAGGATTGGATACCAGCTGCCGCCAATAAATGACTCTGACGTAGTTCAGAGTGCGCTAGACAAGCAGATGGCACATTTAAAAGGTTTGCAAAGAGAGAGGGCGGACCTATGAATTATACAGATATAATAAAAACGGTTAAATCGCGGGGTTATTGGGAAATTCTGTTTGAGCCGACTGTTTATCAGGTAGATAAGATACCGCTAAATAAGTGTAGAGAAGTGGTAGAAAATAATTCAGTGCGTTTACGAGGCTGGGACTATCCCCACATCCCAAAAAGAACTGGAGATGATACTGCATTTGAGGTTGGGAATAACTACTGGCAGGGATGGTTAGATTGGAAGGGCGAGAGCCACAAGGAGCTTTGGCGCATGTGCCAAAGTACACAATTCATTCACTGTCTATGTTTGTGGGAGGATTGGGCGGATAATTTTATTGTAAGGAGCATGTGGAGAAAAGACGACGAGGTATTTAAGCCCGGGGAGGCTCTAGGTGTGATTAGCACCACATACTTAATTACCGAAATCTACGAATTTTTAACCAGGTTGGTAAAAGACGGACTTTACTCCGAGGGGGTGACAGTGTCGCTATCTATAAACAACACTTTGGGGAGACAGTTAACTATCGAAAGCTTTTCTAGGATGGATTTTTCAGTGCCTATGAAAACGTCGTCCAAAACGTTAACTTTCAAAAAGAGTTACACAGCCGCCGATATAGAGGGATCTGCGAAGGAGCTTGCTTTAGAAGCGATTGTTCATTTCTTTGAAAGATTTGGTTGGAGTTCTCCGAACATCAATGTTATTAAATATGATCAAGAAAACCTTATCTCGGGGAAGTTTTAGTGCAGTGCCAGATCAACCCATGTAGAGCACTTATCTTTGGTTGCATGCAGTATTTCTCTAGCTAAGCCGTGTACGCGTTTTGGTCTGTAAACTTCTTTTTCCTCTGGTGGTAGGTCTACAAACTCGTCGATTATTTTGTTCGCCAGTTTATAAAGCCAGTTCCTTATGTTCTCTACCTGGTCGTCGGTATACCTTAGTTTCTCCCTGTCTTTTAATATTTTTCTGCAAAACTTAGTAAGGATGTAAGAAGGGGAGTAGAAAAAAAGCTCAATTTAGGTTGGATGCCCGGCATCCCGCCCCTAGGGTATATAAACGAGGTTATAGACAAGACTATTATTCCGGACCCGGACAGGTTTCAACTAGTTAGAAAGATGTGGGACATGATGCTAACCGGCTCCTACAACCCCGCTACGATACTAGAAACAGCTTCAAATGAATGGGGTTTTCGCACGCGTAAATACAGGAACTCCGGCAACAAAGAGTTGTCCTTAAGCGGAATTTATAAGCTTTTTAACAGTATTTTTTACACTGGCACGATTGAGTGCAAAGGTAAGCTGTACCGCGGCTCCCATGTGCCTATGATAACAACGGAAGAATTTGACTATGTTCAGCAAATCTTGGGCCGGAGGGGCAGACCCCGACCCATAAAGCGTGCGTTTGCATATACAGGTCTTTTGCGGTGCCATAACTGCGGACACTTCTACACTGCCGAATCAAAGTTAAAGTATATAAAAGCCGTTAACGAAACCAAAAAGTTTGTTTATTACCATACATCGAGCAGGAGCAAGACTAAAAATTGCACTGCGCACATGTGGATAGGGGAGTCGGAGCTGGAAAACCAGATTTTAGACAGAATAGGCACCTTTTCAATACGCAAAGAGTTTTTGGATTGGGCACTAGAGATACTGGATCGGGAAAAACCGACTGAACAAGACACAACGGAGCGAATCGAAGCATCAAAAGAGTCTACAGTCCAAAAACTTGAAAGTGAGCTGTCAGAGCTTACTAGAATGCGGTACAAGGGTTTTATTGATGATGACGAGTATCTTAAGGAGCGGAAGGGGATAGAGGGCAAGTTAGGTACCCTTAAGGGAAAAAGCGAGCAAAAGATCGAGGAGCAGGACACGGAGGAACTTACTAGAGATGCGTTCACCTTCTCCCACTACTGTAGATACCATTTTAGCGCTGCGAGGGACCCCCAGAAGCGCAAGGAGATTGTACAGAGCTTTGGATCGAACCACACATTAAGAGACGGCAAACTTGATTTTGACGCCAATTGTTGGCTTGAGCCTATTCAAAAACAGTACCCGGAGATTGAAAAGAGATTTATGGCGATCGAACCGAGTAAGAAGCTTGATTTAACAATGAATAATGAGTGTTTGCAGCCTGTTATTCTTTCTTGGCAGGGGCGGAAGGAATCGGACCCTCGTTTTTGGTTTTGGAGACCAAAGTACTACCACTGTACGACGCCCCCACGAGGTCAAACTATTTTAGTTTTTGCTTCTCTTTGTGCGCGGTGGTTTTTCTGCAGTTTTTACAGAACTTCTTAATTTCTAGTTTCTCTGCGTCGTTTATTTTGTTTTTAGAGGTCACATAGTTTGACGACTTGCATACGCCGCACTGAAGACCTATTAACACTCGATTTGTTTTTTTAGCCATAAGTTCTCCCTTAACCTAGCAATTTTATCATACTTTCAGTGACTTGGAGCCCACTCGTGGAATCGAACCGCGGACCTACTCCTTACCATGGAGTCGCTCTGCCAACTGAGCTAAGTGGGCGCGTGTCAGCAGTGCCTACTTTACCAGAATTTTTCCGTCTACGCCAGCTTTGTATTTGTGCTAAAATGCGGGTGACTTGTTAAATATGTCTAAGACTATTTTGGTCGGTATATTTATCCTGACCCTATTTACGGTTCTTACTGGGCCGGCAGCGGCATTCGGTAAGGTGGATGATTGGAAATACAATCCGTCCGATGTATCTGGTTTAAAGGTTGTTAGATCGATTCCGTCATTTTCTGACTACTGGTACGTCTATGTACTAGCTGGACTAGTATTATTGGTCGCCTTTATACCCGTTTTGGTGTTTTTTCACGGTGTAATTATTCTGGTACGCCATCTGCACGATCCCGCTAGGCGCAGCGCAGGTTGGCACAAAGTGTCACTTGGATTTCCGTTAGTCCTTGGGTTATTCGCCATAGCGCTCGTTGGACTCTCTTCCTTGAATTTGCTGGGCGGGAAACCGGCTGCAATATTTATAGCCCTGGGATTGCTCGTTATTTCTGTGGTTTTAGCTTTAGCGCTGTTTGTTAGGGGAGTATACATGCTAATAAAGTACCGTGCCGACCCAGTTTTGAAAAAGACTGGTCGAACTAAAGCACTTTTTGCGGTTTGCAGCCTCGTTGCAACTTTTACCCTCCTCGCCTTAGAGATAACTTTTAGTAACGCAGTTAGGTATTCGGCAATAGGCAGCCAGACTATGAAGGTTTCCAACGTTACCAGCTTTGGTGGAGGCGGAATTTCGGCACCCGCGTATAGAATGGAAGCTTCCGACGGTATTGGTTTTTCCGTTGGTGGTGCTAAGGATATTAATAACTTACGGGAGAACATTAAGAACAACTTTTTGCCTAGTCCCACAGACGTAACTTACGAAGGGCTTTTCTACGACTATTATTTTGACACGGGTAGCCAGGAGCCGTGTAAAAAGTTGTTTTGCCCGTCATACACTTCTGCAATATCAAACGACCCGTTTTCCGGCAAACCTGAGTATCTTCTTGCCGTTGGTCTAAATTCCGGTATTCAGCAAAAGGATTTTGCCCGCAAGAAACTAAATCTGATCATAGTGTTGGACATCTCGGGTTCCATGGGTTCAGCATTTAACAGCTACTATTATGACCAATTTGGCGTGCGCAGGGAGGCGGTAACCGAAGACGAGAAGAAGGAGTTAGGGAAAACAAAGATGCAGGTTGCGTCTGAGGCTGCGGTTGCATTACTTGGTCACCTAAAGTCAGACGACAGTTTTGGGATGGTGCTTTTTGATGACGTGTCGTATTTGGCCAAGCCGCTTAAAAAAGTTGGTGATACCAACATGGAGAGTATAAAAAAGCATATTTTGGCAATTCAACCCCAAAATTCCACTAATATGTCCGCGGGTATGGAAGAGGCCACAAAACAGTTTAAAGAATATGTTGGTGCAAATAGCGACGAGTACGAAAACAGAATCATCTTTTTAACCGACGCCATGCCAAATACCGGAGATACAAGCGAGTCAGGAATGCTTGGTACAACAAAGACTAACGCAGACAGCAAAATTTACACCACTTTTATAGGCATTGGCGTTGACTTTAATACGGAATTGATTGAATTGATCACCAAAGTCCGTGGTGCAAACTATTACTCCGTTCATACTCCGAGCGAGTTTAAAAAACGGATGGATGAAGGGTTTGACTATATGGTAACGCCACTGGTGTTTAACCTTAAGCTCCACCTAGACGCGCCGGGTTTTGAGATTGTAGGGGTATATGGATCGCCCGAGGCAGATGAGGCAACCGGAGACATCATGAAGGTCAATACACTTTTTCCGTCCCAAAGGGTAGAGGGAGAAACCAGAGGTGGTTTAATCCTCCTTCAGATGAAAAAGCTTTCTGACGACAACACGATTAGGCTTGTGGCAAGTTATGAAGATAGAACTGGCAAACAGGACAGTTCGTCCAGTACGTTTAACTTTGAACAAAAGCTCGAATACTACGATAATACCGGTATTAGAAAGGGCATTGTGCTTGCTCGTTACGCCAACCTGCTAAAGAACTGGTTAGTTTATGAGCGTATGCTTCTGGCACAGCAAGATCCGGATCTCGGCAAACGGTTGGTCGTTCCCTCTGTTGAGTCTTACCGTACTGATGGAATCCCGGTAATTGGCTCGGTGTACGACTTGGGTAGATGGGAGAGGCAATCAACAAGCCTGCGAGTTGCCGCCCCATTTAAGCAATTTTTCTCGGAGTTTCTCACGTATCTTGATAAAGAAATAACGGCCATTGGCGACCAGTCGATGTCCAAAGAGTCGGATGTTTTACGTCTGCTAGTTAACTAAACCCCCAAAAATGGTGCCGAGGAGGAGCATGAGTACACGCTCTCCTCATCTGGTGCCGAGGATAGGATTCGAACCTATGAAGGCTTGCGCCAACAGATTTACAGTCTGCTCCGTTTGGCCACTTTGGTACCTCGGCATGTTCATTTTTCAATTTGGAGCCTGGAGGGAGATTCGAACTCCCGACCTAAGGTTTACAAAACCCTTGCTCTACCAACTGAGCTATCCAGGCAAGTATAGCAGCTTTGGAATTTTATCATCTTACTCTCTCACATGGTAGTGGTATAATGGCCGCGTATGCCAAAGTATGACGCAGATATCAAAACGACAGTTAAGAAAAATCTCATTGTAGTTAGAGCCATTATCCTTGATGAAGACAGCAAAATCCTGTTAGTCAAAAGATCTTCAAAACGCATATACAATGCGGACCTGTGGGAACTTCCTGGTGGCAAGCTTCTTCATGGTATGGGTTTGGAGGATGGCGCCGAAAGGTTGGTTCTAAAGGAGATAGGCATGCAGGTTAGGTTCGATCCAGATTTTTACCATGCCCAGAGTAGGTTTGTTAATGAAGAGGGAAAATATC
>Ga0247841_10012925_pt1 | contig 10778 bp, 10 predicted proteins | sample LaCruzMarch2015__2_FD_192410 | JGI IMG/M metagenome (GOLD analysis project Ga0247841, IMG submission 192410) | Freshwater microbial communities from meromictic Lake La Cruz, Castile-La Mancha, Spain - LaCruzMarch2015_18m | ecosystem: Environmental > Aquatic > Freshwater > Lake | place: Spain...
GGTCTCCAGTTCCGGACTTTGCCTGGTCGCATTTGTCTTATTGTCCTTATCAACACCGGCACAAAATCCACTAATTGCCGCCAACAAAAAAAGAATAACAAGTAATCTTGAAATCATGAAAAAACCCTCCTCGAATAATATTTTAACTGAATAATGGAAACTGAACGTTAAGAACGCTCGAATGGAGGGGCTCGAACGGGAGGCAGCCCAAGTAAGGCAGGGGCTATGATAGTTGTTGAAGAAACGGTACAACCCAAAATGCGAAATGTTCCAATTACAGGTATAACCAATAGTGTCGGCGAGGCAAAAGGGGTACTTGCAAGACGACAAATTGAACATGTAACCGGATTATGTTCAGATCGAACCGGTTTCTTCTCAGTATCTTTCTTTATCGGTTTAGCCTGGGAACCATACTGCCATGGAGAGAATGCGCCAATGTTAGCTTTATGCAAAGTCGGCAACGCAATGACGCCGATTACAAAGAAGAGTAAAAGCAAAAAACTCCATGCCTTATTCTTTTGCATATTCACTTGTGGAAAGTTTTAATAAGAATTTAAATTAAAATAATGTCATAGTTTGTCTGTATATCAAGACAAAAACAAAATATCTCTGGCTTAAAGTTTTCCACGTCAGTCCAACCAGCCCTCTTCCGGTCCCCTGGGTACCCACCTTCCCCAAAATCTTCACTGGTTTCGCCAGATTTTTCTCGAATGATCTTGGCCACAGCCTCGTTACGCGCTATGCTTTCTTAAACTTAGACGGGGAAAAACATCCAATAGGTTTCCATATGGTTTTAATCGCAATCACGCTTTTATCCAAGAAACAATTGGACGAATTTAAGAAGTTAGACCACAGCGAAAAGATGAAACATTTGATAAAAATGGAAAAGAAATGACGGACGAACTGAATAAACACCTTGCAGAGCCAGAGACCCCTATATGGGACGCCTCCAATCCCGATGAGTCCTTTTCTCGTTATGCTGATTTCCTTCACCGAAAAGCCAAGTGGACGTTCCTGAAGGACAAAACCCATGTGGAGATTATATTTATGTTCCGACCCGCTGGCGAAGGCATCTTGCTGCTCGTCCAGGGCGATCGGGATGCATTCGTGGTAAAACTTAAGGAACTGATCCAGAGCAGTGATATTATTGGTGTTGTCCACATTGCCGAGGCTTGGGCTCGTTTTGGCGGCGACAATGACCACACCACGAGACAGATTATGTTCGGGGAAATGGCTATCAGTGATCTTCTTCCTGAGCACAGAACGGAAGCCTTGTTCGTATCAATGCAGTCAAGGGCTGGGCAATCGTCATGCTGGATTGACCCTATCATAAGAAACAAAAAAATTGGCGATATCTGCCTTCAGGAGGGTTTCAAATTAGATAAGGTTGAAGGCAGGTTCGGGAGGCTGTTCGGATGAAACCTAACCAAAAGCCAGAGCCCCAGGAAGCAGCCTTTACCATGGATGCCTCAGACCGCCTGTATGCCGTCATCGCTTCCTGTCCCATCGTTTACCAAGCCCCAGGCATGGAAACCGTTCTGGTCTTTTTCGTCATTCGCCGGTCAACTGGCTTGATTGACGCATTTCTTGTGATGAAGACTTTTCAAGGTCAAAGATGTATTAACAGAACTGTCCAAGGCAAATTATCAATTCCTGAAACCAAAATTGCTGGCGAAATCAAGAAAATCAAGGAATACTTTACCAATGAAATCAAGGCTGCTACCAACTTTACAATCAATTGGAATCATCTTGACCTGTCTGGAATTGACGACAAAAACGAACAAATAAAACAAATAGAACAATGGAACAGGCTAAATGTTTACAAGTTTCCCGATATTAGCCTGAACGAACATGCCGACTATTTCAAAAACTAGCTTCATCCAGTTCCAGCAGTGCAAAAAACTGTTCTGGACCTCAGCCAACCAGCCTGCCCAGATTCCTTTCCTTGAGAAGCAACTGGACAAATTGCGCCAACAGGAAGGACGAATGGTGGAGAAATACGCGCACGGACTATACCCGGACGCCCTACGAATCAACCGGAACGCCAGCCTTAGTGAAATCCTTGCCGAATCCAACGAAGCCCTTCTACGCCCAATATTCAACAAGCCAACATTTAATGCCGTTTTAGAAGCCAAAGACCTAATCGCAGAAATTGACATTCTTTTGCCTCTGGAAAACGGGGATTTTGACCTTTATGAAGTCAAAGCCACCACCGAGCCACAGCCGCACCACCTGCCCGACATTGCCTTCCAGCGCCATGTTCTTATCAGTGAAGGTCTGACAATACGCCACTGCTTCCTGCTCACCCTGAACAACAAATACATCCGCCAGGGGGAAATTGAGCCAAATAAATTGTTCAACAAAAGCGATGTTACCGATGGGGTTGAAAATATATTCCAAGAAATAGGGCATCAAATCTCAATGGCGCAAGAAATGATGGCAAATAAAGAATGCCCTAGAATTGAGATTGGTGCCCACTGCGATTGCCCCTATGAATGCCCGATGAAGGAAATCTGCTGGGAAAAGATTAATAAAAATCCAAATAATATTTTTACCCTGACCAGAATGAAGACAGATGACAAATGGGCATTATTTAATCAGGGCATAATAAAAAACACCGATTTGCCTGCCGACTATAAATTGATGCCCAGACAAAAATTACAAATAGAGACAGAGAAAACTGGGCAGATGCATGTGAACAAAAAAGCATTAAAAGAATTTTTAGACGGGTTGGCTTATCCAATGTACTACCTTGATTTCGAAACCATAGCCCCAGCAATTCCGATGGTTGACGGAGTGAAGCCTTACCAACAGGTGCCGTTTCAGTTCTCTTTGCAGGTGGTAGATGCTCCTGATAAAAACCCCTACGATTTCGGCTGGATTTGGGGCGGCAATGATGAGGTCTGGCGGAGCATGCTGTTCCAGTTAAAGCAATTTTTGGGAAGGACGGGAAGCGTTGTCGCCTACAACGCCTCTTTTGAAAGAAACGTTTTGAAGTGGGCGGTTAAAATGCAACCTGAATACGGGGACTGGCTGGATGGGGTGCTGGAAAGGTTCGTGGATTTATTGGAGCCGTTCAGGAATTTCGTTGTTTATCATCCGGGGCAACATGGGAGTTGTTCTCTGAAATCAGTGCTACCAGCTTTGACAGGGCAGCGTTATGACCATTTACAGGTTCAAAATGGGGAAATTGCAGGATGGACATTTAGACGGATGCTGGAGAGTGAGGACGAGGAAGAAAGCGAGGGGCTTCGGGATGATCTGGAAAAATACTGCCGGCTGGACACTTTCGGACTGGTGCTGATTCTGAAGAAGCTGCAGGAACTGAGCCGATGAAAATGGCAAAACATTTGGGCATTTTGACCATTTCTTTCCTGAAAGCCCATATTTCCAACGTTATATTTGTTAGATTCCGTGCTTGTTATTTACAGCCATTTTGATACTATAGTTACGAAAAAGGATGAAGTTCATTGTTACAAAGAATAAGGAGAAAAATCAGGATAGTTTAAAAGATAAAATAATTTAGCGTTTTCGTTGGCGAGTGCTCCATTTCAAAACCGTCAATTTTTATTAATGAGCAGGCATAGCTGACAGGGACGCACCTAGTATGGGTGCGGCTCCTTGTTTCATGCTTGCTCTAGGGGGCTTGACGGTTCCCGAAATGGGGTGTGGACTTGGATGTCCGCACCTTTTTTGTTTTCTACCGCCAATCTACCGATGAAGTGCAAATCTGGGAACAAAAAATGATAAATATTTTTTTTAAGTGTTCACGGGGAAAAAGTCTGGCAGTTGTTGATAATAATCCAGATTTAGAATGCCAGGGGTTCAGTCTTGTTGAGGTTAGCCTGGCAATGTTGGTGATTGGCATTGGCATGTTAGCCGTTTTAAGCATGTTTACAGCAGGTTTAGATCAAAACAAAAGGTCAGTGGACGACACAAAAGCCGCATTTTTTGCTGAAGAAGTATTTAACGGACTATTGGCAGAAAGCGAAAGAGATTGGTCTACTATCGGAGTAACAGGCGGAATCACCAATTTAATTATAGCGGTGAAGAAGGAGTGGGATAATACATCAACAATTAACGTGATTATGGATAATAAAATTCATACCAATATTTATTGTTTAAAAGATTACCCAGATATCGTGAATCACTCTTTTCGTTACTCGTTGGGCATTGCAAGAAAGGACAGATGTATTAAATCGGCGACTCTATGCTTTTATCCTGGCGAATTTGGTTCTACGAACAATCCTTATGTTTTTTTTATGAATATTTTCAACTATCAACTGCAAAATCCATAGGTTCTTTTATGTCAAAATATTTAGGACTTAATCAAAATAAGAATACGCAAGGCTTCACCTTAATCGAAATATTGGTGGCTATGTCTGTTACGTTGGTGCTTATGTTGATGGTTACTAATATGTTCTCCAATGCTACAACCGCTTCTAATAGCGGCACCGAACGTGCTGAAGTGGAAAGTGCTGGTAGAGCTGCTATTGGCTTTATGTCTATGAAATTATCGCAAGCTATTACAGGTCCTATAGAACCTGCGGTTCCACCTTTTTATTGGAACTTTGATTTGGCTGACGGAAACGATGTGAGTTTTTGTTCAGTGAGCGACACAACCCATTCAAACAGTTTCTATTTTGATGGATCTAACATCGTATATTGTTATGGGACAAATAATGCAGTTTTAATTGAAAATGTAATATATATGAAAATTTACGCTTATGATAAATATGACAATCTTTATAACGCAGATTATAACATAGGCGGAGACCCTCTTAATTGTCATTTAACAAGCAATCTTCCTTATTGTGTAGATATTGGCATTCAGCTGATTAGTTCCAATGATAAAAAGAAAGCCGATCAATTGTCAGGAAGCAGTTTAACTGACTTTATTGCACGCAACTGCCGCTGGTTTACAACAAGGGTATATTTTCAAACAAGGCAAGGATATATAAAGCATGCATACGAAGACCGAGATAAGTAAGGAATATTATTTTCCCCATCAACAAGGTATTGCTCTGATAACGGTTTTAGGGCTATTGTCGCTTATGATAATAATGGCTGTGTCGTTTGCCATTACTATGCGAACTGAACGCGTGGCTGCGGGAAACTATTTGGATACTGTCAAGGCTAATCACTTAGTCCGTACCGCTCTTCATAAGGCGATGGCAGATTTGTATCAGGATCTCCATATAGTTGAACGTGAATCCTGTTCAGTGGCTGGCAGTTGCCTTTCGGTATCAAACGCCTCTCTATACCCAGATGGGCTTCAAATTGCGCTACATAATGTGAACTGGACAAACTATCCCATCTACTCCTCCGGTCCTCTCTCTCCAACTACGATTGGCATCAAAGATAGTTTAGGGATTCAGATAGATCTGGCAGGTCGTGATGACGATGTCGGGGGAATTATAAAACGCATGGCGACAAATCCTTGTGGGAATTCATATCCATCCTGGGTAGGCTTTGCATCATATTCCTCGAATAACGTTCAACGTCCAATTAGCTTAACAAACAACGCCTTAAGTTATATCCCAGCCAGTCTGATTCAGGCAGCATCTTCGGTTGATACTGCATCTCAATCTAATTACTGGATTAATATTGACACAGTAGTAAACGGCAAAACCACAACTGTAGGGCGGGTTGCTTACCTTATTGTTAATTGCTCAGGGTTACTTGACGCAAATTATGTTGGTGGAAAAACTCGTGCTAGCGGCACAGACCCCGCTGAAATTGCAATTGAATATCTTAATGAAATCGCAGGCGATACGGCTAGTTTTACAAATTATCGAACTGCCAACGGACCATTTGAAACCCTCCCAAAATTAGCAGATTGGAAGTCTTCATGGCATCCTTCAAACATGTTTTGTTATTCTGGCTGTCTTGAGAACGAGTGGGTACAAGATCGTCTTGATATTGATTCAGGGGGGCTAGTAGACATATCAGGAGATGCGGGAACATTAAAGCTTAAAAAAGACGAGATCATCCAAGCTTTTGATAACTGCGGGCTAACTAATGCTGGCGAAGCGGAAACGGCTTATATCAATCTTGTTGACTATGTTGATAACGATTCGTACGCAGGGAATGAAGGGCTTGGTAATCCAATGGATATACATACCAGTGTAGAGGCTGTCCCAATGATTAATGAAGTCATGTTTTCAAATACTGTGACTATTGTTGGTTCGTCCAATTACTTTTTAGTCAATAATATTACAGTTGAGTTATGGTATCCCTTTAATTTTAACAATACGACACCGTTTGATATTGAGTTGGACGCTACTATTGAGCCAAAACATTCAGGTTACGACGAATTTAAATTCACGCTACCATCTATAAGCATGAGTAGCACGACTACTTGTTCGTCAGCATCATTCAAAATTTATACTCTTACATTTACTAATAATGTAGTGCTGGTTCCACCAAAACTTCCACCATCTGAATTAAAATGGGAAGAGACGATTACCAAAGCAACGGTGAAATGGTTGGGGCAAACCGTGGATCAGCTGGATAATTCATTATCATGTATTGTGACATCAAGCCTCCCCCTGGGACCAACCTACTCCGTATCTACAATGGACAAGGAATGTATTGATCCCCGCTTCAACTGGGATACCGATTCTACCAATCAATGGAGTACATGGTCTACTTTCAATCAATCTATAGGTGATATAAATCAGACTACAACGAACTATTGGCCAACTCATTCCGTCACAGATAACGTCATAAATGTAGCCAACCGCCCCTTGCAGCAACTGGATGAATTATCTCGCCTTATTTATTCGACACAACCTTGGATGACCATTGATCCTCCGACAAAACATAAGATTTACGAATATTTTAGATTGGGGGCATACCCCGTGCTGCGTGGTTTTGTGAATCCTAATACGCATATTCGTGATGTGTTGGCGGCAACTTTTTATAAGGTGCAGGCACATACGAACGGAGTAGTGACGACTGGGGATGAGGCAGAAAAAATCGCTCAGGCGATTATTGACGGCAAAGCGATTGATATTGACGGCAAGGTAATAGGCTACAAGACGATTCAAGAAGTTACTGAGGTTATAAAAACTAACGCTGTCATTCAGAGTTTATTTAATTCTAATCCCATCGAGATAGACGCGTTAATAGCCAATACCGTCAATCTTCTACGTCTGCGCCAGAACATATTTACGATTATTATAGAAGTACAGGTTGCGTCAGGAGGAAATTTCCCTTCTAACCCAGCAAAGCAAAGGGCTGTTGCGATAGTATGGAGAGACCCGTTCCGGGATAATTTTTATGTCCGGTCACTTATCTTTTATTAAACGTCATGAACATTAACAACAAAACATTGGAGGTATTATGAACAATAAAATATTTGCATTAGCTCTGATTCTTTCGGCAGGCATGTCTTTAACCGCAACAGCAGGCGGGATTAACTGGCAAACTGATTTTTCAGCAGCAACAAACGCTGCCATAGCGAGAAATTTGCCAATTTTTGCATATTTTTCTGGTTCTGACTGGAACAAGAATTGCATGCGATTTGATAACATTGTGTTGCAAAAACCAGAATTCCAAAAGTTTGCAAACTCTAATTTTATAATGTTACAGATTGATTCGCCACGCAAGATTTCCTTGTCGCCCGAAATTCAAAAGAAAAATGATGAATTAAGAAAAGAAAAAGTGATTAGTAGCTATCCAACAGTTTTGCTGTTGAATTCCAAAGGAAAGACCATCGCTACTAAAAACTACGACCAGGGTGGCGTTGCGGCATATATTGAAGAATTAAAAAAAGCCTTAGGTAAATAGACAGGTGCAATCCGAACCGAAGATTAATCATTTGGAAAACACAAAATGAAAATATGTTATTATCTCTATATAAATATTGCCCTTGTTATTGGTTTGGTAATTTCCAGAGTTTTCTTTCACGGTTCGGTCTTAGAAAAGTTCTTCGAGTTTGCTTTTGGAGTAACTCTAACTTTATCAGTCGTCTGGGAGGGCTATTGGGTTCATCGCCTTGAAACGATTAAAAATAGTAAGGGTGCTTATTTCAAAAACAACAGCCAGATTGCCGAAGATATAATTGATTGGCAAAAATCCTATAAATCCCTCGTCAACAAATTCTGGGATTATGTCTTGGTTTTTCCCCTGCTGATTTATTTTATGCTTAGTTTTCAATGGGCTGAGTTTATTGCATTAATTGCCTATCAAGCCATTAAAGCCATTGTTGTGTGGGAAATCAAAGAAATCAATAATATGTATATAAAGTTCTGCAAAGGCGAAACAGTCAATATCAAAGATAAAACTGGTATTCAGGCTTTTGTTCAAAAAATAGATGGAGAAAAAGTTGAAGTATAAAGGAGGACTAAACCATGAACATTACACCCGCAATATCATTAACAGCCGTAAATGTTATTGCGTTTTCCGTATATACCTACTGCCTGTTAAAATTAGTTCCAATCCTACATAAACTTGTTGTAGCCAAAAAAGCAAAACATAACGAAATTCAAATTCAAGGGCAAAACTGGAAGGTAAATTCTGGGTTAATCAGCGTGGTAACATTACCATTTGTTGGCTTTGTAGTTATTGTCTTGTTCTTTATTTGGGTTGGCATCCGTATGATTTAGTGGTGTTTTATGAATAAAAAAGCCTTCACTTTAGTCGAACTTTTAATTGTGATCGTCATCATGGCTATTATTGCTGGTATGGCTGCTCCCGCTTTTATAGGCATCGGACGAGGTAGCGAATTGAATGGAGCAGTGAGATCCTTATCTTCAACTTTAAGTCTAATTAAGCAGTGGTCGATAACTCATAAAGAATCAACCGAAATTATTATAGAAACTAATGTCTTTTTTACTTTGGCTGGAGAGGATGGAACCACTCAAGTTTTAGGGTCGGTTATAATAATAGCAACTAACAGTTATGGTGGCAAATTGGTTGTTGACTATTATGGCACAGAAACATTTCAGAAACCCGATGGCACTTCGACTCCTATAAAATTTTATCATTATTATAAAATATCGGGCAACTATTTGATTGATATTACTGGTTGCAAGTCCAATACGCTGATTAATTCTGGTACGACTTATGAAATTTCTAACAAAACAATTCTTTCAGATCCTGTTGTTTTCAATGCTGTAAAATTACAACTTGTTGCCTTATCTTCTGGCAGTTCAATGGGTAATAGCCTGTCTTTTGTATCTACTGGAGGATTGAAAGTGGTGTCTGATTATAGAATTGATTGCACTCATTTAACTAAATCAGCTGTTGGTAAAACTATTCTTATTCGTTGGTTGACTGGAAATGTTAAGGTGTCAGATTCTCCATAAAATATGAATAAAAAGAAAACCAGAAAACATACGGGGGCGGTATATTACAGAAGGAGGATGTCATGAAAACTATGCATCACTTAATTTTGGACTGTTTCTTGTTCTCAGTTCTATTTCTTGCCCCCGCTGTTCATGCAACCACATACTACGTCAGCCCCAGCGGAAATGACGGTAATAATGGGACGAGTTGGGCGTTGGCAAAGAAAACCATTCAGGCAGGCATTAATGCGGCTTCCGCCAACGACACTGTGCTTGTCACCGATGGAACGTATGTGGTTACACAACAGATTACACTTACCAATTCTATTAATCTGCAAAGTGTTAATGGGGCTAGTTCAACTATAATTGACGGAAATTATCCTAATACTACCAATAGAGTTCTTTATATATTCAGTGGTGTCCCCAGGTCAGTAGCAGACGGTTTTACAATTCAAAATGGATATCAAAAAGATCTTTATGGTGGCAAATGGCGTGAAGGAGCGTGGGGAGCTTGTGCTAGTGGAGGCGGTGTTCGTATAGAGTATGGCGGTGTAATTAGAAACTGCATCGTTAAGGATAACTATGCGGAGTATTCTGGGGGCGGTGTTTATCTGTATCATGGCGGTAATGCATACAATTGCACTATTGTTAATAACGGTGCTTTAGACCAAGGTGGTGGTTTTCTTGCATATGACGTGGCTGGAGGAGAAGTAAGAAATTGTATTATGTATTTTAATTCTGCTGCTAGTAACGCCAATTGGGGAAACAATGGTCATCCCATTGCGTATTGTTGCACAACACCCGACACCACAAAAATAAATGCAAATAATGTGTACGCAGACCCGCAATTTATTTCCACTGCCAATTATCGTTTGCAAAAAACATCTCCATGCATCAATGTTGGTTATAATATAGCATGGATGACAACAGCTATTGATGCCGATGGAAACCCACGCATTATTAATGTCAAAGTTGATATAGGTGCTTATGAATATCCAGCTTCTAGCCAGCCTCCAATAGTTGCTTTAAGAGCAGATCCAGTTTCAGGTCAATCTCCATTAAGGGTGCAGTTTGATTTTACCGGCTCTTCTGACCCTGACGGAACCATCAGCAGGTATGAGATTGACAAGGACGGCGACGGCGTTTTCGAAAGCCAGAATTCAAGCCTGGGCAAAATTATTGTTGAGTATGGAACGCCAGGAATTTATCAGGCGGCGGGCAGAGTTGTTGACAATTACGGGGCGGTCAGCGCGACAGCCTCCGTTGTCATTACAATTTTTGGAACAGCCCCAATAGCCTCTATCCAGGCATCCCCCACCAATGGAATCATTCCTTTGACAGTCCAATTCTTCGGAACCAATTCGGCAGCAATACCAGGGCACAGGATTGTCGTTTACGAGTGGGACTTTGACGGCAACGGCACTTATGACAAGATTTCCCAAACTGGACTTGCTTCCTGGACTTATAGTGAATCAAGCACCAATG
>Ga0247841_10012926_pt1 | contig 10778 bp, 8 predicted proteins | sample LaCruzMarch2015__2_FD_192410 | JGI IMG/M metagenome (GOLD analysis project Ga0247841, IMG submission 192410) | Freshwater microbial communities from meromictic Lake La Cruz, Castile-La Mancha, Spain - LaCruzMarch2015_18m | ecosystem: Environmental > Aquatic > Freshwater > Lake | place: Spain...
ATACGTCTAGCTTCATGACGCTCTGTACCGATTACCAACAAACCTCCGAGCTTTCTGGTCTCATCATCTAGCTTTATGTCAGTACCACGACCGGCCATGTTAGTAGCCACTGTAACCGCTCCGCTAAAACCAGCTTTGGCAATTATTTTAGCTTCTTTTTCATGATGTTTAGCATTTAAAACTTGATGCTTCACACCTGCGCGCTTTAAAAGCTTAGATAACAACTCATTTTTTTCAACACTAGCAGTACCAACCAGAATCGGTTGACCCTTCTCGCTTCGCTCTTTAACTTCAGCCACCACAGCATTATATTTACCATTCTCTGTTTTATAAATTCGGTCCTGATGATCGATTCTTTGAATCGGTTTATTGGTAGGGATTTCCACAACTTCAAGTTTGTAAATCTTAAAAAACTCTTCAGCTTCTGTTGCAGCCGTACCAGTCATACCAGCCAATTTATCGTATATTCTAAATAAATTCTGAAATGATATTGTTGCTAAAGTCTGTGATTCTCTCTTAACCTCAACGCCCTCTTTAGCCTCAATAGCCTGATGTAGACCCTCAGAGTAGCGACGACCGATCATTAAACGTCCCGTAAATTCATCAACAATAACAATCTCACCCTCTTTAACAACGTAATCTTTATCGCGCTTAAATAGCGCATGAGCTTTAAGCGCTTCTTCGAGATGATGAACTAGGTTAATACTTGCAGACTCATAAATATTTGCAATACCAAGCATCTCCTCCATCTTGCCAATACCGGCATCGGTTAAAATAACGCTGCGTTCTTTCTCGTCAATCAAATAATCTTCAGTTTCATGAAGCCTCGGCACAAGAGCAGCGAACTGTTGATACAAACTTGCAGATTCCTCTGCGGCGGCCGAAATAATAAGAGGAGTTCTAGCTTCATCAATCAGAATCGAGTCCACCTCATCGACAATTGCGTAATTAAGTTCTCGTTGTACGCAACTCTCTAAATTTGGCGCCATGTTATCACGCAAATAATCAAAGCCAAACTCGTTGTTGGTGCCATAAGTAATATCACAAGCATAAGCCTCTTTGCGGGAACACTGCTCCAAATTACTTCCATCGCACTCAGAATAATGTTTGTAATCAACTATTTTTTTAAATCTATAAGATTCCTGATTGCTTTGAATAAGGCCTGTCGAAAGCCCAAGGAAATCATACACCTGTCCCATACCTTCACCGTTATGCTTTGAGAGATAATCATTTACTGTTACTAAATGAACTCCACGTCCGGTAAGAGCATTCAAATATAACGGAAGTATTGCAACAATTGTTTTACCTTCACCAGTTTTCATTTCAGCTATTTGGCCGCCGTGAAGCACAATTCCACCGATAATCTGGACGTCAAAATGACGCTCGCCCCAAACCCGTTTAGTAGCCTCACGCACAGCCGCAAAAGCTTCTGGCAAGATCTCTTCTAGAATCTCTTTCTCTCTCGTCAAATCACCTTTTGCAGTCTTAATCTTTTCCTTAAACTCAGCTGTTTTCTCTTGCAACTGTTTTTCCGTCAACTTTTGAAAATCCTTTTCGAGCTGATTTATACGATCAACCTTTGCGGACAATCTCTTAATGACTCTTTGATATGATGTTCCGACTAATCTGTCTAAAAATCCCATATTGCTCCAATGTTATTAACACACGAATTTACTACACAAATATACACCAAAAGACTCAATTTGTGATCTTTTGTGCACTTATCTGTGTATGAATTACCTTTTGAATTTACCACGATCACAGCTAAAAAACAATTGCAGAATACACGAGTTCCTTATTCTGCTAAAAAATCCCCAAATGGGGATTTTTTAGCTTAAATATTTATATAAAATATTTATTTATTCTTATTTCGTTTTCTTCTAGGAATTACCCTGCCAAAAGCATCAATTATTCCCGTGAATCTTCCTGCTCTGGTATTTCCATCCACCTTAGCTTCATGTAATTGCTTTAACTTCCGCTCAAACCTCTTGTATGCCGTGGTAAACGCACGCATTATTCTGTTGTCTGTTTCTTCTATGAAAATTGTCTGTTTAGGCAAAACCGCGTTAATATGAACTGCTTGATCAACTCCGCCCTTATCTGGGCCAGACTCATCCATAAGCATCACGTCAACTGTGACAGGTGACACATCTTTCAAGTATTTCTTTAATTTTAAAATCTGCTTTTCCAGCTGCGCCTTCTGCTTCGACGTGATGATAACCCCTTTTGTCTTCACATTGATCTTCACTTTTCCTCCACGGGTTACTTATTTACAAACGGATAGCTAATCAAACTAATGGCCAATAACGAATAAATACAGCGGCACTTCTTTCTGTGGGAATATTATTTCAGTCTTATCTCATTAAAGGGCAAATATTTATGTAATGCTACAGGCATTTTTACAGATCCATCTTTTTGCTGATGATTTTCCAGGATTGCAATCATTGCTCTGCCCACCGCAATTGCTGTTCCATTTAACATATATACGTAATTCTTCTCTCCGTTTTTATCTTCATATTTAATATTCAAACCACGAGATTGGAAATCAGTACAATTTGATGTTGAAGTAATCTCCGCCCAATCGCCCATGGAGCCATCTTTATTTGGTTTACCAGGCATCCAAGCTTCCAGGTCAAAAGTTCGAAGTGCGGGTGTCCCAAGGTCAGCAGTGCAGTGATCTACCACCCTGAACGGCACCTCAAGTCCCTTAAATATTTCTTTTTCAATATTTAAAAGTTCTTGATGAGCTTCTTCGGCCTTACTCGGCATCACATATTGGAACATCTCTATCTTAGTAAACTGGTGTACCCTGAAAATTCCCTTAGAAAATTTTGAGTAACTACCTGCTTCAGTCCTAAAACAGTGCGAAACAGCCGCGTATTTTTTAGATAACTCAACTTCTTTTAAAGTTTCATTCATATGATACCCACCCATAGTAATCTCTGCGGTGCCGATCAATGACAAATCACTATTTTCAATATTGTAAATCTGCGTGGATTCTCCGCGCGGGCTAAAACCTAAGCCTTCCAAAACCTCCCTTTTAGCTAAATCTGGAGTTGAAAAAGACGTAAATCCATGTTTAGAAGTAATATCAAAAGCGTATCTCACAAGTACATTCTCGAGAAAAGCTAATTCATTTTTTAAGTAATAAAACTTAGCACCAGATACTTTAGTGGCTCGATCAAAATCTATTAAATCCAGCTTTTCGGAAAGCTGTTCGTGATCAAGTGCTTCGAAATCAAACTTTGTCGGTTCCAAATAAGTATCAACAACCGGATTATCATCTTCATTTTCGCTTACCTTAACATCTTTATGTGTTAAATTTGGAACTTTATATAAGAGTTCTTTGAATTCCACTTCAATCGGCTCTAACTCAGTTTCTAAAGCCTTAATATCATCGCCAATCTTTTTCATCTCAGCAATAATCTCTGGAGTTGGTTTAGTTTTAGACGCAGCGTTTCTCTTAGCTTGTAGCTCTTCAGCTTGGGAGCGCAACCCTCGACGTTTTTCGTCTAAAGTTAACAATTTATCAATATCAACATCCGCCAATCGATTTTTGGAGTTTGTTTTAATTAGTTCTTTATTTTCTCTAATAAATTTTATATCCAGCATAGTATCCTCACTGCCTAATATTCTTAATTCATAATTCTAAATTCTTAATTCCGATATTATTCCGCTTTCGCGGAACCTTTTTCCTTTGTGTCAGATTTTGATATTTGAATTTCAGGTTTATTACTTTCTGGTCTCACCAATGGAAACATTACGCACTCTCTAACCGGTCTTCCAGCCAGAAAAGCAAATAATCGCTCACTTGTTCCGAAACCAGTTGCCGGTGGCATTCCGTACTGCAAGGCTTCAACAAAATCTTTATCGTGCATCTGAGCTTCGACATCACCACCCTCGCGCATTTTTGCTTGCTCGAGAAATCTTTCCTCCTGATCACAAGGATCATTCAACTCCGAATAACCATTACCCACTTCACTTCCCGCAATTAAGACTTGATATCTTTCAACTAAATCTGGGTTATCTTCTTTGCGTTTTGCCAAAGGAGAAACCTCGACTGGATGATTAATCAAGAAAGCCGGGCCACTAATTTTTCCTCGAATTGATTTCCAAAGCGTATCGATCATTCTGCCGCGCGTATCACTTTTCTTATGCTCAAGTTTCATCTCTTTAATCTTGTTAGATAATTCCTCATCAGTAGCTTTTATGACATTAATTCCAAGATCTTCGCTAATCTTGGTTACATAATCAATCTTCTGCCAATCCTGATTAAAATTAACTTTGTGACCATTTATCTCGAATTCGCCAGTTTCAAAAACTTCATTTACGATTCTTTTGTACATCTCTTCAACCAGCTTCATCGAATCTTCGTAATTAGCGTAAGCCCAGTAAAACTCCATTTGAGAGTAATCCTGCAAATGCTCGCGACTAATTCCTTCATTTCTAAATTGCCTGCCAATTTCAAAAGTTTTTTCAAAACCGCCGACCAAAAGTCTTTTTTGCCATAACTCCCCCATAGATATGCGAAGATAAACATCTATATCGAGCGCATCGTGATGTGTCGCAAAAGGATTAGCATCAGCTCCACCTACCGTTGTTTCAAGCACAGGAGTCTCAACTTCTAGAAAACCTTTTTCAAGCAAAAAATTTCTAATTGTCGCCCAGAACTTTGCTTTTTTATAAAAAAGCTCTCGTACTTCAGGATTCAAAATAAAATCCAAATATCTCTTTCGAAATTTTGTCTCTTCATCATTGATCCCATGGTGCATATCTGGAAGCGGTCTCATTGATTTAGTTAAAAGCTTTATTTCGTTACCTTCAATTGTAACTTCGCCGGTTTTAGTAAGAAATAATTTTCCATCCACCTGTATAAAATCGCCTAGATCCAAAAGATTTACCAAATCAAAATTTTTTGTAAGGTCGCTCTTTAGCATAACTTGCAGTTTGCCTTTTTCATCAGCAACATCCAGAAAGACTAATTTGCCATAGCCGCGCTGTGCAATTATCCTGCCAGCGTATGAGAATTCTTGAGCAGAAGCCAAAAGTTCAGAATAAATTTCTCTGATTCTTGTAGACATATAATCTTTTGAAGCTTTTGCCGGATATGGATTTTGCTCTAAATCTTTAATCTTCTCTAATTTGTTTTCCCTTGATTGTATTAGATCTTTTTCAGTTGCGCCTACTGCCATTTTTACCTTTGCACTTATTGATTTATCTTATCTCTTCTTATTTTATACCATATTCGCTCGATTATTTGAATACGATACTTAGCTAATATCATATCTTGAATCTTAAATATTTAATCTTAAATATAACAAAAAATCCCTTACCGGGATTTCTTTCTGAAGTCTATGCACTTTCTTTCTAGGCCATTGAAACTTCGTAACTACTCTCACCGGCTGGAGTAATCACCGTAACCTTTTCACCTGATTTTTTCCCCAAAACAGCTTTACCAATTGGTGAAGAAACCGAAATCTTACCGTTTGAAGGATCTGATTCCTCACTACCAACAAGCTCGAAGCTTATGACAGCTTTGCCATTTTTTAAGTTCACTTTGCATCCTACTGAAATTTCATTACCACGGACACAATCCTCTATAATTTTTGCATTCTTGATTTTATATTTTAAATCCAAGACTCTGCCACACATAAAAGATTGACGCTCCTTGGCTTCATGGTATTCAGAGTTTTCAGATAGATCACCCAAATCTCTAGCCTCAGCAATCTTTTTTGCAATCTCCTTAATTTTTACGTTCTCTAAAAGAGAAAGCTCTTCTTTCAGCTTTGCAAGCCCTTCTCTAGAAATGTATACGTCTTTATCCATATTTTGGGGCAAATTAAAAGCAATTAATTAAATAATTGCTGCATAGCTACTCTTGATTCACTAAATTCTACCAGAAATCAGCTAAAAATGTCAATATCCAAAAGCAAATCGCGTTTATCTTGTGAAATAATACTGCAAAATATTTTTTGCTACCGGCAAGGCAATTTCGTGCCCACCACCACCACCTTCGACTAAAACAATAACTGCTACCTGTGGATTTTCATAAGGAGCATAGCACTCAAACCAAGCATGCGTTTTCTGATTATTTAAAAATTCAGCTGTACCAGTTTTTCCAGCAGAAGAAACAGGCAGGTCAGCCAAAGATCGACCAGATCCATCAGTAACTGTCATTCTCATCCCCTGTTGAACTGCAGCGATAATTTCTGGGGCAGCGACCTGAGCATTTTCAATCCTTGGTGTAAATTCACGCACTACGTTACCATCCTTATCTATAACCTTTTGAACTAGCTGCGGAGAGATAAGCTTTCCGCCATTTGCTATGGCAGAAACTATTTTGATCATCTGGATCGGCGTAACTAACAGGTCCCCCTGTCCAATCGAGGCATGATAAGTATCACCAATGTACCATGATTCGCCCGTTATTTTTTTCTTCCATGCTGGATCCGGCAAAAGTCCGTTAGCTTCACTAGGCAGATCAATATGAGATTTAGTACCCAAGCCAAACTTTTGCCACCACTCTTTCATTTTATTTATCCCAAGACCTTTAATCTTGTCAAAGCCTCCACCAATCGAATAAAAGAAGATATTGTTTGACTCAGCGATTGCCCTAAAGATATTTGTCACCCCATGATCCTTCCAGTCAGGGAACTTCCACTCGCCGATTTCAATCGTTGGAGGTGTATCAAATGATGTGGCAGTCGTAATTACTTTTTCGCTTAAACCAGCTACAGCCATCATTATTTTAATCGTAGAACCAGGAGGATAAACTCCACTAACTGCCCGATTTAAAAGCGGTTTACCCTTATCATTTGCAAGAGCCGAGTAGTCACTATTTGAAATACCATTTGCAAAAAGATTATCATTGTAATCAGGCAAAGATACCATCGCAAGTATGCCACCGTTATTTGGGTTCATAACTATAGCTACTCCAGCGGTTACCTCTTGGCCAGTTAGCTCTTTTGCTGATGCAAAAGCTTGAGTCAAAAACTCACCTGTCTTCTGTTGTAATTCAGAATCCAAATAAAGGGAGATATTATTACCAGAAATAGGTTCTCGATTATTACTATCCACTAAAGTGCGTATTATGTTGCCTTTTGAATCTACCTCAATCTGTTCAACGCCATGGTTGCCCTTCAACTCTTCTTCATAAGTTGATTCAAGACCAGTTTTTCCAATCCAATCACTTCTCAGATAATCCGGATGATCATCCAAATCCTCCTGAGAAACTTTGCCGGCATATCCCAGCAAATGAGATATCCCAGGTAAAATTTTGTATTCCCTCGACGCTCTTTTTGCGACAAACACTGCTGGTAATCCCTGTATCTTTTCCTCTAAAAGCAAAGCCTGTTCATGGGAAACATTTTCCATCAGAGGTATTTGATCAAGCAAAAATAATCCGCCAGACTCTGATTTTGTCTTAATATTTTCAAACGAATCGTTCGTTATCTCTGCCAATTTCTTATATATATCACTTCGACTATTTTTATCTTTCGGCAAATCAGAAGGGTAAATAGCAAGATCATATGTAGGAACATTCCTCGCCAACCAAACTCCCTGACTGTCTTGAATCACCCCTCGCATCGCAGTAATCACCTTGGGCCTAATCTTATTTCCGTTAGCTAAATCTTCAGAAATCTTACCGTAAATCACCTGACTAAAAAACAGTTTTGTAAGAATGACTATAAAAATAATGACAGAAGTAGCTTTAAGAAAAGTAATATTTTTTTGGCTTCTTTGATTAACTCCCAAATTATCTTGAGCAGATTCAGCCACAGAAAGAGAGTACTCAGAGTCCTCGCGCTGATTTACTTTACGTATTTTCTTATCCCCCGCAAGACCTTTGTTGTTACCGAAAATATCCATATTTATTTCTTAATCCCAAGATAATTTGTTACCGCTTTAGTACAAAAATAAATAATCATACCGGCAATCGTATTGATTGTTGTAAAAGATATTAAAGCGTTTAAAGCTAAATATGAGAAATCCTTGCTTATCAAAATTAACAATCCTTCAAAAACAAAGTTTGATATAAAAAATACTAGAAGAATAATTACAATATTATTTTCAATGCTAAATCTTTTCTTAGAGTATTGTATCGCAAGCGGAGTCGCAAAAAACATAAAAATTAAGAACAATATTGGTAACGAGGAAAACGCACTGTAAAATAATGTTAATATCGCAGCATAAAAGAAAGTAGGTTTCTTCCTATCAAGAAGGGCCAACACTATTAAAACAGCATATGAGAGTAAAATGGTCGCTCCGCTGATTTCTAAAAATGACAAATAAGATGTGTCCAAAAGAGACAATAATAAGGTAATAAATGTTATGATAATGTAATAAGCTATGCTCATAATTTCTTCTGAATAAATACTAATTCTAATTTATTGGAGTCAATTAGTGGTTTAACACTAAAAACTTTGAAGATCTCCGCGTTACCTGATTTTTGACCAGATATGGTGCCTATGGCTATTCCCTGCTTTATGCCACCGCCAAGCCCGCTAGTTATAACAATCTCATCAGTTACTACCTCAGAATCTTGAGGAATATTTTCCAAAGCAATACCCGAGAGACCACCTTTGAGAACTCCCATAGCGCGACTACTTTGTAGCATCGCTTGAACTATTGAATCCTTTGAAGTTACAAGAATTACTTTAGATTGGTTTTTCCAGACTTCTGACACTCTACCGACTAGAATCCCTTGAGACAAAACTGCTTCCCCAACAGCCGAACCATCATCGCTCCCCTTATCAACGATTATAAAATCCATGAAACTGGCTAAATCCCTGCCAATAATTTTTGCGGGAATTAACCCTTCTGATTGATCATCTTCAGAATAACCAATTTGCTTTTTTAATGAATCATTTTCAACTCGAAGCTCATTCAGCTCGACTTGATCAACGATCGATTTTTTCAGCTTAGAGGACAATTCCTCATTCTCATTACTTAAATTGCGAATATTTAATATACCGCTAAAAAATCCAAAATGAGCCGAACCTCTTTCGGCTAAAGAGGACATAATGGGTTTGGTAATAAACTTGATCCCCGATCCTATAGCGTTTCTTGTATATGGCACTATGACCAACACAAGCAAAACAACTATATAGTAAGGATATGATAATTTCTTTCGTCTCATTTTTACCTAATATTAAATTCTGCAGGTAATAAGACATCACTTAACATATCAAGATCTTCCAGTACAATTCCAGTTCCTCTGACAACACAGGTCAAAGGATCATCAGCAATATGTACCACAGTATTAGTCTCGTTAGCAATTAATTGATCAATACCGCGCAACAACGCGCCGCCACCAGCCAAGACAATACCTTTATCCATAATATCTGCCAAAAGTTCAGGAGGAGTCTCTTCCATCGTGGCTCGTATGCTATCGATAATTGTTTGAATTGATTTCTTTATCGCCTCTCTGATCTGTTCCGAGTCCACAATTATCTCCTTCGGCAGACCAGAGACCAAATCTCTGCCCCTCATCGGCATCTCTGTTTTATCCTTAAGCGGCACAGCTGAACCAATTTCAATTTTTATCTGCTCCGCTGTCCTCTCTCCGAGTAATAAATTGAATTTCTCTCTTGCATATTTGATAATATCATCGTTCATTTCATCACCAGCCACCCGAAGAGACCTTGAGGAAACAATGCCACCTAGTGAAATCACTGCAACTTCAGTAGTACCACCACCAATATCTATAATCATATTGCCAGAAGCGTCTTGTACCGGCAATCTTGCGCCTATGGCAGCAGCGATTGGCTCTTCGATGAGATAAACCTCTCTAGCTCCTGCGTTGATTGCCCCTTCCTCTACTGCTCTTCTCTCCACCTCTGTCACACCATATGGAATTCCAACCACTACCCGAGGTCTTGGCAATAAGCTAAAACGTTCTTTGTGAACCTTATCTAAAAAATACTTTAGCATCTGCTCTGTTACTTCATAATCAGAGATCACCCCATCAACCAAAGGTCTTATGGCCACAATGTGAGCCGGGGTCCGTCCTACCATTCTTTTTGCTTCTTCGCCAACTGCCAAAATTTCTTTGGTTCTTTTGTTCATGGCCACAACCGAAGGCTCTCTTACCACAACTCCCTTGCCTTTGACGTAAACCAAAGTATTTGCCGTACCTAAATCAATCCCAATATCATGAGAAAGACGATTTAAAATAAAATTAAATGGGTTTTTCATTCTGTCTAATATTTAATATAATTAAAATTTCTTGAGTGCATTCCCCTCAAGAAAACATCTATGCAATATCTACTGTAGTTCATGAGAAACAAAAAATCAATTGAAAATGTAATTTACAAAACTATTTAGAGTTATTATAATCTGTTATCAAGAGATATTATTCGGAAATTTAGTTCTAAATTCATCAGATAAAGTGCATTCACCCATACAATCTGGCTTCCAATAATCTATTATACCATTTTGACTTAAAAGCCATCCGCCCCATCCACCTGTTTTTGTTACATAACTAACTTCAAAATAATAACCAGTACGAGTTCTATCTGCTTCGGCATATTTTTTGATACTCACGGAAACCAAATCAGTATTCTCAATATTTTTCATATAATACAAATAAGGATCGATCACTTTAGTTTGGATACTACTCTTTTCTTCGGTCGTAAAAGTTGCCGGAGAGTAAACCACAACTGGATCAGATATACTTGCAGCCGGACATTTAGCAGAGGTTGCTTCGGCCGATGAAGTAGTTGCGGAGTTGATTCCCATCAATTCGTTATTCTTGGAATCTAAATCGCTAATTCTTG
>Ga0247841_10012927_pt1 | contig 10778 bp, 4 predicted proteins | sample LaCruzMarch2015__2_FD_192410 | JGI IMG/M metagenome (GOLD analysis project Ga0247841, IMG submission 192410) | Freshwater microbial communities from meromictic Lake La Cruz, Castile-La Mancha, Spain - LaCruzMarch2015_18m | ecosystem: Environmental > Aquatic > Freshwater > Lake | place: Spain...
TCGTATCTGGGATATGGCGGCTTGCGCTCGGCCGGATTATTACGTTGCCAATTCAAAGAACGTTCAAAGCAGAATTAAAAAATATTATAAACAAGATTCTGAAGTGCTGTACCCACCAGTTGATATTGATCGTTTTAATATCGCTGAAGAAAAAGATGTAAAAGATTATTTCTTATTTGTTAGTCGGCTGATCGGTTACAAAAAGTGCGATCTAATAATTGAAGCCTTTAACGAACTTGGCCTGCCGCTTAAGATAATTGGTCAAGGTCCAGAGAAATCAGCCCTACAAGCTAAGGCCAAAGGCAATATCGAATTTCTCGGCTTTTTGAGTGATGAGGAGATAAAAAAATACTACCGTGAAGCTAAGGCTTTTATCTTTGCCGCCGAGGAAGATTTTGGGATCGTGCCGATTGAGGCCATGGCTAGTGGGCGCCCTGTTATCGCTTACGAGGCAGGCGGATCTTGTGAAACCGTTGTGGAGGGCAAAACAGGCGTATTTTTCCCAGAGCAAACCAAGGAATCACTAATCCTAGCGGTAAATAACTTTGACGCGAAATTATTTCATCCTGAAGAAATTCGCAAGTATGCTGAGAAGTTTTCAAAAGAAAGGTTTCAAAAAGAATTCATTGAAATTATTGAAAGATTGTATAAAGAATACAAAGATAATTAAGAAACAAGAAAGCAAGAAACAAGTGTCCAAACAATATTCAAGTTCCAATATTCAATATTCAAATCATATGATTTTGAATTTGTAATTTGTTTGTTTCTTGTATCTTGTATCTTTGAATTTAACACAGGTGGGGATGAAGAAGTTTCATGATGTAAAAAGGAGGGAGATAGAAAGTTCTCCAATAGAAAATACCAAGACAAACCATGAAGATGGTGATTTTTCCTTTTTCTGGTCAGACCATAAAGCCGAAAAGTCGGTAAAACCCAAAGCTTCCAAAATTAAAAAAGCCAATAACGCTTTTTTACAAAAAGCTGTGTTTCTAACTGCTATAATTTTATTTTTTTTGGCTTTTTCAGTTGCTAGAGTTATGGATACAAAAGATAAAATGGAGGTTCTGACTAAAAACGCTTCAGTATCTTTAGAAAAGGCTTTAGTATTAATGAGCCAAGGCGATATGGAAGCTGCGACTGTCCAGGCCGAGAAGGCTTCCGAGGAGATTCGAAAGACCAAGTTGAACGCTCAATCAATCGGCCAAGATTTTGGCTACCTAAGCATGATCTCGGACAAGAGCTCTAAAATTGTTGACACGGAACGTTTGCTCAATGCCACAAACACTTTACTTGAAGGAGTCTTGGCCATTAGGAAACAGTTTGGAGGGAACCTAAAAGATAATGTTGCTCACGCCGCAGATAACGATGTTTTCTCTTTCGATGTAGAAAAAAATGCCGAACTATTCCGAAATATTTACAAGCAAGTTAAAGAAAAGATCGATTCAAGTGAACTTTTGCTTTCAAAGATCAACGTAGATAAATTCTCTAGTCAAAGATCAAGCATTGAACGGGCAAAAAGTGTAGTTGCAACTCTCAAATTATCACTTGCTGATTTAGATCAACTTTTAAATAAAGACCTAGTTTGGCTTTCAGGCAGTGACGGCACGCCGAAGAAGATACTCTTGGTATTTCAAAATAACGCTGAATTACGCGGTGGCAGTGGTGGTTCCTTTGGTTCTTTTGGGATAATGAATTTTAACGACGGCAAACTTGAGAAAATTGATTTTGGAAAGAACATATTTAAAATTGATGCTGATTTCAGAGCCAAAACAACGATTGCCCCACCGGAGGAACTCTTCTCTTTGGTTGGTGGACAGTGGGTTATGAAAGATTCAGGTTGGGCCGTTGATGGTAATGAAGCGATGCAAAACATGAAATTTTTCTATGAGCAGGAAACCGGTGATTCTGTCCAGGGTGTCATGGTGATTGACACAACTGCTTTTGAGCAGATACTTAAGCTGATTGGACCTGTTGAGATGCCTGCTTATAGCAAGACAATAACCGCAGATAATTTTAGAACTGAAACAGAGATGGAAGTTCATAAGGATTATTTTGCTAAGGCCGGCGCAGCTGCTGAAAACGAACCGAAAAAGATTATCGGCGACATGATGCCCATCGTGGCAGAGCGTCTTTTTGGAAGTTTTCAGAATGAAAAGAGTGCTATGGAGTTTCTAAATCTTGGGTCTAGTATGTTAAAAAACAAACATATTATGATAAACGTTGACAATCAAGAGTTTGAGTCACGACTTAATCGGTACAATTATTCTGGCAAGATTTACAGCAACAACTATGAATATTTGAACATTAACAATTCAAACGTGAATGGCTTTAAATCTTCTTTGAGTGTGAATTCAAATATTTTGCTTGAATCAGCATTATCTTCAGATGGCACGGTCACGGATAAACTTACCTATACTAGATCTCATAACGGGACAGATGTTTGGCCGGATGGTGTAAACAATAATTTTGTCAGAGTGTTGCTGCCTAAAGGTAGCCAGGTATCAGGTTATAGCGCTTTAGAAGGGAACTTCAAAACTTGGGACAACAAGACCTATAACGGTGATGGATCGGGGTACTCCTTAATTAAAGAAGCAGAGAGAGATGAAGTCAAGTTTTGGATGAATACTAAACCGAAAGAAAATAGTAAGATTGAACTGAACTATACTTTTAAGACGGATGCGCTTTCAAAACAAAATATTGTTTATCCAATTTTATTCCAAAAACAACCAGGTGTTTTGTATGACGAAATTACATATCGGCTAACATTGCCATATGGGTATATACCAGAAGGTGACTATTTGTTTGATCAAAGAACTCGTGTAATTGAACAGAAAATAAAGCTAGAAAGTGACAAATTAATTGTTTTGAAGCTAAAAAAAGTTTAGCTTAATTCAGCCACACGTTTTAGCAAGTCTGGGACTATATATAGATACCATAAAATCCTTGTCTTTACGCTCAGTTAAATGGTAAAATATACCTAACAGTAAATCGCTTAGGGCGGTTATTCTTATTCGTGAAGAAAACCAGTATTTAGGAGAATCGTGATATGACAAAAGAAGAAAAGAAAGTTGAATCAGCAGAATCTTATGACGCTTCAAAAATTACCGTTTTGGAAGGTTTGGCACCTGTTAGAAAGCGTCCAGGTATGTACATCGGCGGAACTGGTATAGATGGCCTCCATCACTTGATTTGGGAAGTTGTAGATAACTCCATTGATGAAGCAATGGCGGGCTTTTGCGATAAAGTGGTTATCTCTCTAAATGAGGATGGTTCGGTTTCTGTTGAAGATAACGGTCGCGGTATTCCTGTCGATAAAATGAAATCAACCGGAAAGTCTGCGCTTGAGACCGTTTTGACCGTCCTTCACGCTGGTGGTAAATTCGGTGACGGCGGATATAAAGTATCTGGCGGTTTACATGGTGTTGGTGTTTCTGTTGTAAATGCACTATCGGTCTGGGTTAAAGCAGAGGTTAGAAAAGATGGAAAAACCTATTTTCAAGAGTTCGATCGTGGCGTTGCTAAAGCTGATGTAAAAGTTATCGGCGAATCAAGCACTACGGGTACTACTATAACCTTTCTGCCAGATCCGGAAATTTTTAAAACGATCAAATTTAACTTTCAGACCATAATTGCGCACTGCCGACAGCAGGCTTACTTGACTAAAGGTGTCATGATGAACATTCGTGATTTACGCATGCAGTCTAAAGTTGCAGAAGATCTCGAAGCCGATGACTCTTTGAAAAATGAAGATATGACCGAAGAAGATTTGGAAGATATGGAACAGAATATGAAGACCGGTCGCGGTGCAATCTCTGATGAAGCTGAAACCGTATCAAATGTACACCAAAAAGAGTACACATTTTATTTTGAGGGTGGTATTCAATCTTATGTGAAACACTTAAACAAATCTCGAGAGGTTTTGAACGATCCTCCAATGTACATAGAAAAAGAGGTTGAAGAGGTCGCCGTGGAACTTGCGCTGGCCTACACCGATGACTTCAAAGAGCATGTTTATACATTTGCAAACAATATAAACACTGCAGAAGGTGGCACTCATCTTACTGGGTTTAGAACGGCCCTGACACGTGCCATAAACGATTATGCTAAGAAAAATAACCTTGTTAAGGCTCCACTTTCCGGCGAAGATGTTCGCGAAGGGCTGACTATGGTTCTCTCTGTAAAATTGCGTGACCCGCAATTTGAGGGCCAAACAAAGGCAAAGCTTGGTAATACTGAGGTAAGGACAATCGTTGACTCAGTTACAGCTTCATCTCTAGTTATGTATTTGGACGAACATCCCTCTGAGGCCAGAAAAATTATCGATAAATGTTCATTATCTGCTCGTGCAAGACTTGCTGCCAGAGCTGCCAGAGACACTATTATCCGCAAAGGCGCACTTGAAGGTATGACTTTACCTGGAAAACTTGCCGATTGTTCATCTCGAGATTCTAAGAGAACTGAAGTTTATATAGTTGAGGGTGATTCCGCTGGTGGTTCGGCCAAACAGGGCAGAGACCGCGAGTTTCAAGCAATCTTGCCTCTGCGCGGAAAAATATTAAACGTCGAGCGAGCTCGACTTGATCGCATGCTTGGTAGTAGCGAAATTAAAGCACTTATTATCGCACTTGGAATCGGAATTGGCGAAGACATTGACTACAACAAACTTCGCTATGATCGCGTTATTATTATGACAGATGCTGACGTCGATGGAGCCCACATCCGAACGCTTCTTTTGACCTTCTTTTTCCGACATTTCCCAGAATTGGTGGAAAATGGCCACATTTATATTGCTCAGCCACCACTTTTCTCAATTGCTAAGGGCAAAGATAAGTTCTGGCTTTATTCTGAAGTTGAGCGTGATGCTAAAATCAAAGAGATGAAAGAGAAAAATCCTGAACTGTCAGGGGTTATGGTTCAACGTTATAAAGGTTTGGGTGAGATGAATCCAACTCAGCTTTGGGACACTACTATGAACCCAGCTAATAGAATTTTATGGCAAGTAAAGATGGATGATGCTGAAGCAGCTGACGAGGTATTCTCCATGTTGATGGGGGATCAGGTTCCTCCTCGAAAACGGTTCATCCAGACCCAGGCCAAATTGGTTAAAGATTTAGACGTTTAATATTTTTGATATATAGATAAGGAAGTTTTATGGCAGACGAAGAACAAAATGAAATTATAGAAACTCCATCCGATGACCAAGGTGATCAAGATTCTGGCGAATCGGCCGAAGAAGCCAATGAAGAAACGGTTAAAGCGCCGGTGGGAGCGGTATCAAATGAAGTCATCGATCAAGAGATCGTCGATCCTCAAATCGGTACTCTAAAGCCACGCAACTTAGTAGAAGAGATGCAAACCTCATACTTAAGTTATGCTATGAGCGTTATTGTTTCTCGCGCCCTGCCAGATGTTCGAGATGGTTTGAAACCAGTTCATCGTAGAGTTCTCTACGCCATGCACGATCTTGGTTTGCGTTCGAATGGTAAATATCGAAAATCAGCAACCGTTGTTGGTGAAGTTTTAGGTAAATACCATCCACACGGTGATACTGCGGTTTACGACACTATGGTTAGAATGGCTCAAGACTTTTCGATGCGCTATCCACTTGTCGACGGTCAAGGAAACTTTGGCTCAATGGATGGAGATGGCGCTGCTGCCATGCGTTATACAGAAGCTAGGATGACCAAAATCTCTGAGGAAATGCTTTTTGATATAGATAAAGACACGGTAAACTGGGCAGACAACTACGATGGTTCCAGACAGGAACCGCTAGTTATGCCAGCTCGGGTTCCACAACTTTTGCTTAACGGTTCTATGGGTATCGCTGTCGGTATGGCGACCAATATTCCACCTCATAATCTTAACGAATTGTGTGATGGTGTCATACATTTGATTGATCATCCAGAAGCTTCGATTGATGACTTGATGCAGTTCATTAAAGGCCCAGATTTTCCAACAGGTGGCATTATTTACAATAAAGACGACATTCGTACTGCATATGCTACCGGAAGAGGAAAAATCGTGATGCGAGCTAAGGCTGGAATCGAAGAAGCAAAAAGAGGCTTCCGTATTATTATTACCGAAATTCCTTACCAGGTGAACAAATCTACTTTAATTGAAAGAATCGCCGATCTAGTAAAAGAAAAAAAGATTGAGGGCATCTCTGACTTACGAGACGAATCAGACAGAAGGGGAGTTCGAGTTGTGGTGGAATTGAAGAGCAGTGCTTTCCCTAAAAAAGTTTTGAATAGATTGTATGAATTAACTCAGATGCAGACAGCATTTCACGTCAACATGTTGGCTTTGACCCCAGAACTTGAGCCAAGAGTTATGACGGTTTCCGATGTTTTGTCTTACTATATTGAACATCGACGTGAAGTCTTAACCCGCAGAACAAAGTTTGAATTAGCAAAAGCTAAAGACAGAGCTCATATTTTAGAGGGCTTAAAAATTGCTCTCGACCATATCGACGAAGTGATTAGCACAATCAGGGCTTCGGCTAATCGCGACGAGGCAAAAAAGAATTTAATCATCAAGTTCTCATTGTCAGAGAAACAAGCTGATGCCATCTTGGAGATGAGACTCTCGGCTTTGGCTGCTTTGGAGAGACAGAGAATTGAAGATGAATACAATCAAATTCAAAAGTACATCGCTTACCTTGAAGATCTGTTGGCAAACCCTGAAAAGATCTTAGGTTTAATTAAAGATGATTTAAACGATATTAAAGAGAAGTACGGTGACGAAAGACGAACTGAAATTGTTCCTTACGCTATCGGTGAGTTTAGGGCGGAGGATCTCATTCCTAATCAGCAAGTAATCGTTTCTCTTTCTCGAGGCAACTACATCAAACGTCAAGAAGTTGACACTTATCGAAAGCAGATAAGAGGTGGTGTTGGCGTTGTTGGTATGACGACAAAAGAGGAAGACATAGTCGATCATTTGGCTTGTTGTTATTCACACGATGACATATTTTTCTTTACTAACAAAGGCAGAGTATTTAAGAGCAAGGTTTATGAATTACCCGCAACATCGAGACAATCCAAAGGCACTCCGGTTGTGAATATTATCCAGATTGGGCCAGAGGAGAAAGTTACCTCTCTTCTTACCATTACCGATCAAGATAAATCCGCCAAGTACTTCATTATGGGTACCAAAAAAGGAGTAATTAAGCGTACGGAAATCGAAAAGTATGACAACATAAGAAAAACTGGAATTATTGCAATTGGGCTTAAAGACAAAGATGAGCTCAAGTGGGTCAAGACTTCAGTCGGTGAGGACATTATCGTTGAAGTAACTGAAAAAGGCTTAGCCATCTGTTACAAAGAGTCAGATGTTAGACCGATGGGACGAAGCGCCTCTGGCGTTACGGGTATGAAGATGAGGCCATCTGATTTGGTAATGTCTATGGATGTGATTCCTGGGACCTTGGCTACTTTTGAGGAAAACACCTCAAAGTACACTGGTCCAGATATGTTGATAGTACTGGAAAACGGTTTTGGTAAAAGAACTATGGTTAAACATTTTCATCTTCAAAAAAGAGGTGGAATGGGCATAAAAGCCGCTAATTGTACGCCAAAAACTGGCAACGTCATCGGTATGCACATTACTTACACTGATCTTGGTGATGTAGTGATGGCTTCCAAAAAAGGTCAGTTTATTAGGGTTGCTTTAAAAGATATTAAGAGACTTGGACGAGATACACAGGGCGTGACAGTTATGAAGCTCAAAGACGGCGACAAGGTAGCTTCGGTAGCCTTAATCCTCCCTGACGAACAAGCGAGTAGTGCGCCTGTCCAGGAGAGTCTAAACTTAACATCTCCGGCTGAGTCAGAGCCAAAGAAACAGGAAGAGAAGCCAGCGGCGCCAAAACCAGAAGCGAAAAAAGCTGTTAAGGTAGATTCGAAAAAAGTCGAAGAGCCAAAAGTTGAGATAAAGTCATACAAAAAATCAGAGCCAGCTCCAAAAATGCCAGAACCAACTGAAGAATCATCTGAAGATATTCAAGTAAACAATTATAAGGCTCCAGATCCGTTAGAAGGTGATGATACAAACTATTGGGGAGCACAGTAGTCTGTTAATTGCTCGCCTGTAATTCCCGCCTCTCCCTTTGTCATTCCCGCGAAGGCGGGAATCCACTAATGTTCGGGATAAACTTCGGCGGGAACCTACTATTAGTGGATCCCCGGATCTGGCTCTGCCGTCCGAGGATGACTCGAGTGAGTGAGTAGCTGTCATGTGTTAGATTGCTTTATCCTTGATTCTGTGTTAGATTCAAGAGTGTATTACAAGATTAAAGAGAAGATGAGACGAACTCCTGGGGCATCTTAAACTTTTAATCTTTAATCTTAAAATTGGAAACCATGGCTAGAAATAAGTATTACAAAAAACCAGATAGACGAGGCAAAAAAAGAGATACAAAGAGATCTGCTGATTCTGAAATTGTCGAAAATGTTGAAGTTGCTCCAGTAGATAAGCGACCAGTTTCAATACCTGGGGTTTTAACAGTTAAAGAGTTTTCAGAAATCTCTGCCCTCCCTGCTACTGAAATCATCATGCATCTGATGAAAAACGGTATCTTGGCAACTTTAAATGACTCTATCGATTTCGAAACAGCCGCGATTGTCGGTGACGATTTAGGCCTAGCCATCCAACTCAAAGAGGGCGCCGAGGAAGAAAGCGCCAAAGCTGAAGAGATCCAGCTAGTTAGAAGCAAAGATCTCGTGCCGAGACCTCCAGTTGTTACAATTATGGGCCATGTGGATCACGGTAAAACTACCTTACTAGATAGAATTAGAGAGGAACATGTTGCAGACTCTGAATCCGGTGGAATTACTCAGCACATATCTGCTTATCAGGTTACGCTCGATAAAGTAAAGAATAAAGATATTAAAAATAGAACTATTACCTTTATCGATACTCCTGGTCATGCCGCCTTTTCGGCTCTGCGCTCACACGGTGCAGCTATTACCGACATTGTTGTTTTAATCGTAGCTGCCGATGATGGTGTTATGCCACAAACTAAAGAGGTCATAGAGCAGATTAATAAAAATAATGTTCCAACCATAGTCGCGATTAATAAAACAGATTTACCTGACTCTGATATTATGAAAACTAAGCAACAGCTTTCGGATGCTGGTCTTCTTCCTGAAGAGTGGGGTGGAAAAACTGTCGTGATTGAAATATCAGCCAAAACCGGTAAAGGGGTAGATGAACTTCTTGAAATGATTCTTTTGCAAGCAGATATGATTGAGCCAAAGGCTAATCCTAAAGAAAAAGCAGTCGGGGTGGTCATCGAATCTCACATGCAAAAAGGAGCCGGTGCTTTAGCTATCGTCCTTATTACCAACGGCACACTTGAAAAAGGTGATCATATTCAGATCGGCTCAACGTATGGCAAGGCCAGGATCATGGAAGATTTTGCTCTTAAGCCCATAACTAAGGCTGGTCCAAGTACACCTGTTCGGATAGCCGGCTTGAAATCTTTACCTAGTTTTGGAGACCATCTTTTGGCTTACGGTTCCGAGAAAGATGCCAGAAACGCTGCTTCTAAGGTTCAAAAGGGAGAGACCTTGACTCACATTTCGACCGCTAAACGTTTGAATGAAGATGAAGACGGCGAAGATATAAGCATTATAGAATACAACTTAATTATAAAGTCAGATGTTAAGGGCTCGTTGGAAGCGATTAAAAAGATGATTGGTGATGTTTCTCATCCCGACATTAAGATCACTTTAGTTTCTGAAGGTATCGGTTCGGTCAATGAATCAGATATCTCTTTAGCCAGATCAACCAAATCAGAGGTGGTATCTTTCAGGGTCGCAGAAATGCAGTCCGCTAGAAAGATCGCTGAAAAAGAAAAGGTGACTGTAAAATCATTCGATATTATTTACGAATTAATTGATTACATCAAAGCCAGAATGTCGGAGATCTTGCCAGAACTTACCATTGAAGACGAATTGGCTAGCGGCGACGTTTTAGCAATATTCAGAGATGACAAAAAAGGTGTTGTTGTCGGCTGTCGTATTAACAGCGGTGCAATTTCTAAAGGCAATGAAGTCAAAATATTTCAAAATCAGAATGAAAAATGGCGTGGCAAGATTGAAAGTTTGCGTCGTGAGAAGAGCGAAGTTAATGAAGTCGCAACCGGCCAGGAATTTGGAATGGGGTTACCAGCTCACTCGAATGTTTCCGTCGGCGATACTTACATAGTCTTTAAATCCCGCCAAGAAAAACGCACCGTAGAATAAAGTAAAAATATCATACTCTCATATTTAAAGTAGTGTTTAGTGCGCCATAGACTTGAAGCCGAAAAGTCCCTGGAGGGCACACTAAACACTACTTTTTTTGTATATCTGCTGGCAATAAAAAAAGAGCCACGCGGTGTGTTGCGGGGCTCGGGCGTGTATGAGACAGAGGGATGGTGCTATTGACCACGCTCATTAGGCGCGTCCATCGTTATGACCAGCTCTATCCCCAACTCTTCGGTATACCAGGTGGGGGTCAGGTTCTGGATGGTCGCGTTGGAGAGCGTACGCTCTGCCTCCTCGTACGCATCTTTCCATAACACTTCCCAATTCGTGTTGGGTGTGGCACTGAGCCTAACAGTGTCGGCTACGAAGGCGATTGCTTCAGCCATCGTCATCTGGCGGTTCTCCCTCAGAACCAGACGGCTTTCAACGAAGTCCAGAACGCGTGGGCGGATGGAGTCGAAGTGATGGGTATTCGCTTGCAGAAGCTTCCTGCAAACCTCCACCTCTTCGAGGGGGCTGAGCCCCAGG
>Ga0247841_10012932_pt1 | contig 10777 bp, 9 predicted proteins | sample LaCruzMarch2015__2_FD_192410 | JGI IMG/M metagenome (GOLD analysis project Ga0247841, IMG submission 192410) | Freshwater microbial communities from meromictic Lake La Cruz, Castile-La Mancha, Spain - LaCruzMarch2015_18m | ecosystem: Environmental > Aquatic > Freshwater > Lake | place: Spain...
TCTTTTTTATTAAAAAAAATTATATCGAACTCACGTTAAATTACAAAAATAATTTAATTTCAAATATCAATAACAATTTCCTGCTGAAAAAAATATGTTAATTTTCAATTTCTCATTGCTTTCACAAAACGGAATTTATTATTTATATCCTTTCTGATAATTACATTTAAAAATCCCATCTGAATAAGCAGATTTGTAATTTCAACTGAAAATCGTTCATTAATTTCAAAATAAATTATTCCATTGTCATCCAAATTATTTATTGCAAAATTAATAATTGACCTATAATAAATTAACGGATCATCATCAGGAACAAAAAGAGCTTCATGCGGTTCAAAATTTAACACATTTAATTTCATAACATCCTTTTCTTGTTCCATTACATATGGCGGATTGCTTACAATAATATTATATTTATATTTTTTGGAATTATTTTTTAAACATAAAATATCATTAATAAAAAAATTTATTTTCACATCATTTCTCTTTGCATTTAGCCTGGCTATTGAGATTGCATTTTTAGAAATATCCATTGCATCTACATGTGAGTCATTAATATATTTCGCTAAAGAAACTGCAATACATCCACTTCCTGTTCCAATGTCTAAAATATTTAAATTATTTAACTTGTTTTCTTTAATAATCCAATCTGCCAATTCCTCTGTTTCCGGACGAGGAATTAAAACATCAGAAGAAACATTAAATATTAAATTATAAAAATATGTTTTACCGACAATATACTCAACAGGCATCTCTTTTTTAAGCAGAAAAATTATATAATATAGTTGATTCGTATTTGATTTTGATAATATTATGTCCGTTTTTGTATGAACATCAGTTTTAGAAAAGTTTAATAAATGGTCAAAAATGATATATATCAATTGTTGTATCTCACTGCTTGTATATAATATTTTTAATTCATTTTTAATAAATTTTGTAGCATCATTAATATTTAATGAATTTGATATCATATAATAAAATTATTAATTTTACAAGTTATGTTTTAAATAAATATCATTTAACCTTTAAAATATATAATTTGCATAATAATATGCAAATATATTAAATTATATAATGTAGATTATTTTTAAATGAATATAGACGAGAAATATATCAAAAGGTGTCTTGAAATTGCAAGTTTTGGTCTTGGATTTACAGCTCCAAATCCAATGGTAGGTGCTGTAATTGTTTATAATAATAAAATTATAGGAGAAGGGTTTCATCATAAATATGGAGGACATCATGCAGAAGTAAATGCAATTAATTCTGTAAAAAATAAAAATTTACTAAAAGATTCAACTCTTTATATAAGCTTAGAACCATGCTCACATTTTGGTAAAACTCCTCCATGCTCAGACTTAATTATTAAACATAAAATTCCCAATATAATAATTGGCAGTAAAGACATTAACAGTAAAGTCAATGGTAAAGGTATTCAAAATTTAAAAAATTCCGGATGCAATGTAACTGTCGGTGTTCTTGAAAAAGAATGCAAAGAATTAAATAAATTTTTCTTTACATTTCACAAAAAAAAAAGACCTTATATAATTTTAAAATGGGCTCAGACTGCTGATGGTTTTATTGACATTATAAGAGGAGAAAAATCACCACAGGAACCAACATGGATAACAGATAATTTTGCTCAAATAATTAATCATAAATGGAGAGCAGAAGCCCAATCTATTATTGTTGGAGCAAATACCGCAATTAACGATAACCCTAAACTTAATGTCAGAAAATGGAAAGGAAATAATCCTCTAAGAATAATAATTGACAGGGATTTATCTTTACCAAAAACTTTACGTTTATTCGATGGAACAACTCCTACATTGGTTTTCACAGAAAAACAACATGATTCCAAAATTAATATAGAATATTGCAAGATAAATTTTAATAATAATATTATAAATCAGATACTGGAAATATTATATACTAAAAATATTCAGTCGTTGATAGTTGAAGGAGGTGCAAAAACAATAAATAGTTTTATCAAAGAAAATTTATGGAACGAGGCAAGAGTTTTTATCGCAGATAAATATTTCAAAAAAGGCATAAAAGCACCGGTAATTAACCAAATTCCCGTTTCTAAAGATAATATTAACAGCTGTAATCTTTATAAATACTTAAACATATAGAATTCTCACAAATTAAGCAGAGATAAACGGATATTAAATAAATTTAAATTTAATAAAATATGAAAATTCTTTCATTAAAAAGATTATTTCAGCAAGGCTGGAATACTTTTAATCGCTTCCCTGTTGCAATAGTTTTGGGTATTTTAGGCAGTATTATTGCAATATATATTACAAAATTTAATTACTTACAATTACGCAATTGTGATAATTATTATTCTGTAATTTTAACCTGTGCTATTGGAATCCCATTTCTTATATCAATAATTATTTATTGTGAAAGGCAAAAGTTTAAACCTCTTTTCAAATATTTATTTCAACTTGCAGGATTAATTTTGTTATTATGTTATTATTTTACCCTTTCGCAAAAATTAAATATAGAAGATTATATAAGATTTTTTGTTTTATTTATATCAATGCACCTGCTGGTTTCATTTATTGCTTTCACAGGTAAAAATGAGGTAAATGGTTTTTGGCAATTTAACAGGATTTTATTCATAAAACTTTTAACAGCAGTACTTTACTCAATTGTTTTATATGTTGGGATTGCCTTGGCTTTATTGGCAGTTGACAATCTGTTTAATGTAGATTTGGGAGACAAAATTTATTTCAGACTTTGGATTATTATAGTTGGAATTGTAAATACATGGCTTTTTCTTTCCGGTGTACCCGAACAAACAGAAACTTTAGAAAGCATAAATATTTATCCGAAAGGAATAAAAGTTTTTAGCCAATATATTCTATTACCTTTGGTAACACTTTATTTTATAATACTTTATGTATATGCTTCTAAAATCCTGATATTATGGAACCTGCCTTATGGATGGGTTTCTTACCTTATTTTAGGTTTTTCTTTTCTTGGTATATTTTCACTATTGCTGTTATATCCTGTTCAATCACAAAGTGATAACAAGTGGATTAAAAACGTTTCAAAATTTTTCTATTGGTCATTATTTCCATTGTTAGTCCTGTTTTTTATTGCTATATATACAAGAATTTCTCAGTATGGAATCACTGAAAACAGGTATTTTATTTTAATTCTTGCAATATGGCTTACAGGTATTTCTGCTTATTTGCTGATTAATAAAATAAACAATATAAAAGTAATTCCATTATCATTATGCATAATAGCTATGTTAACAACTTTTGGTCCGTTTGGGGCATTTAATATATCTGTTAAAAATCAGTTGAAACGATTTGAATCCATAGCTAAAAGAAATAATATGCTGGTAAATGAAAAAATAAAAAAAACTGAAAAAGAAATTCCTTTTAATGATAATAAAGAATTAAGTTCAATTGTTGAATATATATCTGATGTACATAGTTATAAATTATTACAGCCTTATTTTAAACAAAATCTTGATTCAATATTTAATAAAGACAATGAAGAAAATAAGACTACAAAAATAATGCAACTTATGGGTTTAGAATATATTGACAGATGGAATCATGAATTCAATGACAAAAACATCAACTTTTTTTACTCATCCAATATACATAATTCTAAAAATGCTTTAATTATTAAAGACTATCAATATGTTTTATCCTATGACGAAGATTTTAGAAATAATGATATTAAAAATAGTCCTAATACAGTAAAATATTACATTGGAGATACTTTGCTGAATATATCTTATACTTCAAAAACAGATGAGCTAAATTTTAAATACAACGATTCAATAAATATTAATGTAGGGTTTAATTACATTATTAAAAATCTTTATGAAAAATATCATTCATATAATTCCAATATTGATTCTAAAGAAATGACGCTAAAAGTAAATACTGATAAATTAAATATATTGTTGGTTTTTAAATCAATAAATGGCAAACACGAAGCCGGAGCAAAATCCGATTTTAAGTTAAATATTGTTGCTTTTGATTGTTATATCAAAATAAATAAATAATTTGTATTCTTAGACTGCAAATATCTGATATTAAAATTAATAAAAGAATTATAGTTAGGTATTTATTATAACAAATAGGTAATTGAAAATAAATTATTTTTTATTTAATATATCGTTAATTTCTTTAGCTTTATCTTCCATCTTGAGTTTGGTGTATATAATTGATAAAGTTTGCATAGTATTTACATCTTTCTTGTTTAAATTATATGCTTTTTCAAAATAAGGTAAAGAGGTTTTAAATAAATTTTTTGCTTTTCCCTGCTCTGCTTCATATTTTGCTTGTTCTTTCAAAGGAATATTGATTGCAAGCTCAAGAACTTTAGCTGCTTTATTATAGTATAATGCTCCCAGATTGTAGTAAGCATCAAAATAATCAGGTTTTAAATTAATTGCTTTTTCATACGCGATTTGGGCAAGATCCTGTTTTTCCATCTTATCATATAATGTTCCCTGAGCAAAATAGTAGGTTGCATTACCTGGTGTTTTTTCAATCAGTTTATTTATATAATTTAACGCAAGTTCAGAATTATTTGTATTTAAGTAATAATTAACTAAATTTATGACTAATTTTTCATTGTCAGGAAAGTAACTGATACCTTCTTTTAATGTACTAAAATAATTTGCAGAATCTTTAAGGGTTAAATAAATTTCTGATTTAAAAATATATGAATTTAATTTTTTATAATTATTTTTTATTGTAACATCATAAAATTCAATTGCTTTATCATAATTTTTAGCATAATGTGCTGAAATTGCCGCATTGTAATATATAGCTGTATCAAGAATATTAATAGCCGGTAATTTGTCTATTTTTAAAGAATATTCGAAAGATTCAAGTGCATCATCATATTTTTGAGCATTAAAAGCAAGAATGCCTTTATTTAAAAAATCAATTTTTAAATTTTTTAAATATGGTGTCATATCCTCGTTATAATTTTCTTTATCAATATCAATTGCCTTAATATATGATGAGTATACTACTTTAAGAGGGTCAGTTGTTAAAGAAATAAGCTCAGGTTTCTGACTTTCATAAATTGCCTGATAGATTTTCCCTTTTACAAACCATGTTTTTGACAGGTCTTTTGTTTTTTCATTAACACAGACTGTATCAATCAGCGCTTTTGCCTGGATTAATTCCCCGTTTTGCAAATAATTTATTGCTGATACAAGCTTTCCTTTTTGTGCTGAAACAAATAAATTACTTAATATTATTACAGCAAATAAAATAGTTTTTTTCATATAATTATTTTTTGCAAATTTATTAACTTTATTATAAAAATTGAACTCAAAATAAATGATTAATTTTTTAGTATGAATAATTTTGGTTTCACTTATAGAATTTTTTAATAAATAACACTATTATTAATATTTCGTAATTCTTAAAAAGTTTATATTTTTGTTTCAATTTTTATTTGAATGTTCGTATATATGGATGTTAGCACTCATTTTAATAATGGACATTGAGACAACGAAATATTTAGTTTTTGGCACTTCTATTCTGACAGGGATAGTGATTTTCGCGACTTCTTATAACTTGAGAAAATCGAGATATTTTAAAATTATAAGTATTATTGCATTAGCTCTGACTTGTTTGGGATTGATTCTGGAAAGGTTAAATAGTTTTGAATTACCTTCGGGCTTGACAATTGTTGTAATGTCCATTTCGACAATCTATTTACTTTATTTTGAAATGCTTAACAGACTTTTTTTCAAAATTAATGGTTATTACCCATGGATCCCAAATTATGATTTTTTTGCATATTTATCAAAGAGAAGACCAGACAAGTTTATTAACAAACCACAACCTAAAAATTATAGTACGACATCAAACTGGTTCTACACTATCCTATTAAATGCGGGTTGGATTTTTACAATAATTGTACTACTAATGTTAATAATTATGAATTCACAAAATTGAGAATAACCTAAATAGAAAAAAACGAGTGCTAAAAAAAATTAAATCCCCGTAGCATGAAAAGAATATACTTAACGCTAATAATTATTCTTACTAAAAGTTTCATTTCGTCCGGGCAACAATGTGATTCATGTAAAACTTATTTTGATAACCTATTAAGTATTCTGAAACAAAATCAAGTAACCGTGTCTGATTTAAAAAAGAGTTGGCAAATAACAACTAAACTATATATTTGGGGATATACTGATTATGACAGTGTTGCTAATAATAATACATATATTTTACATACTCTAACAAGAACATTTTCTGATATTTGTATTAAAGCTGGAGGTAATATTGGTGTTGATTATTATTTCAAATATATGTTCTATACTTATGGTTCTGCTGAAAAGGAAAAGTCATCTGCTTTAGAACGGCTTTTTGTAAAATTTCCCGAAATTGTATTAAAGCGAATCGGAGAAAACGAAGAATTGCTTATAGAATTAAGCCGGGGGTTTATAAATAACAGGTATTATGGAGCAATAAATCCATTTGATAATAAAGAATATACTTCTATGACCATTAACGAAAATGTGCCAAAGCCAATACTTAACAAGAATAATTGCATGGATATATTCTTTGAGGCAAATCCAACATTAATAGAAAAATATAATATTTATAAATATCAAATCGATTTTATTATAAATATGGCTATTTCTGAATTAAATAAAAGATAAAGAGCAAGCTTTAGATAAAAATACACTTTAATCTTAAAAATGTCTAACCCCAATAATTAATAATCGGACAAAAAATATTAAATATAAAAAAAGTATATTTTTTACTAAATCAAATTATTTTTTAATTATTCATTTTTTCCTGTAATTTTGTTAAACATTTTTAAAAATATAAATCATGAAAAAATTTTGGTCAAATGTATTAGCTACAGTTGTTGGAATTATATTTCTTAACATTATAGCGTTTTCTTTTTTGTTAATAACAATTTTAGCATTAGCTCCAAAAGATAAAAAGGTTACAACAAAACCAAATTCAATACTTTACATTACTTTAGATAAAACAATTACTGAACGAACAACTGATAATCCTTTTGAAAATATAAATTTTCAAACATTTGAAAATGAAAAAAATCTCGGGCTAAATGATATTTTAAAAGATATTAAAAAGGCAGCGAAAGATGAAAATATTAAAGGAATTTACCTCGAACTTTCAGGGATTGATGCAGGAATTGCTACAGTTGAAGCAATAAGAAATGAACTTTTAAAATTTAAAGAATCAAAAAAATTCATTATCAGTTATAGCGATACTTATTCACAGATTGCTTATTATCTGGCAACTGTTTCTGATAAAATTTATATTAACCCCCAAGGATATATTGATTACAAAGGCTTAAGATCTGAAATAATGTTTTATAAAGGAGCATTGGAAAAATTAGGTATTGAGCCACAGGTTATCCGCCACGGGAAATTTAAAAGTGCTATTGAGCCTTTTATACTTGATAAAATGAGTGATGCAAACCGTTTACAGATTTCTACTTTTGTAGGTTCAATCTGGAATCATGTACTTAAAGGAATATCCAAACAAAGAAATATTTCAATTGAAAATCTTAATTATTATGCTGATAGTATGTTAATTAAAAATGCCAATAAAGCATTGGAATATAAAATGGTTGACGGTATTAAATATAAAGATGAAATTATTGATGAATTAAAAAAATTATCAGGAATAAATAGCAAAAAAGATTTAAATCTGATTTCCTTAAATGAATATAATAATAATTCAGGTCATATCAAATTATCTAAAATGTTTTCCAAGAACAAAATTGCTGTTATATATGCAAACGGACAGATTGATATGGGTGACGGAGATGAAAAAACAATTGGTTCTGATGGTCTTTCAAAAATTATCCGGAAAGTAAGACTTGATTCATCATATAAAGCTATTGTGCTAAGGATAAACTCTCCCGGCGGAAGTGCTTTGGCATCAGAAATAATATGGAGAGAGGTTTATCTTGCAAATCAGGTTAAACCTGTGATTGTATCAATGGGAGATCTCGCTGCTTCAGGTGGATATTATATTGCTTCTCCTGCAACTGTAATTGTTGCCGAGCCAAATACAATTACAGGCTCAATAGGTGTTTTCGGACTTTTATGGAATGCAAAAAAATTATTTAATGATAAATTAGGAATTACTTTTGATGGTTACAGCACTAATGCAAATTCTGACCTTGGCTCTGTTTATAGACCAATGAGAGCAAGTGAAAGAGCAGTTATACAGGAAATGATAGAAAATATTTATGACGTATTTATTACTCATGTTGCAGATGGCAGAAAAATGACTAAAGCACAGGTTGACAGTATTGGACAGGGAAGAGTATGGAGTGGAATTAATGCAAAAGAAATCGGACTGGTTGATGAAATCGGCGGAATTGAAAAAGCAATAGATATTGCAAAAACTAAAGCAAATTTAAAAGACTATAAAGTTGTTCAGCTTCCTGTTCAGGAAGAGTTTATTCAAAAACTCATCAAAAGCCTGAAAGAAGAGGTTAAAATTTATGTTATAAAAGAATCATTAGGCGAAACTTACATTTATTACAACAACTTACAAAAATTACTCAATATTAAAGGAGTTCAGGCAAGAATGCCGTTTGAAATAGAGTTGTATTAAAATATAGGATTGTTGGCTTAAATAATGATTATTATAATTGATGTGTTTTTTTATGACAATAAAAATTTGTGATAATCATCATATGGTATTGCTTTAAGTTTAATATCACTTGGATCAATTATCATCTTTTCAAATACTACTTGCATTCCTTTCTTTTTAACAAGAGATATTATTTTTTTTTCATCATCTGCATTTGCATTATAACCAAAAATAATTTTAGTAATAATTTTTGGATCAAATGGAAGACAAACGTGCTTTTTATCACAATTGAATATTTTATTAACAATATGCTTTTTGTATGATTTATCATAAATCAGACGTACCTCTTTTTCGTACTTCCAAATATTTAATTTAGTAGTCATATAATATATACCAAAATCGTGAGCATTTCTTGTTTTCATTAATTCTCTTTTTTTGCATAAATCATCAGGATATAAAACTTCTGATGGATTACCATTATAATTATTAGTTGAAAAATCAATCTCAAAACAAGCTTGAGTATGCTTTTCTGAATAATGTGACCACATAAGATAAGAATCTAAAGAATTATATTCTTTACAAAAACAACAAACATACATGCGTCCAAAATACTTCATAAAATTTTTATCTCTCCAATTTTTTAAAAATCTATCAGGAATAGGTTTTTGTCCAATAAAATTAGGTGATAAATAAGGACTACAATCTAAAGGATCATTAAAACTATCTATTCTTGAATATCTAAGACTTTCATTATTTATTGTGTTTTCAAGTCCTTTAAAACTAATAAATCTATATGATTTACCATTAAATGTGTTAAAGCTATCTTTATTCAAATTTGAAACTTTTTTCATAATAAATTCTTTTAATCTTCTTAATTCTAATAAAGGTTCTTTACTGGCCTAATTTGTAATTAAGCCTTTTTAAGTGGCTATCTCCTGACCGCTGAGGAAATTTGTTTTTCTGCTTTTAGTTTTATAATCATAAACTTTATAGCTCAACTTTTTTTATTGCTTATACTCCCTTTTTAAGCTCCTTCTTTTTTTTAGGTTCGGGTAAATAGTTGTTTTCTGAAACTACTTTTTCACCTGTTTTTAATTCTAATGCTTTTCTTGCATCACCAGCAATTGTTCCTCCTTGTTTAGCAACAATTTTATTTTGAATAAATCCTGTGGGATTTTTTGTTTTTACAATAGCTGTTGTAGATGCCTCTCCCAGCATAGAAAAAATTAATTCAAGGTCGGTCATGTGATCTCGCAGGTTCTGGTTTTTCAATCCTTTTATTTTCTTGTATTCTGAAGGTGTTAAACCAAATGTTGCCTTTGAAATCTCAGATGTTAAAATTGCATACTCAAGTTGTTCCCTAACACCTCTATTTTTCCATTCCTCTGTTAATTCTTCTCTAATGGCAATGCTACGCATTCGTTTTTCAATCCAGTCATCGGAATACCCCTTAGCTTTATACAATTCCCGTGTTCGTTGTGTTGCTAATTCAGGATTTTCAATTTCATCTAATCTATCTGAGCCCACTTGTGCCAACCATTGCTTAAATGGTTCTGCTTTCGGTGATGGAATAGATTGAATAATTCTTAAAAGACCTTTGGCATTAGCACAACTCATTCGTTGCTTTCCACCAGCAGTCTTGACCCAAAGGGTAGGTACAATTTGTACCCACCCTTTGGCAAGTTCTTCATCACGCTGCCGCATACGTTTGATATATTGCTTAGGATCTTTGCTATCAGTTAAAACTAAAACAACATCTTCAACAACAAAATACCATTTTAGGTCTGTTTCATTCCAGACCGTCCTTATTTGTTTGCTTTCAAAAAGCTTAATATTAGCCATATAAGTATAATTTATGACAAACTTAATAAAAATATTTTATAGTAATAATTACTTGGTTAAATTTTGAATTATTTTATGATAATTTATTGCAAATACACCCTCGCTAAGCTTAATTTGTAATTAAGCCTTTTTAAGTGGCTATCTCCTGACCGCTGAGCAAATTTGTTTTTAGTTTATAGTTTTATAATCATAAAAGCTATAGTAATTTTAAAATAATAAAATTTTAGAGAAAATAAATAAAATAACGTGAGTTCGATATAATTTTTTTTAATAAAAAAGAGCCAACTGATTATCCTTAATAGTTTCACATTGAATTGAAGGTTTCTTAGGAAAAAAGGAAT
>Ga0247841_10012933_pt1 | contig 10777 bp, 5 predicted proteins | sample LaCruzMarch2015__2_FD_192410 | JGI IMG/M metagenome (GOLD analysis project Ga0247841, IMG submission 192410) | Freshwater microbial communities from meromictic Lake La Cruz, Castile-La Mancha, Spain - LaCruzMarch2015_18m | ecosystem: Environmental > Aquatic > Freshwater > Lake | place: Spain...
GATTGATTTCTCCCATGTAGCATCTCCTTCAAGAGCCTTGAGAGCTGAACCACGGACAACCTTAGCATTATCGCCGTCGTAATGGTATTTGGTGAGGAGTTCACGAACTTCCATTTCAACTAGATCAATAAGCTCTTGGTCATCAACCATGTCACATTTGTTAAGGTAAACAACAATTGCTGGTACGCCAACCTGATGAGCCAAAAGAATGTGTTCTCTTGTCTGAGGCATAGGTCCGTCAGTAGCAGCAACAACAAGAATAGCGCCGTCCATCTGTGCAGCACCAGTGATCATGTTTTTGACATAGTCAGCATGACCTGGACAGTCAACGTGAGCGTAGTGACGCTTCTCTGTTTCATACTCCTGGTGAGAGGTAGCAATAGTAATGCCGCGTTCTCTTTCCTCTGGAGCGTTGTCGATATCCTCAAACTTACGAGCTTGAGCCATACCCTTTTTTGCTAGTACGTTGGTAATAGCAGCTGTGAGAGTTGTTTTACCATGGTCAACATGACCGATAGTACCAATGTTTACATGTGGCTTTGTTCTTTCGAATTTTTCTGCAGCCATTTTACTCCTTATTAAATTTAAACTTATCCAAATTTCAAACTAAATGTCCCGACGTTTCAATCGGGATCCTGGTATCTGCTTTGCAGAACAACAGGACTTTATAAACTATAACAAATTCTTAACTTCTTTGCAAGAGTAGATTGGTTATTAGTTACTAGCTAAAAAGTTATTAGTAGCTAGATATACTGATAACGAATAACTCAATTACCCTTAACTATCTACTTGCTTCGCTTCTCAATAATTTCCCGAGCAACATTACCAGGAACCTCTGCATAATGATCAAATTCCATCACTCCAGCAGCTCTACCCTGTGTCATCGAACGAAGACTAGTGGTATAGCCGAACATTGAGGCGAGTGGAACAAAGGCATCGATAAGTTTGATCCCATTTGGACGATCTTCCATTCGATTGATTTGACCGCGTTTTGAATTGAGATCTCCGATAACATCGCCCATGAAGTCTTCTGGCGTTGTAACCTCTACTTTCATAACTGGCTCGAGGAGAACTGGGCTAGCTTTCTTGAAACCGTCCTGAAAGGCCATCGAGGCAGCGATTTTAAAAGCTATTTCGGATGAGTCAACTTCATGAAACGAACCATCATATACTTCGGCTGAAACATCGACAACTGGGTAGCCAGCGATAACACCTCTGTCCATTGCTTCTTTAATACCGCTTTCGATCGGATTGATATATTCTCGTGGAATAGCACCGCCGACGATTGAGTTAACAAATGTAAAGCCAACGCCAGGCTCGTTTGGTTTGAGTCTGAGCCAACAATGGCCATATTGTCCACGTCCACCGGTTTGCTTGATGTATTTGCCCTCTGAGGTAACTTCTTCCCGGATTGTCTCGCGGAAAGCAACCTGAGGCTGACCGACATTAGCTTCAACTTTGAATTCCCTCTTCATCCGGTCAACAATGATCTCGAGATGAAGCTCGCCCATACCAGCAATAATAGTCTGGCTTGTCTCCTCATCCGAACGAACACGGAAGGTTGGATCTTCCTCTGCTAGTCGAGCAAGAGCAATACCCATCTTTTCCTGATCGGCTTTTGTTTTTGGTTCGATTGCAATATCTATAACAGGCTCAGGAAAGGTAATTTTCTCCAGGATTACGGGGGAAGCAACATCGCAAAGCGTGTCTCCGGTTGTGGTATTGGACAATCCGACAGCAGCAGCAATCTCCCCAGCGAAAACCTCATCTACTTCTTCGCGATGATTCGCATGCAACCGCACAATCCGTCCGATACGTTCTTTTTTCTCAGAAGTTGCATTTAAAATATATGAACCTTTTTTGAGAGTACCTCTGTAAACACGGAAGAAGATCAACTTGCCGACAAAAGGGTCAGAAGCAACCTTGAAAGCAAGAGCAGCAAAAGGTTCGGTATCAACAGCTTTGACATCAACATCTTCTTCTGTTTTAGGGTCAATGCCACGAGCTGGGAGAATATCAACAGGAGAAGGAAGATAATCGATGATAGCATCCAATAATGTAGCAACAATAATACCACGGCCGTCTCCACCCAAAACAGGGAAGAAATTACTTGAAATACATGCTTTCCTAACTAAAATTTTGAGTTGATCATTGTTGATTTCTTCACCGCTGAGATATTTTTCCATCATCTCGTCGTCATATTCTACAACATGTTCAACCAACTTCTCGCGCCATTCTTTAGCTTTAGGAAGCATGTCGGCAGGGATCTCACCTTCAGTCAAACTCTTGTCTTTGTAATCGCTGTATGTAAAGGCTTTCATTTTAACAAGATCAACTACACCATTGATCGCCTGTTCATCACCGATTGGAATTTGTATCGGATATGCATTCTTTGAAAGCCTGTCATGTATTGATGAAAGTGAACGATAAAAATCGCCGCCGGTTTGGTTGATCTTGTTGATGAAACACATCCGGGGAACCTTATAATTATCGGCCTGTCTCCAGACAGTTTCTGACTGAGGCTCGACACCCATTTTACCATCAAAGATAACACAAGCTCCGTCGAGAACGCGAAGAGAACGCTCAACTTCAACTGTGAAATCCACATGTCCTGGAGTATCAATAATGTTGATCCGATGATCATGCCAAAAACAGGTGGTAGCAGCAGAGGTAATAGTAATGCCACGCTCCCTTTCCTGTTCCATCCAGTCCATAGTTGCTTCACCTTCATGAACTTCGCCAATTTTGTGAACACGGCCTGAGGTATATAGGATACCTTCAGTTACAGTAGTTTTGCCGGCATCAATATGGGCAATTGTACCGATATTCCGAACTTTCTCTAGTGGGTAATCTCGAGCCATAACATTAATTCCTAATTTTTAATTTCTAATTTCTAATCAAGTTCTAAATTCTAATTTAAAATTTATTAATTAAAAATTAATAGAATTAATAATTAAGAATTTAAAATTATTGGAACTCGAAAAGTTTCCCTCAAACACTCTCTATAATAAACAAATTAGAGGTAAATGTCAACGCTTAAAAATGAAATATCTTCGAGCAATGACTTGGATTTGGTACTTTTGACTTTGCTTGGTAAAATAAAGTGGAATTAATAAAGGATTATTATGATATTCAGGGAAGATGTTCCTGAGCGAGACAGAACAGATCAGATATTAAAAGAGGCTTATGTTCTGCTCAATAAGATAGACCGGACAAAGGAAGCTTCGCTTCTCGATGAAATTCGCGCCGTGATTATTGAAGGACCAGAGGACGATTCTAAGAAGAAAGAGGTTCTTTTTACTATTCTCGAACGTACCGGTGAAAGAGCTTCCCAATTGCTCTCGGTCTTACGGCAAATGCCCATAATACCGTGGGAGACTTTACAAGCTGGATTTGATATTCGATATGATTTAGAGGAGCCCGAGATAGCGCCTGAACAATATTTTTACAGCGATGGTCAGCCTGTGATACTCGCAAAAACATATTACCGGGAATTCGAGAAAAATGATCGTCTTATGCCCAATCAATCTAACAGGCAACGGTTTGAAAAAACTAATCAGAGAATCCATTTTTTAGGCGTAGATAAGGATCTAAATATTGTCGTAGAATTAGACGGCCAATGTATTGCCCTCGAGCCTGAATATTTCAAAGATACTTACGTAAAATTCCATGACACAAATGAGGATGACACATCTTCGGATACTGATGAGATTACAAACAATAATAATGAAATCGTTTATCATTTATACCGCAATACTCACGATAACTTCGAGGCCGGTGATGAATTGGTGGTCAATGATTTCGCTGACCTTAAAAAAATGCCTAGGAGTTTAAATAATGCTGGCATTATTTATTTTTTAGGAATCGACCGCTACAACAATGTCATAGTAGTCGGAGATGGCAAGCGCCACACTGTTGATCAAGCTGATTTTGACACTTGGTTTAAGAAGATAAGCTAAATAATATATTGGTACTACCAGAAGATAATGTCTCGAATCAATTTAGTAGATAATAAGAGTTTTTCTTCTGTCGAGGCGAATGACATTGCAATTCAGCAGGAGAATTGCCGCGGCGAACTCTGGGATATGATGTACAATCAATAGCCTCTCATTAAACTTCAGGCAACTCAGTTTACAAAAAACACCCTTTCGGGTGTTTTTTGTTTATATATAGTTTGGTATTACTATTAGGTTTAGAACCGTGCGAAATGGGCAAAGGCTTTGTTTGCTTCTGCCATCTTGTGTGTTTCTTCTTTTTTCTTCACTGCCGAACCCTCACCGTTGTAAGCATTGACTAGCTCAGAGGCAAGCTTCTCGGCCATTGGGCGGCCTTTTGCGCTTCTGGCGGCAGTGATGATCCAACGCATTGCCAAAGTAGTTTTCCTGTCCTTGCTTACTTCCATAGGCACCTGGTAGTTTGCTCCACCGATTCGACGGCTCTTTACTTCAAGGATTGGTCCGACGTTCTTTAAAACCTGATGAAAGATATCAAGCGGTTCAGCACTTAACTTTGCTGAAGCTAAGTCGAGTGCAGTGAAAACGATATCATTTGCAACGGTCTTTTTACCGTTCAGCATGATATAGTTGATAAATTTTGCAATCAGGAGACTATCAAACTTTGTGTCTGGTTGAATCTGTATCTTCCTGGTTTTTGTATTTCCTCTAGGCACTGTTTTCCTTTCAAGTAGGCAATGGATAATTCTTATCGAAACAAACTTGCCAGACTTTACTTATTAATACTTATAACTAATTTGACCAATGGACGAATAGAAATTTGTTTATTGGTTGTATTCGTGATTCGTCTTGATTATTCTTTTGCGGATTTAGCGCCGTATTTGCTTCGTCCCTGTTTGCGTTTCTTAACCCCAGACAAGTCTAGCTTGCCACGGATGATATGATATCGCATACCAGGAAGGTCCTTTACACGACCGCCTCTGATCATAACAACTGAATGTTCTTGTAGTTCGTGACCTTCGCCACCAATATAAGCGTTTACTTCATACCCATTTACCAATCTGACGCGGGCAAATTTGCGGAGAGCGGAGTTTGGTTTCTTTGGAGTCATGGTGCCAACTTTAATGCAGACTCCCCTTTTTTGTGGGCAGCCCAGCTTAACTGGCTTATTTTTAAGGTAATTAAAAGTATTTTTAAGAGCGGTAGTCTTACTTTTATTTACCGATTTGGTCCGGCCTTTTCTAACTAATTGGTTTACTGTTGGCATAATTTTACGCTTATTTTAAATATTACTTGTGTAAAGATATCATAAATCTCTGATTCTGTCAAAGAGGTTTTAACCTCTGATCACAAAACTTCATATATGTCGAAAAGTATGAAGTTAATAGTTACCAGCATTTCTCATACCGGTAACTATTAACGAATATACTAATAGCTACTCAACTTCCTCTTCGAGCCCTGTACCAGCAGGAATAAGTTTGCCGATGATAACATTTTCCTTCAGGCCTTTTAAGTGGTCGACTTTACCAGAAATGGCTGCATCGATTAAGACAGATGTTGTTTCCTGGAAAGAAGCAGCTGAAAGGAAGCTTTCGGTCTTGATAGCAACACGGGTTATTCCCATGATGATATCTTCGAATTCAATCTTCTTCTTTCCCTCTTTCTCAAGTACATCATTGGCTTCGTCGACTTCATTTCTATTGATGATCTGACCTGCAAGATACAGAGAGTTACCTGGATGCAAGACTTTGACCTTGGAAAGCATCATCCGGACAATTACCTCAATATGTTTGTCATTGATGTCCTGACCTTGAGTTTGATAAATTGTCTGAACCTGTTTGATGATATAGTTTTGAATGACTGATTTGCCGGCAAGTTTTAAGCTAAGTGCAAGATCGTAGTGACCTTCAGTTAGAGCCTGGCCTTTTTTAACTTCATCGCCATTTTTTATCTTGATCTGGGTGACATTCGAAACAACATATTCACGCACAACATCACCTGATCCTGAGATCTTGGCTTTTTTGCCGGATATTTTAATATTGCCGACATACGCGCTCTTAACTGGTTTTCCAGTCTTGCCTTCAGCAATTATCTGACCCTTTGATACTGTGGAGTTACTCTCAACAATGAAAGCATACCCGCTAGGAAGTTCCATAATCTCTGAGAATTCTCCTTTCCCTGCGACAGTAATTAAAGTGTCATCAGCTCTTCTTTTAACACTTGACTTGCCGCTAATTTCTGAAAGAATAGCTGGTTTTTTCGGAGTGCGTGATTCGAACAACTCCTCAACACGCGGAAGACCGGAAGTAATATCCTCGCCGGCCGCACCACCAGTATGGAAAGTACGCATAGTCAGCTGAGTTCCAGGTTCTCCGATAGCTTGAGCTGCAATAATACCAACTGCAGTGCCGAGCTCAACAGGACGACCTGTAGCAAGATCAATTCCGTAGCATTTTTGGCAGACGCCACGTTTGGCGCGGCAGCTTAGCAACGAATAAATTTCGACTGATTCAACGCCTGAAGCATCGATTGCATTTACATCGTCGTCAGACAGGCTTGTGCCAGCTTTAATCCCAGCGATGTCTTTACCAAGTGTACGTCCATGCAAATACTTATGCCATGTTTCACCGAGATCTTCATAGAATTTTCGCGAGATGGTTCTGGTAGCAGAGGTACCGCAATCCTGAGTTGTAATAACCATATCCTGAGAAACATCGACTAAACGGCGGGTAAGATAACCAGCTTCTGAGGTTCGGAGCGCAGTATCAGCACGACCCTTTCTGGAACCATGAGTCGAGTTGAAGTATTCAAATACGGAAATACCTTCCTTAAAGTTCGATTTGATCGGGAATTCGATAATTTTACCGGTAGTGTCAGCGACTAGACCCTTCATACAAGAAACCTGAACCATCTGAGAGATATTACCACGAGCACCTGAAGTCATGATGATAAACAGATCGTTGTCATTTGGATATTCAAGAAGCATGTCTTTTTCGATCTGACCTTGAACTTCCATCCAAAGTTCAACAGTCTTAGCATAACGTTCTTCCTCGGTAACAAGACCTTTACGGTATTGCTTATCAATCGTAGCTAGCATATTTTCAACACCGGTAATCAAAGCTTTCTTTGTTGATGGAATATGAATATCTTCGACAGCAAAGGTGAAGCCAGATTTTTGGGCGAAGGTGAAACCGAGGCTCTTTAGATCATCAAGAAATGATGCGGCGCGATCTGTACCAAACTGGCGATAGATTCGGTCAACAAGCTTTCCAACTTTCTTCTTATTCATAGTGTCGTTGATATAACCGAATTCTGATGGAACAATTTCGTTGAACATCAGGCGGCCAGCGGTGGTCTCAACGATCTCACCACTTTCAAGACGTACTTTGACTAGGGCGCCGACAAAAACTACAGCGCTGTCATATGCGGAAATTGCTTCATTCTTGGAGGCGAAGATCATATTTTCACCCTTTGCGCCTTCTTTAATTGAGGTAATATAATGAACGCCGAGGATAATATCATATGATGTAGTTACAACTGGATCGCCTGAAGCTGGTTTCAACAGATTTTTTGAGGAAAGCATGATTTCATGAGCCTCCTGCTGAGCTTTGTCTGAAAGTGGAAGATGAACTGCCATCTGGTCACCATCAAAGTCAGCATTGAAAGCTGTACAAACGAGCGGATGAATCTGGATGGCTTTTCCTTCGATAAGGATCGGCTGAAATGCCTGGATACCAAGACGATGAAGAGTTGGGGCACGATTTAACAAGACGCATTTATCTTTGATGATATCTTCGAGAATATCCCAAACGAATGATTCTCCTCTTTCAATCAGCCGGGTGGCATTTTTCACGTTATGAACATAACCATCCGCGATTAAGCGTCCGATTACAAACGGCTTGAAAAGCTCTAGAGCCATTATTTTAGGAAGACCACATTGATGGAGGTGCAATTTAGGACCGACAACAATAACGGAACGACCAGAATAATCGACGCGCTTACCAAGAAGATTCTGTCTGAAGCGTCCCTGTTTGCCGCGCAGCATGTCTGAAAGTGACCGCAATTTTCTTTTGCCGCCAGCAGAGGAGGCAGCTTTACCCTTACGGGCTGAATTGTCGATCAAAGCGTCAACAGCTTCCTGAAGCATTCTTTTTTCATTTCTACAAATAACCTCAGGTGCGCCCTGAGAAAGAAGTCTCTTCAGGCGGTTGTTCCTATTGATAACGCGGCGATATAGGTCGTTAAGATCAGAGGCAGCAAAACGGCCACCATCAAGCTGAACCATTGGACGAAGATCCGGTGGAATCACCGGCAAGCGAGAAAGAACAAGCCAACTAGGATCAATCTTAGCACCTTTAAGACTTTGTAACATTCTTAGTCTTTTTAAGGTCTTAGCGCGGAAAACTCCTGTTTGCTTTGCTGAAAGTTCTTCAGTTTTGACAATTTCAGCATCCAAATCAACTTTTTTCAATAACTCAAGAATAGCTTCGGCGCCGATTCCGACCTTAATAATCTGACCGTATTTTAAATTGAGTTCACGGAAATTTTGCTCGGAGATTGTTTCGCCGGCATGAAGATTATTCAACTCTGTTTTAGTATCTTTATAAACACGCTCAATTTCTTGGCGAGTTATCTCTTCTTCTCCAGAAGGATTGGCAATTTTTTTATTTTCCTCTTGGTATTCCTTGTATTCTATTTCTAGACTCTCGAGGCTCTCTTTTCTCAGTTCTTCGTTGACTTCAAGGACTACAAAGGATGCAAAATAAACAATTTTTTCAAGATCGCTGGTAGTAAGACCCAAAATCATTGAAACAACGCTCGAGGTACCTTTCGAATACCAAATGTGAGCGACTGGAACGGACAGATCAATATGTCCCATTCGGACTCTTCGAACAGCAGAGCGGGTCACTTCAACGCCGCATTTATCACAAACAACACCTTTGTATCGGATCTTGCGGTATTTACCGCAATAACATTCCCAATCCTTTGTCGGGCCGAAAATTCTTTCACAGAATAGGCCGTCGCGTTCAGGTTTTTGTGTCCGATAATTGATAGTTTCTGGTTTCAAGACCTCGCCGTGCGACCATGAGAGGATGTCGTCGGGAGAGGCGACAGAAACTCTGATTGCTTCGAAATCAGAGACCGTGACCTGATCTTTTACTTCTAAATTAGGCATCTTTTATCTCCTTTTATATCGTGTGGTTATTATTACTCTTCAACTTCATCAGAACTAAGGTCTTCTTCTTCCGGAGTCTGCTCTGCAGCTAGTTCAGTTAATTTGGCATCGATGTCCTCGTCAACAACCTCTTCGTCATACTCCTCATCATAGGCCTCGGTATCAGAAGGTTCTGTTTGGACAGGACGGCTGATTGGTTCCTCCTCAACAATGATCTCATCTTTCGAAGTAACTAGATCGACATTTAGACAGAGAGATTGAAGTTCTTTGACCATAACATTGAAGGCCTCAGGAATTATTGGTTTTTGAATCTTTTCACCTTTGATGATAGATTCATAAACTCGGCTTCTTCCGACAACGTCATCCGATTTGATTGTTAACATTTCCTGAAGTGTATGAGCAGCGCCATAAGCTTCAAGCGCCCAAACTTCCATTTCACCAAATCTTTGACCACCGAATTGAGCCTTACCACCAAGTGGTTGCTGAGTAATCATTGAGTAAGGACCGACTGAACGGGCATGCATCTTATCATCAACCAAGTGATGGAGTTTCAGAATATACATCACACCGACAGTTGATTTTCTTCCAAGTGCTTCACCTGTCTCACCATCGAAAAGCTGAATTTTACCATCTTCTGGTAAACCTTCTTTTTTGAGGCGGGATTTTATCTCATCAATCTGGATACCTTCGAATACCGGAGTAGCAATCTTATAGCCGCCAGCAGAAGCTGCTAGGCCAAGATGCGTCTCTAGGATCTGTCCAATATTCATACGGGAAATAACACCGAGCGGATTTAGAACAACATCAACAGGACGTCCGTCAGGCAAGTACGGCATATCTTCCTGGGGCAGGATGACAGAGATAACACCTTTGTTACCATGCCGTCCGGCGAGTTTGTCACCAACCGAGATTTTACGTAACTGAGCAACAGCGACTTCAACCATCTGGTAGACACCAGTTGGAAGTTCATCTCCAGCCTCTTTCGAGAATATTTTAACATCGACTACTTTGCCATATTCACCATGAGGCAATCTGAGAGAAGAATCACGGACATCTTTTGCTTTTTCGCCAAAGATAGCGCGAAGCAGCTTTTCTTCAGAGGAAAGCTCAGTTTCACCCTTTGGTGAGATCTTACCGGTCAGGATATCTCCAGCTTTGACCTCAGCACCGATTCGAACTATACCCATCTCGTCCAGATTTGATAGCGCCTCTTCAGAAACATTTGGGATATCTCGAGTCAGGAGTTCGGGACCAAGTTTCGTATCCCTGACTTCGATCGAATATTGTTCGATATGAACCGAGGAAAGAGTATGCTCTTTAACAAGACGGTCAGAAAGGATAATAGCATCCTCAAAGTTGTACCCTCCCCATGAAGAGAAGGCGACCAAAAGATTCTGGCCTAGTGCGATCTCGCCCTTATCTGTGGCTGAAGAGTCTGCAATGACTTCTCCGGCTTTAACCTCATCACCGAGATTGACTGTTGGGCGTTGATTGATAGAGGTTCCTTGGTTTGAACGGGCAAATTTCTCTAAATAGTATTCGTCTTCAGTATTTTCTTTCGTTCTAATTCTAATCAATCGTGATGAAACATGAGTTACATTTCCGGAATTCTTAGCCAAAACGATCTGGCCAGGATAATGAGCAGCGT
>Ga0247841_10012934_pt1 | contig 10775 bp, 5 predicted proteins | sample LaCruzMarch2015__2_FD_192410 | JGI IMG/M metagenome (GOLD analysis project Ga0247841, IMG submission 192410) | Freshwater microbial communities from meromictic Lake La Cruz, Castile-La Mancha, Spain - LaCruzMarch2015_18m | ecosystem: Environmental > Aquatic > Freshwater > Lake | place: Spain...
GTAAGAGCCACTAGTAGTGCGGGCGCCTGTTAACTTGCCGTTAAAACCGACTAAATCGTTGCCTAGCCCGTTTCCTGAGCCGATGCCGACCCCTTTAAGCGACTTCCCCGCGCCGTAAGTTCCGCCCGAATCAGCGCCGTTATTGTCGGCGCACCGGCGCCAACCGGCAACCGAAAAATCGCAAGGATATTGCGCATTTGGCGAGTTAATAATTCCCTGAACGGTTTTTTCTAAGTTATTATATTCCACGTCGGTCGGAATATGCCAGCCGGAAGGACAAATGCCGCGCGCGCCCGAAAAACTCGCCCCGCGCATCGCTTCGTTCCAATTATAAAGTCCTCCGTAAAGAACGCAGTTGCTCTCAAGATTGTTATAGCACCATTTTTGAATAATATTGTCGGTCGTCGTCGGCTCAGTCGTCCCGGCTCCGAGCATTGTTCCGATATTGATGTTTTCCGCCATAAAGCATTGCCCGCCGATTTGCACTGTCCCGTAAGTATGCCCCTCGTCGTCGGTCATGACTCCGCAATTTTCTTGGTTTAGCCAGCGTGTGCCGTCGCAGAGATAACTTTGGCCGGACGTCGCGTCGTAGCGAAAAGTTCCGGTCGTTGTCGCGTCGCAGAGATAACGGTTGCCAATTGTTGTGTCGGTCGCCGTCACGGTCGCGTTCGCTAATTTTAGAGCGCCGGAAATATCTAATTTTTGAGCGGGGAGGGTTAGGCCGATGCCGATGTTCGTTCCGGTATTGAATAAAAAACTATTGGCTAACCAGCTTGTTCCGTTAGACCGCAAAGTTTGTCCGGAAATTCCTATTGGTGACGGTAAGCCGGTCGCGATTGCCGTTGAAGTAGCGTATAGAAGACCGGAGGCGTCCGCCATAACGATTCCTCCAGGAGACAGCGAAGAAACTGATGCTAAACCAGCCCGGAATGAACTATTAACATCTAGCATAAATCCGGGGTCAGTTTTTCCGATACCGACATTTCCTCCGTTTTGCACAACAAATAATGGCGTGCTGGAAGAATTTTGAATATAAAAAGCATTGGTGGTCGAAGCTGCGCCTGACCCCATAAGTGCCAAACGTGAAGTTGGATTGGTGATGCCGATGCCGATATTAAGCCCATCATTAAATAACAAAGAATTCGCTAACCAATTCGTTCCATTAGAACGCAATGTTTGGCCGGAAATTCCGACTGGCGATGGTAGGCCAGTTGCGACTGCCGTTGAAGTAGCGTATAAAAGACCATTTACATCCGCCATAATAATTCCGCCGGGCGACAAAGAAGTGACTGTCGCTGAAATAGCCCTTAAACTGCTGTTTATATCTAAGCTTACTCCGGGATTAGTTTTTCCTATGCCCACATTCCCATTATTAAAAATAGCTGCTAAAGCTCCGTCTCCATAAGCATGCAAACGCGCAATCGGATTCGTCGTTCCAATTCCGACGTTGCCCGCATTATCAAAAACAAACGACTTTTCACTACCGCTATCCGCGACGTAGTCGAGATGAATCTCTTCAACTGTCGGCGTCTGGTTTAAATCACTGGTCGCGTTCAGTTGAATTTTGTAATAAAATCCGCTGCCGGACCAACCGAGACTCGCCAGACTCAAATCAGCCCCGCCGGTCGCGCTTAAAGTGTCCCAGGCTCCGGCCGCGCCGGAAGAAGAATACCAATTGCTGTTATCTCGACTGAACTGAATCTTGACGCTTGAATTCCCCGGCAAAGAAGAAATATTATAATAAAAATTACTGATACTCGAAGCCGAACCGGAAATTAAATTGGTCGAAATAACCGTAGCCTGAGAAATATAAGCCGCCGACGCCGGGAATACGAAAATAAGCTGAGCCACTAGCCCGACCGCGATTAAAACACTTAAAATGTATAACCTCTTTCCCTTCATAATTAATTTATATCCTCTTCATAATTTCTTTATTTCCTTTTCATAATTTCTTCATAATTTCTTCATAATTTCTTTATTTCCTTTTCATAATTTCTTCATAATTTGTCAAGCCATCGCTCCGATTTTCTCCAAATTTTTAGAAAAAACTACTATTTTTAAAATATTTACGCTAAATTTACAAGCCATTTTTTTCCGTAAAAAATTCGTGTCGTAATGCTTGACTATCCCCAAATACGAATTCGCGCCGGCGACGAGCTTCTTGATTTTTTCCCGATCGTTTCGAAAATAATTCGCCTTGGCCAGTTCGTTCCATATCCCTATTTTAACATAAAAATTTTGTTTTGTTTTGCGGCCGATATAGATTCGATACGGCTTAATAAAGACCCCTAAAAAATGAACGCCTTTTTTAAAATGTTGCAGGTATATTTTATTCGGATGCAGAATAAGCGCCAGTTCCGCTCGCAAATAATTTCCGATTTTCAAAATCGCCGCTTTTAAAAAACTTTTGTCGGAGTGAATAAAAATCATATCATCGACATAGCGGCCGTAATTTTTCAGACCAAATTCCGCGCGCACCGCGTGGTCCAATTCGTTTAAATAAATGTTGCCGAAAAGCTGGCTGGTTAAATTTCCAATCGGAAAACCTTTGCCCGCGCCGGCGAAAAATAAACTTTTTGATTTCGGCAGTCCTTTCCAGCCTTCCCGTCCGCCCTTAACGCGGCAATTTTTAGTCGGGTCGTTAAAAATAACCGAACTAATCAAATAGAGAACTAACTCTCGATCGAAATTGACCTTTTTTACCGTTTTGAGGCGAGCGATAATTTTTTGATATAAAATGTCGCGGTCCATCGCCATAAAATAACCTTTGATATCTAGTTTTAAAATCCAACAATCCTTTTGATAATTTTCCGAAACGGAACGCATAAACTTGTCGACCCGTTTAATGCCGGCCGACGTTCCCTTGCCGACTCGGCAGCTATAGCTGTCATAAATAAAACTCTTCTCGAAAATCGGATTGATATAATTAAAAATCAAATGATGCACGACGCGGTCGCGGAAATCGGCGGCAAAAATTTCCCGCTTGACCGGCTTATCGACAATAAAGCAAATGCTCGGTCCGATTTTATATTCGCGCTTGACTATATCTTCGTGCAATTTAAATAATTTCGCTTCATAAGCATCCTCGAAAGCCAGGGCGTTAGCTGTCTGCCGCTTGTTCTTGCGGGCGTCAAAATACGCCTGAAACAGGTCGAGCAGCAATTGTTGTTTGGCAAATTTGTCCATTTTATTTTTTCCTTTTATTAGAAGCAAGTCCTTGACGCAACGGACCGAAAACCCGTTGGCCCGGTTATTGTTATTCGCGGGATTCACGCCAGTGGCGTTAAAGTTCAGATTGTTCGCGTTGATGCCATTAGGCGTAGAAGACCAGTAGTTCCCGTTACTGCCCTGATTGTTAAGACCGGCATTACTGTTATTACGGTTGCCGGCTAGCGCGATGATAACCACTAAATTTATCGCGCGATTTTTATAATTTAACCGCGTGATACGCCCCAGGGGCGGGCGAAATTCCTCGCCGATGCAAGGGGGTTATTGGATTTGCTGTGCACGCTCGCCCGTTCCCTGGCAACCGGCGATTCTGGCGCAATCCCATTTTTCCCAAGCGGTCAGTTGTTTGGAAACCGCTTCAATTTCCAAGTTTATTTCCACAAAGGCTTTTAGCCCCAGCTGGCCGAAATCCTGCATTAATCTGATTAGCAATCTGATTATTTCTAAATTTTCTCGAGCTTGTTGGATAATAACGACCTTATTTGTCGTCTTATTCGCCCGGTAAATATTCTTGATTAAATTCAGTCCCTCCGCTTTTAAATCTTGACCGACAGTATATTTATATTCGCGTTTGAACTTCTCTGATCGGATAAAAAGGGTGTTAAGTAACTTGTAGCTCGCCTTATAAACCGGCAAATTATAGCATAATCCCATATTATTCTCGCCCCGACCTCAGGCCGGGGCTAATAGCCAAATAGCAAAATCGACAATCCCGAGCTTGCGAGCAAGCCCGGGGAAATTAATCCTTGACGCAACGGACCGAAAACCCGTAGGCCCGGGTATTGTAATCCGCGGGATACACGCCAGTGGCGTAAAAGTACAGATCGTGCGCGTAGATGCCACCAGGCGTAGAAGACCAGTAGTACCCGTAACTGCCCTGATCGAGAAGACCGGCAGTACTGTAACTACGGTAGCCGGCTACGGGAAGTTTCAAGCTGGAATTAAAAGCAACTTCTCGGCAAGTGCTGGACAAGCCGCAAGTCGCGTTCGTAAATCCGCCTATCGCCGTCACTAAAGTCTGCCATTCGGATTGCAACGGTAAACGAAAACCGGTCGGGCAGGGATTATTAACTCCGCTAACTCCTTGCCAAAGATTATTGTTTTGCGGGGTGCGCCAGTCGTAGGGCGAGCTCGGGGCGGTAATAAAATTGGCGTGTCCCGGGCTGTCGCTCGAGCTTAAAGTCGCTGTCGTACCGGAAATCGGACTCAGAATTTGGTGACCGTCGACTCCGCGGCCCCATTGATATAAATAACCATAACTCTGTGTATCGTTAAAAGCGGTCGCGACGCGCGTCGCGCCTAGGTTGCGGTCGAGCCAGCATTTGGTGTCCGCTCCCAGAACTGTGCCATAAGTAATTCCGTCCGGACCGACGACTGAATATGAACCGCAGACCGCTTGGGAAATTTGTAGTTTGCTCGATGATAAAGTCGCTCCGGCGAGCGTCGCGATTTTGCTTTGATCGTCGTAACTGTCCGTGGCCGAAATATTGCTTAAGGCGATTTTAAATTTCGCGCCGCTCAGCGCCGTTGTCCCGATGCCGACGGAGCCATTCATAAATCCAACATTTTTTGTTAATAGATCAAAACTAAAGTTATTGCTTCCATCTCCAAGAGACCAAGTATTACCAGTATAACCCCTAAGAGTATCTATATATAAAGCTCCACTGTGAATATAAGTATTACCAATAACATCCAACTTCGCTAGAGGATTCGTCGTTCCAATCCCGACGTTGCCCTCGCTTGCTATTCTCATTACTTCGTCGACTGTAGTTGCCGTACCATGTCTCGTGACGCTAAAAGCCAAATCAGAATTCCAATAATCACTATAATTATGAGTTTTTACTGAGCGTATGTATGTAGAGTACATGCCATTTTGGGTTCCTCCAAGTTCTATGCCTGCGTATCCACCCGCATTTCCAAGTTCATTACCACCGACATGGAACAAATCTTCCTGAGGAGTCACACTGCCGTTGCCCTGAGTTCCAAAAATATTTATTTTTGCATCAGGTGACACTGTCCCTACCCCCACATTCGTCCCATTATTATATAAAAGATTATTTGCAATCCAACTTGTTCCGTTAGAGCGTAATGTCTGACCAGTTATTCCTACCGGGGATGGTAAACCAGTCGCCACTGCCGTTGAAGTCGCGTATAAATTTCCTGCACCATCAGCCATGACGATACCGTTTTGAACAGTAGTAATAGTCGCCGATGTCGCGCGTAGTGCACCAGATACATCTAGTTTTACTCCGGGGTTAGTTAAGCCAACGCCGACGTTGCCGGAAGAAGTTATTCTCATCCTTTCTGTCGGCGTTTCGTCTACCGCTGGGGAAAAGGCCAAATAGGCGTCTGCATTATTTCCACTCGCAGATTGATATGTCCCTTCTGCCCCAAACGATATACGGCCCAAACTCCAAGCGCTGGGGGTTCCTCCAGTTGCGTAATATTGTTTGAATAACAACGATGTCTGTGTGTTAGTTTTATTGCTAACAGAAGTTTCTGAATTAATTATTGATAAAAAGTCAGTATTGCTACCAAGCGTACCAGCTTTTTGCAAAGATAATAATTCCCCCGGCCCCGTCGTCCCTATCCCGACGTTGCCGTTAGCTAATATTCTCATAACTTCTGAACCGGCTGCTATAAATCTTGTTGCTCCAGGATTTGCTGATGCTGACCCCCAGACCTGAATTGATGGTCCATTACTATTTGCAAAACCAAATGTACCAGCATCATCAGTTGTTGAGTCTTTTAAGTAATAGTTATCGCCCCTTAAATCACCGATGACTTCCAACTTCGCACCTGGATTTGTTACTCCGATACCCACATTCGTTCCATCATTAAATAAAGTAGAATTTGCTAACCAATTTGTTCCGTTCGAACGTAAAGTTTGTCCGCTTGTTCCGATTGGAATTCCAGTCGCCACTGCCGTTGAAGTCGCGTATAAATTTCCTGCACCATCAGCCATGACGATACCGTTTTGAACAGTAGTAATAGTCGCCGATGTCGCGCGTAGTGCACCAGATACATCTAGTTTTACTCCGGGGTTAGTTAAGCCAACGCCCACGTTGCCATCACTGGCTATTCTCATTCTTTCTAGTGTTTCAGTACTATTAGTATAAAATTTAATAGGGGCAGCGGCTCTTGTACTAATAACCAATCCGCCACTAGTATTAGATTCTGCTATTATAAAAGCTGCGTCAGCTAGATTACCACTTCTAATTGAAGACCCAGCACCAAAATAAGCATTTGAAGCATCGGTTGCAGCATTTAAAAATGCAGTTGCTGCAGCGCCAACTGTGGGGTTATTAATTTTTAAAACAGTATCCGAATTTTGAGATTGATAAACTTCTAACTGACCCCCTGGATTAGTCGTCCCAATTCCAACATTTCCCGTATTATAATAAATGCTCGTGCTCGTTGTCGTCCACTGACTCCCAATATAAGCCGAACCGCCAACGTATAAAGCGCTCGCATTAACTACGCCATTAACATCTAACGCAAACGCCGGGGCTGTTTTTCCAATCCCGACATTGCCTGAAAAATATCCTGTCGTGGCGCCAATTGACCCACTGCCAATTTCATTAAAAGTATACGCTGGCTTTGACGCCGCTTTCGCCCAAAGAGAAACTGTAGGATCAAGTTCTGTAAATGACATTAAAGGCGAATTGCTTGTACAATTAATTGTTGTTCCGTCAGTCGTACACCATTTCCCCGCTGTCTGCGTACCTAAATGCACACTGTCAGTTGTATTTGAATTACCCGCATTCGTTGCTGTACCGGCCGTAAACGCAAATCCATCATAACTCGTCCAATCAATTTTATGTGTTGGCGAACCGTTGAAAGTAATACCCATGCCCGTTAAAATAACCGGACTCTCGTTAAAAGTCGGCGCCGCTTGGGCGCTTCGAACCCCGCCCGATATCACGATTGATATGAGTAGTAATATACTGACCAGTATTCTGTTTTTTCTGGGCGTGCTCATAATTTGTGAACCCCTCTTCCTATCTTATTAATTAATAACCAAATCCTTAACTATCATCTCTCCCGTATTTTCGCGATATGTCGGAATATCATCTCGGAATAAATATGTTCCCGCTTTCGGTGAAACAAAATTAATCGTCTTTGTTTCTCCGCCGCGAATTAAAACTGTTAACCCCATTAAAGAATCATTCGGAAAAATAAAGACATGCGTATTTGTGCCTGTTGCCGTAAGGGCTAGTGTAACCGGCTTCCCCGCTAAAACTTTAAATGATTTCGGTGTAAAACCTTTGTCTGATATTTCTAATTTAATTGCGCCCAGGGGTATCTGACTTTCTTCTGTAATTACTTCTTGCTTCGGTGCTTCCGTTGAATCAGGCATGGCCGTAATGTCGCCGATAAAATTTTCAATTGAGCCCGATGCTATTGCCGCATTCCCGATTACCTCTTCCGTCGTCGTCGCGACCGGCGCAACCGTCACCGTTTCCACTTCTTTCAAATTATTATTTTTATCAAAAATTATAAAAGCAACAAGCGCAATCACGACAACTACCAGGATAAAAATAAATAAATTCTTTTTCATAGTAAACTCAATAAAACTAACCTCAATAAACTAAAACTAATTAACTATCATCTTTCCCGTCTCCCCTTTTTCAAAATGTCCGGAAGTGTCACAGCGGAAAGTATAGACGCCTCTTTTTTCTGGCGCATTAAAGGTAATCGCTTTTGTTTGTCCTGGACCAACCATAATCGCGACGGCTGACAGTATCGGATCGTCAAAAACAAAGACGTGCGTAATCTTATCAATGCTGCTCAAAGAAAATGAGGTTGGTGCACCCGCTTTCGTAATAAATTCCAGGGGCGTAAAATCTCCGCTACCCACTTCAAGCTTAGTCAGAGTTGGCGGCAAATCTTCTTTCACTAAAAATCCAGTTTGTCGTGGGGCGTTCCCTTCGGCTGGTCTTTCTTCGTTGGCTGTAATATTTCCCTCTGGCGTGACAACTTTATTATCAACTGTAATTGGATTCGCACCCGGCACAACAACTTTCGCTCCTTCTAAAATCGGGATAACGGCGACCGTTGAAGTGACTGGAATTAATTCCTGATTACTTAAATCAACCGACGCGTCTGGGCCAGATGTCGAGATCGGAGGCAATGTCGTAATTGGCTCCGGCGTCTTTGTTTTTGTTTTTAGTTGATTGCCAAAAATTACAATAATCGCAATAACAACAATTAAAATGCCGATGAGAATAAAAAGTTTTTTCTTGTGCGTCAACATATAAATATTTTTTTAATAACTATTAATGACCGCGGATGGTGTTTCCGTTTGGTCAATTGCTCTTGTTGGCCACTTCATCCAATCGAAACGTTTGCCGATTAAACGATAGGAAATTTCAATTGGCTTATCCGCGCGGAAAATTAAATTATTACCCTCAATTAAATAATAGACTTGTGCAAAGCCGCCGTAAGGCGTAACCGCGACTTCAACATTTTCTTTACTAAAATCAACCACCTTACGCCATACCCAAAGGTCGCTGCCTTCTTCTAGTTTAGCAAAATTAATGGTTGCTTCATACTCTTTATCAACATATTTATCAATCATAATTTTGCCCGTATATTCTTCCTTTGTTCCCCCAACAACTGAAGACACATATGTCGAATAATTAGTCCCATTTATCTTATAAAGCGGGTCGATAACATAGACTGTTAACTTATGACCAACACTCAAATCATCAACATTAGTAATTGAATGAGCCCCCATATCAAGCGGTCCAGTCATAACAGAAGTCCCGTCTAATCTCAAAAATGGAAGATCGACCGTACTTGTCGCTAGTGAATACAAAACACCAGAGCTGTTAGCAAAAACAAGGCCGCCGCCACCAGAACCAAGAGAAGAAACAGTCGCTGAACTCGCCCGGAAAGCATTAGCCACATCAAGGTTTACATCCGGATTAGTAAGACCTATGCCGACGTTGCCCCGATCTAAAACCAAGACATTATTATAGGCCGTCGAATTATTAAGTTGCGAGAAATTCCATCTCACGACGCCGGAAGTCACAGTTTGTTTAAGATCTAAATAGTAAGCAGAATCACCGCCATTATAAGACCATCTCTGCCCGAGTGCCCCGTCGCTTGAACTTAATGTCGAAACATGCAAACGCGATAGCGGATTTATAATCCCTACCCCCACATTCCCACCGGAAAGAATCGTCATCTGCTGTGTGTTGTTTGTAAAAAATCCCAAATCGGTTGTTAAACCAGAATTCATTGTCGCGCGAATCCGCGCATTACTTGAGGCCGATAAAGTTCCACTCGTGCCTAATAAAAGTTCAGCGTTATTTTGATTAGTCGCCGCGGCCGTATTGCGAACCTGAAGCAAATCCGTCGACCCGCCCGCCGTCGCCGCCCCAATACTTAACTTAGCCGATGGTAGAGTCGTCCCAATCCCGACGTTTCCATAATTAAATATCGAATTCCCGGTACTGTTAATGAAAAATGGCGTTCGATTATTTGTTTGATCATAAAATCCAACATCCCCCAAAATAGTTACATTACCTTGCAAACGCCAAGTAGAGCCACCAACAGCCGTATCCGTCAGTAGCAGCTGCGGATTCGGTCCCTTTATCAAAATATTACCTCCGTTCACCTCTAGTTTTTGCCCTGCCAAACTCGTCCCAATTCCAACGTTTCCATCCGCCTTCACGAAAACTCCTTCCGCAGCGCCATCGCCCGATAACCAATAATTTCCCAATTTAATATTTGTCGTTGCCGTATGGTCACCCATATTATCTCCGCCGGTAGCGGTTCCACAGTCGGTTGTTTTGGCACCGATGTTACCGCTAGAATCAACAAAAAGACAGCGTGTGCCCGTACCGGTTAAACTCGTCGTAATTTGTCCGTTTAAATATGATGTACCCGCTACTGATAATTTGTGGACTGGATTAGTAATACCGATACCGACATTATTCGCTCCGTTATTATTCCAAATTGGTCCAGTTGTTGTTCCTGCCCAAAGAAAACTACCGCCACCACCTCCACCCATAATCACATCAGTCCAGCTAACTCGACAGTCGTTATTAATACAAAGTCCCATCGCATTAGCTGTGCCCGAAAAATTACCGCTACCAACCACATCTAGATTAACTTGCGGATTGGGTTGAACTACACCGACGTTACCGTCATTTTTAACTATTAAGCGAGAAGTGTTGTCACTCGCAATAACTTCGAGAGCGGAGGTCACACTGGACGTAGCTGTTCCTTTAACTACTAAACGTGAGCCTGGATTTGTTAGGCCGATGCCGATGTTGCCAGATTTTAAAACTAATGTATTTGCATAATAAGTAGAAACTTCACGGGTGCTGAAATCTATGAAATTTCCTGAAGAATTCCAACGCATCCAGCCAAAATTATTTGCGTCTTCTGAGACAGAGAAAATTGGGTCAGTTGTTGCTTGAATTTGAAGAAGATGTCCTGGATTCGTCGTTCCGATCCCGACGGAGCCATTCATAAATCCAACATTTTTTGTTAATAGATCAAAACTAAAGTTATTGCTTCCATCTCCAAGAGAC